>Ga0164318_10004075_pt1 | contig 13947 bp, 12 predicted proteins | sample GuaBasSedimGuay9_FD_113734 | JGI IMG/M metagenome (GOLD analysis project Ga0164318, IMG submission 113734) | Subseafloor sediment microbial communities from Guaymas Basin, Gulf of California, Mexico - Guay9, Core 4571-4, 0-3 cm | ecosystem: Environmental > Aquatic > Marine > Hydrothermal vents...
AGCGGGAAGTTAGCGGATATGATGATTAGACTGCAGCAGGATGGTGCTGAGAACATTAACTTTGTTACACCGACGCATGTTATTGCTCAAATTGTAGAGGCTTTATGTATAGCTTATAAAAGAGGCCTTTGCATTCCCCTTGTTTATAATTGCGGCGGTTACGAAAGTTCCGGCACCTTAAAACTGATAGATGGTATTTTCGATATTTATATGCCCGACATAAAGTATTCCGATAATAGGTTAGCCCGTACTTTATCAGGTGTTTATGATTACTGGGAGGTATCAAGGAATGCCGTATTAGAAATGCACAGACAGGCTGGCGATTTAATCATAGATAATGGCGTGGCAAAAAAAGGCTTGCTTATTAGGCATCTTGTCCTTCCCGGATTATATAAAGGCGCTTTTAAGATTATTGATTTTATAAGAAATGATATTTCGGTTGATACATATGTAAATATAATGGATCAGTACAGGCCTTATTACAGGGCATATGAATTTAATCAGCTGCAGCGGGTTCTTGCAGAAAACGAGTATAGGGAAGTTATAAATTACGCCCGCGACAAAGGGCTCTATAGGGGGCTATCTTAATTTAAAATGAAAGAATCAGTATATACTCTGCCGGAGGAATTCTTAAGGAGGATAAAAATTATTTATCCTGCCCATTTTAACCGCATATGCGAAACTTTCTTGAATAAAAGGAAACAGACGTTCAGAATAAATTATCTTAAGACCGACCTGAATTCTTTAAGAAATTTTCTAAGGAAAGAGGGTATAAAGTATAAAGAGCTTTCCTGGCCTAAGGGAGCATTCATTTTGAATTCTGACATAAGACATTTTCAGAGGTCGTTTATCTATAGAGACGGGCTTGTATATCTTCAAAATGTGTCCAGTATGATTGTTCCTTTTGTTTTAGGCGCCAAAGCCGGTGATAGAATTCTCGATTTATGCGCGGCCCCCGGGGCTAAAACAACCGAAATAGCTTCTCTCGCCGGGCGTGATACAGAGATTGTCGCCGTAGAGAAGATTCGCACAAGGTATTATAAACTTCTTGCCAACTTAAAGATACAGGGGGCGGATTTTGTTAAAACTATTATAATGGATGGTATTTTTGTAAGAAAGAAATTCCCTGAGTATTTTGACAAGGTATTGCTTGATGCCCCCTGTTCGAGTGAAGGCCGTTTCTATACACGCAATCCACGCAGTTTCAGATATTGGAAATATAGAAAAGTAAAGGAGATGGCGCACAAACAGAAGAGATTGATTTCGTCAGCATATTATGCACTCAAGCCGGGGGGGAAACTTTTGTATTCAACCTGTACTTTTTCGCCTGAGGAGAATGAGGAAGTAGTGGATTGGGCACTCAATAAGTTCAAAGATAAAATTGAGCTTTTGCCCATAAATATTCCTATTAAGAATGCGAGAAACGGGCTTATAAAATGGAGAAAAAAAACGTTTCTTAAGAGTTTGAGCTATGCGATTAGAGTAATCCCCAATGATTATATGGAAGGTTTTTTTATAGCCTTATTTAATAAATTATAATACCTGCTAGCAGAATAGATGAGGGTAGCTAAAGGATACAGAAGCAGAATTTCTTATTTAGCAGGGTAAACCCCGTTAGAATGACTGCCTAACGGGGCGTTCTTACATAGTTCTAGGCTGTAAAAAGTTATTATTTTACTATTTCTTTTAATTCTTTGGATGCTCTGAAAGCTATTTTCTTCTTAGCCGGAATCTGAATAGCTTCGCCTGTTTTGGGATTCCTTCCCATTCTTGCCTTTGTTTCTTTTACCTTAAATGTCCCGAAACCGGAAATGGTTACAGGCTCTTTCTTTTTAAGAGAACCCCTGATAGCGTCAAGAAGTGTTTCTACCGCTGTTTGTGCTTCCTTCTTGGTGCAGGTATTCTTGGCTACTGCTTCGATTAATTGAGCCTTGTTCATACAGGTACCTCCTTTTGTTTGGTTAAACAATAAAATCCCTTAGCCGTATTAGATATTTTATAGTCTAATATAAATATTTGTCAAGTGATTTTAATGATTTTATAATAGTAACGCTATGGTTGTTGTATATAGGGATATAAAAGTACTGTATAATAAGGTTGATAGCCAAGGTTCGTATGTAGATGTTGATTTCGGAACGAGGAGGGTAAAGGCCGAGATTAGAAACGGTTATATAATATTAGGGGGGCGCTACCCCGTAGACCTTAAGAGAAGACTTAAGGATAATTTATGTTATTTGCTTAAAAAAGACGGCCCTCTACCAATAGCTTTCTTTTCTTCGTCAACCAACAGGTTTTATAAGCTTATTCCTACCCGGGATTGGCCCTCAGTAGCTATCGGTTCTGTGCCAATGCATAGAATAAAGGGTATTTCTCCCAAAGAAGATACAGAAAACAAGATAAAACTTATTAACCCGAAAGGCATGGTTCTTGATACCTGTATGGGGCTTGGTTATACAGCGATTATGGCATCTTTGGTGAGTAGAAAAGTCTACACTTTCGAGTTAGATGAAAATATATATTTTATAGCAAGATTAAACCCTTTATCACAAGTTCTCTTTGAGAGAGACAACAATATCGTTGTCAGAAAAGGAGATATATCAAGGCTTATACGCAAGTTTAAAGACGGTTTTTTTGACTGCATTATCCACGATCCTCCCACGTTTAAGCTTGCCCCTGTGCTTTATTCTCAAAAGTTTTACAGAGAGCTTCAGAGAGTGTTGAAAATAGGAGGCCGATTTTTCCATTATACTCCGCTTTACGGCATAAAAAGAGGACAGTTTTTCCCCGCTAAAATCAAGAAGAATCTTGCAGAAACCGGTTTTAAAATCATTTCTTTTTCTCCGGATAAAGGTGGAATTCTGTGTCAAAAAGAGGCAAGAAAACTTTGACGATATTATTTACTGCAGGAGTCCCTTAAATAAGTCTTTGATACTGTTTATCGGAGAAAGCAGTATGGATTTGAATTTATAACGGGGTTTATCAATAGTGCCCTTTATCTCTATGGTAAGGCCGGTTTTCCCCGCAACGTTGGTGAATATTTTTCTTAGTCCTTCTGAGGCGCTGATAAGATAGGGGTTAAAATCAGGATAAAGCATAAAATCTAAGTTTCCTGCAAAAGTTATATTCCCTTCGCCCGCTAAGCTCATCTGGGGAGATTCAAGCTGCAGGTTGCTGATAAATATTGTTTTATTTTTTATTGTGAATTCTGTAAATCCCCTGCTGAATATGATATTCTCAAAGTCGGGGATAAACAGAAATTCTCCAAGCCCTTTCATAAAACTCATTTCCCATATATTGCCGTCTTCAACCATTGCCGCACCGGTTGCATTTATAGAATCCATATCTTTTGGCTGGCGGTTTTCTCCCTGTATCTTAAAAGAAAGTTTTCCCGATAGTTTCTTATTCCTCAATGCCAGAACTTTTTTTAATAGAACAAGGTCGATTTCTTTGGCAACAATGTCAAATATATAGTGGTTATCTGACAAATCGAATTTAAAGTCCATCTGAGCTTTGCCCTTGCATATGTCAGCGTTAAAAGGAGAAACGATAAGTTCATCTTTATCGGCGTACAGGGTAAACTTTATATTTCGCAGTTTTGCCTTTCTTGGTTCTTTTCTTAGCTCTATAATATCAGAGCTGCCGGATATCTTTGCTTGCCACTCGTTACTTCCTAATTTTCCGTTAGCTTTTCCGTCTACATTTATGGTCCCCTCTAAAGATATATTATCAATAATGCGCGATGGAATGATGTCTAGCTCCTTGAATGTATTTTCTATACTGTCAATAGATATATATCCCGATAATGATGCGTTTATAGCACGGTTTTCGGTATTGATATAGCCTTTCGTTTTTAACTCTGAGCCCTCTCCTTTAAGTAGTATTTCGTTTATGGTTAATACACCGCTTTTGTAGAGTGCTTCTATTGCTGTGTTAAAAAGAGGAGATTTTATATCTGCCTTTATAGATGCCGGAACCAATCTCTTTATTTGTATGCTTCCGGTTAAAGGGATGTTTTTGTACAACAGGCTCAGGGTTTTTATATTTATGCTTTCTTTGTCAAATGTACCATCACACTGTATTTGGCTGACATTATTTAACTTTGCTATACTCGCATTCTTCAGCGAGAATAAACCGTGGTAACTGTAATTGTTTTCTTTAGGATTACCTTTTATATTAATCTCAATGGCGGAGTTTGCGGTTAGAGGAATATTTAGAGAAAATAGTTTGGCTTTTTGGAGGATGGTTTTTATGTTATCCAGTTTTCCTTTATATTTTATATTTAAATCTATAAAAGGGTTGCTGAAATCGTTTATATTTCCGCTTGCTTCTATTTTGTTTTCTCGCCAGATTGTTTCAAGGGATGAAAACGTGAGATTATCTTTATTCAGGTTAAAAGATAAGTTTAAGTTTCCGAAATTATCTAAATAAGGAACATTTTCAAGCTCACCTTCATATAAGGAGCCGCTTACATTATACGAGAATCTTTTTGTTTTAATATCAAAAGAGAAATTAGGCCTTATATAGGCTTTGCCGTTAAATGTGATTGATTGTTTTAATATATCTATTTTCTCAAGCTTAATTTCACCTTTGATAGAATATATGTCTTTTCCGTTGACAACGAGACTGCTTTCTTCAATTATCGCACTGTTTAAATCAGCTATTTTATTAAGATACGCTTTATAATCGGAAAGCTGGACTTTTGATAAATATACAGAGGCATTCAGTTTATTTTCCGCAGGGTCAAATTTCCCCTCGACCTTTATTACATCTTTTTGTCCGTTATTAGTTTCTAAACGGAATAGGATTTTAGGGCCGAAAGAGAATCTTAGAGATACGGTTATGTTACGAAGAGTTTTCTCTAAAGTAGCATATTCATCGGTTAACTTAAGGGTACCCGCGCTTACGTATATCTTCTTTATAAATATCTTTCTTGGAACGGAACTATTTTCCTGTTTTATGTATGGTAGATTTAATTTACCCTTTTCATTGCGTATTATATGGAGATATATGCCTTTTGCTTTTATCGATGAAATAATGAATATTCTTTTTGATAATAGTGATGGATAGAAGGGGAAGATAGATATCTCCTTAGCCGCCAGGTAAGGTTCACTTGTCTTATATTCGTATATTGTAATTCCTTTTAATGTGATGCTGCCGTCTAAGTTAAACCTTACGTTTTTTATTTCTACATTTTTATGGAGGGATGTTTCTACTGCCGATGACACAGTCAGCCTTATTTTCTTAGGTAGAATTATATTTAATATTGCTGTGGCGATAGCGGCTGTTGCAAAGAGTATTACAAATACAACAGGTAGTATTTTAAACAATTTCATTTTTACAAGGAAGCAAACCCGTTAGCCAACCGTTATATCTATAGTATGTTGTTTGTTCTTAGACAATTTATTTATTTCCGAAATTGGAACTACCAATTTATTACCCGATAGTCTTATCTTTTTACCGTCAATAGAACCATTGATAATAGGAGAGGGCTTGTTTGTTTTTATAAGATAATTTATCTTTAAAATTTTATTTTTTATAGTCAAATCAACGGATATGTTCCCTAAAGGACTTTTCTTGTTTATTTTAGGCTGTATTATTAAATCTCCAAGGATGTATTTTATTCCAAGGGTTTGGCGTATTAACGTATGGATATACCAGCTTGCCGATCCTGTGAGATAAAAATAAAGGCCGCGACCATCATTGTTAAAATATTCCGGTATCATGGGATATATTTTTGACTTTCTGGATACAGCCATCTTGTATATAGAATCAAACACTTCACGCGCTTCGTTAATAAAGCCGCGTTTATACAGAGCAAAACTCAGCATTATTACCATATGATTAAAGAACGCCCCATTTTCTTTATCGCCGTAGGAGAAACCAAATGCCCTGCCCAATTCCATATATAGCTGTTTGAAATCAGTATTTAAGCGGAATCCCTTTAAGTTTTTGTCATAAAGATATTTTCTTATAGATTTCCAAATTTCCTTTATCTGTTCCGATTTGGCTACGCCGCTCATAATGGCAAATACCTGAGAAGCAAGCATCATACGCATAAGAGAGCCGGTTTTGCCTTCAACGCGTTTCCCTCTATTATCATAGTAGCCGTTGAAGAAACCGTATTTTAACCATTCTTTCCTGCGGATAAAACTTTTTAGCCATTTTGATTTTATCTTTAAGTCATTTGCGATTAGAGATAAACCGACTTCTTTTTTTATTCCCGATACCGATTTATTTGTTTTCTCAAAATAATGGTTCAACAGTTTTATTTTTTCACCGGGACGGCTATAATTTATGGGTTTATTAATCGTATCTAAAAGGAGAACCGCTTCTTCCAGCAGTTTTACACTTTTTCTTTTCTTGGATAATTCATTTACAATATAAGAAATGTTTTCTAAATTATCAGCATACATAGAGCTAAAAGTAACACTTTCCCCGAGACCAGGTGCCATATCAAGCCCATCATTCCAATCTGCATTTTCAAGCCTTGTGATATTATGTTTTCCCACATTAAAAAACTGAACCAGATTTTCAACTAAAATATGTTCAAGTATGCTGCCCTTATATACTGCACCGTTTATTGCCTTGAGCATATTTTTATTATCTGTAAACCTATAATCTATCTCTTTTGCCCTTTTAAATTGGTGGTCACAGAAGTAAGGAATTTCTTTTAGCAGGATATCTATGTCGCCGTTTTTATGCATATATTCACGAAGCGCAAAATAAGGCCATACGCCGTGGTCAGACCAAACTCTGGGTATACTGTTTCTGTCTGATATAAAATTTCCGTCTTTGGTGATTATTGTGGCGTTTGAGCCATCTATACGCACTCCTTTAAAGCTGTTAATAATTAGTTTTTTTGTACTTTCGGTGTCGATAAGAAGGAGGCTGAGAGTATCCTGCCATAGATCGCGCCACCCCCGCCCGCCTTTTCCGTAGTCAAAGTGGGGCAAGAATGAACATCCAAAGAGTTTTCTTAAGGTAGGCTGCAATATTACCCATTTAAGCCATCCGTTATAGTTTTTGTTGCTCGATGTTATATTAAACCTGTTTTTCGGCCTAATTGTTCCGTCTTCCGTATTTTGCCAGTAACTTTTAGTCTTATCAAGATAAGAATTTATTTTGTCAGTGCTGTTTAATTTTATAAAGGTACTCTTTAGATAATTTTTATCAGTTGTTATTCCTGCGATAAATACATATTCTGCTGCATGCCCTTTTTTAAGGCGTATCTTTTTGAAGCGTAGTGCCGCACAAGCTTCTTTTCCTTCAGATGCAGATATTTTCTTTCTTAAAACGGGTTTATTTCTGTATATCGCCGCAGGATAAAACAGGTTTCCTTCTTCTCCGCAGAAATCGAACAATGTTGGAAACTGTCTCGCAGGAGCATCTTTTTTTCCGTCATACCCAAACACAAAATAAATAGTTTCATTAACGCTATGGACTTTCTCGTTGAAAGACATTGTCGGCTTTAATATTATGCCGTATTTATCAAGTTTTACACGATTTAGCAATGAGGTTACATGGCGGTGGTCTCTTAAATTGTTCTCTCCGCGTCCGTATAATGGCATGAAGAATGTCGGTACAAATTCAACGGTTTGTCTGCTCTTTACGGTTATATGCGTTATTTCTACATCTAAATCATAGGGGATAAAGGTTAGAACGGTTATGGAGACTTCGGGATAGTAATATACCATTTTGTGGTAAAGCATGCCTGCTTCTAGAGTTGTTTTCTGCGCTTGTGATGTCCTTATTATTTTGTTTCTGTGTGATAATAGTTTTAGAAAGAATTCTCTTCTTGAAAGAGGGTTGTTTTTTATGTCTTCGATACTCGCGGGAGGCATTAAGAAATGGTCATTGTCTTGTTTTATGTCGCCACTAAGGTTTGGGCTGATAGAACTTAATAATGTGCCTCCTGAATTAGTGAGAGGAAAGTATAGATAAGAAATATTATGTGCGTTTTTTACAACAAAAGTACCGTTATTATCTATAAACTTATAAATCATTTTTCACTGTCGTTTTCTCTTTTTTACTTTTTTATCCGCTACCTCTACATTACTATTCTATAGTTTTTTATTGTTACGGCAATGGTTTTTTTGATATAATACAAAAACATGAAGCATTTATTTCTGAAAAGGACGGTATTACTGGTATTAAGTGCGGCTATTTTTATTTTTCCCTCCCTTAACGTTTTATCCAAGGACCAGAAGCTGAAAGTTATTTTATTTTATTCTTCCCATTGCGGCCATTGTATAAAATTGGAGAAAGAATTTATGCCGAGAATTATAAACAGATATAAAAACAAGGTAGATTTAGAGACTCTAAATGTGGAAGACAGTAAGAACTTAAATGTTTTAGTATCATTATCGCGGCAATACGGCAAAAACAGAGCTGGTGTCCCTTCGGTATTTGTTGGCAACGATTTTATTGTCGGGACAAGAGAGATAGAGAATAATTTAGAGCGTTTAATAGATAAATATTTGCGTAAAAGACCAGTTTTGCCTTATTTATTTTCCGGCGTTAATTTAGTAGAACAGTTTAAAGCTATTTCAGTCCTTACTATTGTAAGCGCGGGGCTGATCGACGGGATAAACCCCTGTGCTTTTGCGGTTATTGTGTTTTTTATATCTTTTCTAAGCGTTTACGGATATAACAAGAGGGAAATCGTATATATCGGCCTGTCTTACGTTTTAAGTGTCTTTATTACTTATATCCTTATCGGTTTAGGATTGTTTGAGTTTTTTTATTCAATGAGCCATTTTTATTTTATTATGAAGCTTTTTTATTACTCTATAGCAGTATTTTGTTTTGTACTTTCGGGTTTTGCCCTGTATGATTTTATTAGGTACAGGAAAACCAAAGAAAACGACGGTCTTATCCTGCAGCTTCCGCTGTTCCTGAAAAAAAGAATCAATTTTGTAATTGGAGCAGGCCTGCGCGGGAAGAGCTATACCCGTATTATTGAACTGTGTGGTATTTCTCTATTAGTAGGTTTTTGTGTTTCTCTCCTTGAGGCCGCATGCACAGGGCAGGTTTATGTTCCTACGATAGCTTTTATCCTGAAACTTCCTCAGTTACGGATAAGGGCGGCCGCTTATCTCATTCTTTATAACCTTATGTTCATACTCCCGCTTATAATAATCTTTGCTCTTTCTCTTTTGGGAGTGAGCTCTAAGAAGTTTAATCTATTTTTAAAGAACAATTTAGCCAGGATAAAGGCGTTAATGGTATTCTTCTTCCTTGGCATGGGTATGTTTATTTTATGGTTAAGTTGACAGTTTTAACATATTTATTCCGGTGCAATAAAAGACATAAATGAGCGTTGGCAATAAAACAATATTCTGATACAATCTAAAGAGGAGAGATATATGACGACAAAGGATGTGGAGCTTATAATTCCGGGAGATTTAAAGAGCGAGCCTATTTTCTATTACATAATTAAGCATTTTGATGTCATACCTAATATAAAAGAGGCGTCGTTCTCTACAGAAATGGGGTGGGCCATCGTGCGTTTTGAAGGCAAGGACGAAGAGTTAAAAAGAATGTTTAAATTCTTGGAAGAAAAGAGTGTGCGTATCAACTTCCGATAAAGAAAGAGTTATTAAGAATATTTCTATTGTCCTGGTATCTCCCCAAGTTCCTGAGAATATCGGTTTATGTGCACGGGTTCTTAAGAATACGTCCTTCTTTAATTTGCTTCTGGTTAATCCCAATCTTAACGGTAAATCATTCGAAGTATCAAAAAGAGCGCGTGATATCTTAGAAAAAGCAAAGATATGCAAAAGTTTAAAAGAGGCTGTTAGAGATTCCCATTTTGTGTTTGGTACTACCAGGAGAAAAAGAGAATACGCTTCGGTTTATAATTTTGGCGGTATACTGCCTATGCTTGCTGCTTCCGCCAGGAAAAAGAAAATTAGCATTGTTTTTGGCAGAGAAGACTTTGGCCTTTCAAAAGAGGAAATGGAATATTGCGACAGTGCCTTTTATATACCGGCGGACCAAAAATTTGCCTCTTATAATTTAGCATTTTCTGTGGGAATAGTGTGTTATAAAATATTTGAATACTTAGAGAATATTAGTAGTATTTCTTCGTTGAGCCTTGCTAAGAATAAGGATATCGAGGCTTTATATATAAACATAGAGAATGTGCTAAAGAAGTTGAAATTTAAAAGTAATATTACGTCCGGGAGCCTGAGTACAATTAGAAGAATTTTTAAGCGCACTCATCTTACAAGAAATGAAATAAAGCTTCTTAAGTCGATTTTTCTTGCAGCAGGCAAAAAGGCCTGAATTGCATTTTTCCTTGCATTATATTTATTTTAAGTTATAATCACTTTCTATGAATAAGGTAAAAATTACATTTAGTGAGAAAGATATTCCCAGACGCTGGTACAACATTCAGGCAGATTTGCCGTCTTCTCTATATCCGCCGGTTCATCCGGCGGTAAAGAAACCTTCATCTTCAAAATTAACAAAGTCAGGAAGAGATATATTAAAAAAACATCCTCATTCATTCGGGAGTTTAGACATTGCTATATCGGAAGCTGTAAAGGACGCGGGTGGCCATGTTGAAAAACTATGCATATCCCCAGAGTGCGGTTAATAAAGCCTTGAAAGAAATCTCCTCTTTAGGATAATAATTATTAATAACTATGGTCGATAAGAAAACTGTAGAATATGTTGCTAACTTGGCACGGATAGATATACGTGAAGACCAAAAGTCCCGATTTACAGATGAGTTATCCAGAATTTTAGAATACATAGATAAATTAAAGGAACTTAATGTGGAGTCAATCTGTCCCACACGGGGAGCGTTCACGGAAGAAAACGTTCTAAGGCCTGACAGGCAAAAGAAGAAGGAGTATTATACGGATATTCTAAATAATGCCCCCGCCAGTGAAGATAACCATTTTAGGGTTCCTAAGGTAATTTAATGGCAAAAGACCTCCTTAAACTAAGCGGTTTAGAGATTGCTGAATGTATAAAAAATACCGAAGTATCAAAAGATGAAGTGCTTTCTTTCTTCCGCAAAAGAATCGACAGTATAGACCCCCGTATAAAAAGTTTTGTCGAGGTATATTCCGAACCTGTTAAAACCCTGGGGGGTTCAAACCTTGCCGGTGTTCCGATAGCTCTTAAAGATAATATATGCATTAAGGGTAAAAGAATTAGCTGTGCTTCACGTATTTTGAGTTCTCATATTTCTGTTTATGATGCGACAGTGGTAAAGCGTCTTAAAGAAGCCGGCCTTTTGATTGCAGGTACGACCAATATGGATGAATTCGCTTTTGGTTCCTCTACAGAAAGTTCTTGTTACGGACCTACTCGTAATCCATGGGATTTGGAGCGTGTTCCCGGAGGCTCAAGCGGAGGTTCAGCGGCGGCTGTAGCGATGCGGCTTGTTCCCTTTGCGTTAGGCTCAGACACCGGAGGTTCTATCCGCCAGCCGGCATCTTTTTGCGGAGTTGTAGGTTTTAAGCCGACATACGGAAGAGTTTCCCGTTACGGGCTGGTTGCGTTTGGATCAAGCCTTGACCAGATAGGTCCTATAACCACGAATTTTATTGATTGTGCGTATCTTCTCAATGTAATATGCGGTTTTGACGAACACGATTCCACATCATCCCGCAAAGATACTCCCGATTTTACACAATTTCTAAGGAAGGACATTAAAGGTTTACGCGTCGGAATTCCTAAAGAGTATTTCTCAGCCGGCCTGGATAGAGAAGTGGAGTCAGCACTTAAAGAGGCAGTTAATATTTTTAAGAAGCAAGGGGCAAAAATAGTAGATGTTTCTCTGCCGCATACGGAATATGCCGTTGCCACTTATTACATAATTGCTCCTTCTGAGGCAAGCTCAAACCTGGAGCGTTTTGACGGCATAAGATACGGAATGCGCAAAGATGCTTCTGCTTTGATTGAGCTTTACAAAAAGACGCGTGGAGCCGGGTTCGGAGACGAAGCTAAACGCAGGATACTTATTGGAACTTATAGCTTATCAAGCGGATATTATCAGGCGTATTATATGAGAGCGGCAAAGGTGAGAACGCTCATTAAGAAGGATTTCGAAGATGTTTTTAGAAGCGTGGATGTTATTTTGACTCCTACGTCTCCTGCCGCGGCATTTAAAATAGGAGAAAAGACTAAAGATCCCTTGAGCATGTATCTTTCAGATATTTATACTATCCCAGTTAATTTGGCAGGCATCTGTGCGGTGTCTTTTCCATGCGGTTTTACCAGAAATAATTTACCTATTGGAGCGCAGCTTATAGGGAAAGCTTTTGATGAAGGTACGCTTATTAACGCAGGGTTTAGTTTCCAACAGGAGACAGATTATCACAATAAGATTCCTGTCATAAATATGTAAAGTTATGGAATACGAGGTTGTAATTGGCTTAGAGGTTCATGTCCAGCTTGCTACAGAGTCAAAAATATTCTGCAGCTGTTCTACGGATTTTGAAAGCAAGCCGAATACAAACATTTGTCCTGTTTGCTGCGGGTACCCCGGTGTTCTTCCTGTCCTTAACCGCCGGGCCGTTGAGCTTGCTGTCAGGGTATCCCTCGCTCTTAATTGTAAAATAAATAAGAGAGTATATTTTGAACGCAAGAATTATTTCTATCCGGATTTACCTAAGAATTATCAGATTTCCCAATATGAGCTTCCTTTAGCTCAAAATGGCTATATTATTCTGCCGTCCTTAAAAAAAATAGGTATTGAGAGGGCACACCTTGAAGAAGATGCAGGAAAGCTGGTGCATAAAGGGAATTATTCCCTTGTTGACCTTAACCGTACGGGGATTCCTCTTCTTGAAATAGTGAGCCGTCCTGACATAAGGAGCGCTGATGAGGCATTTGACTATCTTAACTACCTTAAACTTACTATACAGTACATCGGCGCATCAAGCTGTGATATGGAGAAGGGGTATCTTCGCTGCGATGCTAACATTTCTGTCAGAAGAAAAGGCGGCGATATTTTAGGCACAAAAGTTGAGCTTAAAAATATGAATTCTTTCAGGGGCGTAAGGGACGCCCTTTTATATGAAGCGAAGAGGCAAATTAAGTGTCTGGATGAAGGGAAGAAAATTTATCAGGAAACACGGCTTTGGGACGAGAAGCTTCAGAAAACACAGATTATGCGCACAAAAGAAGAAGCCCACGATTACAGATATTTTCCTGAGCCTGATCTTCCTGATTTCGTTATCAATGACGATTTAATAGATAAAGAGAGAACTTTTATTAAGGAACTTCCTATAGACAAAAGAGCAAGATTCATAAAAGATTATTCTCTGGGCGGGAGGGAAGTAGATGTATTTATATCGAACCCCGCTTTAGCTGACTTCTTTGAAAAGACAGTCGAAGAATTCAATCAGCCCAGACAGGTTGCGAATTGGATTTTAGGTCCGCTCTTAGAGCTTATTAATTCATTAGGAGGAGGGTTATCGAAGGTAAAGATTACCCCTGCTAATTTTTCTAAAGTGGTGAAGTATTTTACTGAAGGCAAACTGAATAATCTGACTGCAAAAAAAGTCCTGTCTTTATCTATTGAAGATGACAGGGATATAGATGCGATTATTAAAGAAGAAGGATTACTTCAGGTTTCAGGCGAGGATGAGCTTTTGTCTTTTGTCGATGAGGCTATAAAATCAAGCCCAAAAGCAGTAGAGGATTATTTGAAAGGAAGAGGGCAGGCAGTTATGTTTATTGTTGGTCAGGTAATGAAGAAAACCAAAGGCAAAGCAAATCCTAAAGTTGTGAAACAATTGATAGAAGGCAGGCTTAAAGAACACGGATGATCAAAGAAGGATAACCCCCGTGAGTCCTGCGGGCAACGGGGCAGGCAGATGATCACAGAATGTTAGACGTAGGACGTGAAGACGTAAGGACGTAGAAGAGGGAGTAAGGTGGAGAGAAAAATAAAGAAATATGTTCGCTGCGCGAACGGAATTGGAA
>Ga0164318_10004076_pt1 | contig 13946 bp, 11 predicted proteins | sample GuaBasSedimGuay9_FD_113734 | JGI IMG/M metagenome (GOLD analysis project Ga0164318, IMG submission 113734) | Subseafloor sediment microbial communities from Guaymas Basin, Gulf of California, Mexico - Guay9, Core 4571-4, 0-3 cm | ecosystem: Environmental > Aquatic > Marine > Hydrothermal vents...
ATTGAAACAATCGGCTGGATTAAAAGAGACAATAAAACGATTAAGAACCTTAACATTGAGATTGAGCCATCAATAATTTACATACAACCATTAAATAAAGGAAATGAAGAATTAATAATTTCATTTGACAACATAATAAATGCACTTTCCGATTCAAGTGATTTGTTGACAAAACGATTTATTGAATCATTAAAAAAATGGAAGTCTGATACCAATGCAAGATAAACTCATGACTGACAGGGAAATTAAAAGAAAAATAAATAAGCATGAAATTGCAACAAGAAAAAAGAAAAGAAAATGTTTCTTGACTAGTTGTAATAATTTTTCAATAGCATCACATCTCTTACAAAAGAACGGAATATTAAATCGTATTGCCACAGATAATCATCTTTTTCAATTTGGTATTGACCCATATAAACCAAATTTATTCTATTTCGAAAAGATTGGTATAAATAAAGCATTCACATTTCCCGGATTTTGTAACAAACATGATACTTCAATATTCAATGAAATCGAATCAGAAGAACTTGACTTTTCTCGATATAGAACCAATTTGCTATTTTCATATCGAATACTGGCAAATGAACTTCGGAAAAAGGAAATATTGATTGATAGGTTTACGTCAATCCTCAATGATTTCAGTCTGAATCTTTATTTAAATAATCGTTATACTTCTGATTTGAAAGATAGGATTAAAGGTCACAAACAATCCTTAAAGGATGGAGAATATTACTTAAAGCATTTTTATTCAGACCTAGAAAACAATACAAAGAGTTTTACATTTATTACCATTGAATTACCATATGTTGAATTCTGTGCTTCTGGTGTTTTTACTTATGAAACAACAGCCGAAATAAATAGTATTCCAGATTGGCTATGGGATAAACCTCTTACTGACATTTACTTTAATTTGCTCCCATTACAAGATAAGTCAATTGCAATTTTTGGTTGTCTTACAGAAATGAAAGATAAATGTTGGAATTACATCTCTGAATTTGACAAACCCGATAAGAATTCATCATTAAAAATGATAGGAGACTTATTACTTACAAGAGTTGAAAACTGGCTATGTTCAGAATCTGTTTATAATCATTTAAAACTATATGAATCTACTATAATGAAGATAACTCATGAATCAATTAACACACCACATGAGCGAAGAACATTGTCATTCAACTTATTTGATTACATGAAACAATAAAATACGGCTGGTAACATGCGCTCATACTGCATGCCGCAATTAGTTGTAAATAGTAAAATTGTGTTCCATAATTTACTATATTCGTACACAGAAAAAATACTAAAAACCAACAGCGGCACGCATTATAGCGCCGCCCGTTAGTGCCCATGTAAATAAAATTACAACTTAATATTTGAGATAGATGAAAATGAAACATGAAATATTATTGATTGATGATGATTTAACTAGTAGAGATAAAATTTTAAAATTAATTCCTGACCATTTCAATAGCAAAATTATTATACCCAAAAATTTTAAAGAACTTTCTAAACTAATTCAGAAAAAGAATCATAACTTCGATGCTGCCGTAATTGACATAAATTTAAGTCAATGGAAATCAGATTCAGATAATACTACAAACGATTCATTTGATATTATTGAATCTATTAAAAAGAAAAACAAAGATATTCCAATTGCAGTATTTTCAAATTTTCTTAAAGAGTCTGACTATAAATCAAGAATTAAATTACTAAACATTGGAGAGAATGACTTTATTATTGAAAAAGAACTATTTGATTCCATTGAAATAGACAATGAGCAAAATGCATTGGTAGATTTCTTGGAACACACACTTTCAAGTCCCAAAGAAGTATTTAAACAAGATCAAGACTCTAACGAAAATGAAATAATAAAACTTAACAATGGAATTGAGATTATCCGAAATGAAATTCAGATAATAAATAGAAGTCTGATACATGAACTTAAGGACAAGCCTTATAATATATATAATTTGACACCAAAAGAATTTGAAGAGTTAATTGCAGAATTATATAGGAGAGAAGGATATCATGTTGAATTAACACCACAAACACGTGATGGAGGTGTTGATATTTATGCATATAAAGAGGATGATTTACATAATATTTTATTAGCAATTGAATGCAAAAGATATTCAAATTCTAGAAAGGTAGGTAGACCAGATATAATGAAGTTACATTCACGTGTTGAATATGATAGATTGACAGCAGGAGTTTTAGCTACTAGTTCATATTTTACTAATGATGCCACAGTGTTTACAAAAGCATTAAAGAACAGGATTTTTTTAAAGGACTTTTATGACATAAAAAAATTAATAGAGAAACACGGGCACTAACAAAAAATATAGTGCATGCCGCAATTCATTGTAAATATGAAAGTTAATACACAAAATAAAATTATTTGTAGCTTGATAAATAATCGTTTCAAAATGCGGCACGCACCATATTCAAACCGTTGTGTGCAATTGGTCAAACTCCGCATCAACAAATCTTAGTGAATTTGAGCTGAATGATAAAATGAGAATTTACTCATAAACATAAATCAAACTGACTTTGAGAACTGTTTAAATTTCAACGAGAAAATAAAAAGAAAAAAAACTAAATTTACAGACTTTAATCCTTATCATAAGTCTGATTTGAGAAACAACATAGTCGAAAAACATCAAAATGCGCGAAACTAAAAAAGGACACCATTAGACTGAATTCGCACTTCCAGTAAAAAAACCATCGAAAATTGAACAAAAAATAATAATTGAAAAACGTTTAGAAAAATACTGACTTCTCGATTTATTTCATTAGCTTTGGTTTTTCGAAATGCAACGCATTTCAAGCATTATTATAAACTTTTAAAACCACAATTATGAAAAAACTTACTATTCTTTCAATCGCCGTCCTATTGGTGCTTTTAACAAACCAATTTACAAACGCCCAAACACAATCAATTACAGTAGACACAACCATAACAGCTGATTGTGAATTTGATCCTTTTACATCTTCAAATGCTATTCATTCTTTGAAGATAAGCGGAAACCTTACATTGAATTCTGACACAAGCCTTGTCAGGATTGTACTCTATGACACCTTGTTCAATGAATACATGGTCTATGAATCCTATCATTTAATAGCATCAGAACCATCTTTTAACTTTTATGATGTATGTGATGAAACCTGTTACCTGGATAGTGTCAGCCCCTATTCACTTGAAGTACAAATTGTAAATGCAAGTTTAACGTTAAACACTTTACTTTTTGAACCGGATCCAATATTGAGTGTCGATAGTTTACAGCTACTTACCAAACAAGCTGTTGAACAGCAAAAAATAGCGCAAATACAAAGTATTATTGATGAAAATGAATTCCTTTGGTTTGCGGATACAAATACAATTTCAAATCTGAATTACAGGAATAAAAAAAGTCTTTTTGGTGAAAAATATAATATGCGTGGATTAGACTACTATTCTGGCGGAATCTTTATGACGTACGGCTCTGGCCCAGGTGTTATTGATAACTCTTCAATAATTTCTGAATGGGATTGACGAAACCGACACGGTGCGAACGATTTGGAGAAAGATGATTTTTATTATGATGGCATTGAAAATGGAAAGCAAGGTTGGATGACAAGAATAAAGAATCAAAATGTTGGTGGATGTAACGGCCTGTGCTTTGTGTATGGAACCTTAGGCGCGATTGAAGCTACTGCGAATTTGTATTTCAATGACACTGTACACAAGGATTATGATTTATCAATTCAACACTTTTTAGACTGTGGGAATTATTCTGGAAATATATGCGAATATGGTGGAAATGATTTATGGGTCAGCCTATTCGCTAAGACGTATGAAGAAGGTATTTATCAGGAAGAAGAGTGTTATGTAAGAGCAGACAGTGGTGGATATCCAGCCATAAATTGTCAAGAAGGCAATCATCAGGATACTGATTACAAAATAAGCATCACGGATACTGGGTATGTCTATTATGTTAAAGATAATGCCAATTATCCTATTGAAAATATAAAGGAGAAACTAATCCAAAAAGGCCCCATGGCATCAACTGTCAAAAAATGGGCTTCCGGTCGTCATACAATGGTTTTAACTGGCTATGGAGAAATAAATGCTGATGATATTTTTCATGACAGAGACGGAGTCGGTCATGTTGTTGGTGAAGATTCACCCTACTTAGGTTACACCTATTGGATATATAAAAACAGCTGGGGTGATGTATTTGGAGATCATGGATATTTTTATATGCTTATCGGCAGCAATGATCCATGGAAAAACAGCTATTCTAAGCTACCTATCATTGATTTAAAACTTGGCAGCAACCAGGAATCACCCTCTTACTATGATTTAGACCAGGATGGCTACTGGAATTGGGGCATCTCTGACATTATCCCAAGCGGATGTCCTGAAATAGATCCTACAATGCGTGACAGCGACGACTCAGAACCGGGCTTAGGCCCCTTCGATGAAGATTATTACAGTATCCCCGTCTCACCCATAATGGAAGTTAGTGATGCAGGTCAGAATAAAATACCCCCGAACACATTTTATAGTTTCTATGACAGTAATTTGGGGTTGAATGGCACAATGATTTTAGAGTTCACCATCGAAAATAAAGGTAATGCCCAATTAAACCTATTTGGAAGTCCTTTTAATGGTGAAAATGTTCATTTCAGTGGGGATAATGCAACTGACTTTACGGTGTATAACAATAACTATCCAAATTATGAAATACCCTATGGAACAAGCCAGACTTTTTATGTCGAATTCACTTTAACGGCTCCCATTACCGAAACGAAGGTTGCCACACTTACAATTGACGTGGAAGAGGAAGACAGAGAGGATTATATATTCAACCTGATTTTCACTGATTGTAGCCAGGCACTGGCTCAAACACAATATATCTCCAGTGATGAAACATGGTCTGAAACCAACGAACCTTACCTTATTTTTGGCAACTTACAAGTTGAAGATGGTGCTACACTAACTATTGATGAGGGGGTAACTGTTGCTTTTATGGCAGGCACCAGTCTGTTTATTGAAACAGGGGGGCGGCTTGAACAAAACGGCAATATAAAGCCCGGAGGGAAAGTTTATGTAAACGATGGGTTGCTTACCTCATTTTGTGGGGTGTGGAATGGGGTTGATGTGTGGGGCTATGGCGATGAAAGCCAGCTTCCTGATCAGGAAGGGGATTATTCTCAGGGATATATTAAACTGTATAATGGGGGTGTCATCAGCAATGCGTTGGTGGGTATTGAAACCAGAAACGATATTGTAAGGCAAAACCCTGCTCTAACCAGTGGTGGTATTGTCATTTTAAATGAAGGCCAAATGGTAAATTGCATAGAAGGAATTGTGTTTTATCCCTATAAGAATTTTCATCCGTACGCCCCGACAAATGAACACCTAACCAACCTGAGTTCGATTACTTTGTCTAAATTTTACAACGACCATTTCAGCCCATTGTTCCAACATATTAAGATGGAGGGAGTGGATGGGATTAACATTAAGGGCTGTACATTTATAAATGTAACCCCAGCTTCCCCAGTTACTGAACCAATAGGAATTAATAGTCTGGAAAGTAGTTTCAGTGTAGAATGCTATGTCCCTCTCCCCTGGGAAGGAGACCCTGTTCAAACTACATTTGAAAACTTTGATAAAGCCATCAGTGCAAGTAACAACTCCCCCTATGGCAACATTAAAATCGACTCCGTTTACTTTGAAGACAACAAAAGGGGCATTTACCTGAGCCAGGTTAACAACCCCGTAATCATTAAAAACGAATTTAATGTGCGTAAAAAGTTTTCGTTTTTTCCGGAATCCGTTGAAATGATAGGCCTGTACGTTAATGATGATTCAGAGGGCTATATAATTGAGGAAAATGAGTTCTATTCCGAATTGCGTAATACTGAACTGCAAACAACAACCTGCGAAGGCATTACATTGAACAATTCCGGACAAAAACCTAATGAAGTTTATAACAATTCATTCAATAGTTTATCAGCAGGCATTGTAGCTGCCGGCGAAAACCGCGATGACGAAGGTGCAGGCCTGTGCATCAAATGCAACGATTTCAGGGATTGTTTACTGGATATTTGGGTAATCCCCGGAGAAGATGCCTATGGCAACCCCTATAACGGGCCAACCATTGGCATAGCTGAATTCCAAGGGGAATCTTCAGGTAGTACCGGTAACCCAACAATGGCAGGAGGCAACACTTTTAGTAAAGCAAATGAAAGCCTGGGTGTTGTTAATTATGAAAATGAAGTGTCCTGGAATGATGTAGAATACACACATCATAATAATGTTGAACCCCCAAGAAAGATAAGACCACTTCCCTATACAATTGGAGATGTTAATCCCATTGAAGACCAATCTGTCTTTTACTCAAAAGACCTTTCCTGTCCATCAAATTACAATGGTGGTGGGATTGATAAGGCTGCAACAAAAAGTACTTATTCAACTGAGTTGCTTTCGGTCAGTGCCTATGAGGATACCTTAAGCACCCTGGTTGATGGCGGTGATACCGAAGACCTGACGTGGGATGTAAATATGAGTACACCACCGGAAGCAGCAAATATAAGACAGGAGTTGCTGGATGAATCACCCTATTTATCGGATACCGTGATGAAATCGGCCATTACAAAAGAAGAGGTGCTGCCCAATGCCATGCTGCGCGATGTACTGGTGGCCAATCCACAATCGGCTAAATCGAATGGGGTGCTGCAAGCCATCAGTGACCGTAGTGATACCATGCCCGGATATATGATGGACCAGATTATGCAGGGGATAAACACTTATGGGGCAAAAGAGTTACTTGAACAACAACTGGCCGGGCATAAGACCAAAAAAGGAAAAGCAATGACCCAGCTAATGCATTACTACCTTGTTGATACAGCGAATTACGCTGCAGCAATTGACAGTATGCTTAACCTGCTTGAAAACGACGATGAACTTTCATCTCAATATCAACTGACAATGAAATACCTTGGAATGAAAGATTCGGCCAGTACCTATAACACGTTTTACAATATACCAAATTATTTTGACCTGAACAATGCACAAGAAGATGAATACGATTTATACGAAGACCTGATTGATTTGCAATGGCAGATGATGAATGATACAGTAATGCCTGATAGTACAGTTATAGATGCCTTATTTGATATTGAGCAATATGATCGAACAACACCTGGTGTTTTTACAAGGAATTTGTTGATCAGCCTCGGCGAGTTGGTTTATGATGAGCCCGTATATATTCCTGACTTTAACAAATCTGCTAAAACGGAATTACCGCTATGGTCTATAGAAATAGTACAGGAAAACATCATGAAGCTTTTCCCCAATCCCGCCGGAGAGTATTTTATTGTCGAATATGACCTTAGGAATTATGTGGGTGATTTTAGTATACAAGTATTTAATGTTAGTGGCTTGTTTATAGAAACAATGGTTCTTCGTAACAAACAAAACCAATTTGTCGTCACAACGCAGAACTATTTACCTGGCATTTACATTGTTCAATTGTGTGTTGACGGGTCAATGATTGAAACTGATAAAATTGTGATTGTAAAATAAAAACGATAATGATGGTAAGGATAGTTTTATTTGCAATTGGTGTTTTGTTATCTGTGGGTTTAAATAGCCAAAACAGATGGATACAAACCTACCTGGAGGGAGAAGACCCTTTTGGTGAAAGTTTAGTGAAACACTACGACAATGGCTATTTATTGGCAGGGCGTTTTGGGCCAAATTATCCTGAATATTGCTGGTTGATAAAAACAGATATCAATGGAAATGAATTATGGAAAAAAGTAATAGGATATGATTCTAAATACATTGTGGCTTCTGCTGATATTTCTGTCAATAAAGAAGGGGACGTATTTTTGGTTGGATCGACCAATTTTTACAATGATAACGATTACGACCCATTGATCATGAAACTAAATGCCTGTGGTGAAAAAGAATGGTGCAAGGTGTTTTATGAAGAGCGGAACAATTTTTCAAATGCAGTGGTAGCAACCCCGGATGGTGGTTGTGTAGCTGTATTAAGGTATATGAATGTTGACCCAACAAAAGACAGGATTTGTCTTGCCAAGCTCGATACTTATGGTAATCTGCAATGGAAGCAGTGTTACAATAGTTCTGATACTAGTTTGTATTATAGCGATGCCAAGGATTTAGTGAGTTGCCCGGATGGGGGCTTTTTAATTTCAGGTGCTTGTGATTATGTTAACCCTGATCCGCCACAATATTTATGGCCAAAGCCCTATTACATAAAAACGGACTCAATGGGCAATTTTGTATGGGAAACCGTAGTTCATAGCGATGTTTCTGATAAGGGAGGTTATGCATGGTCGGCAGTAATAAATAGAGATTCTAACTATTATTATTCTGCAATCAGTCATTACTATTTTTCGTCAGGTAATGATGCAGCCTCTTTATTAAAAATGGACATGCAAGGTAATGTGGTTGATATTTATGACATAGCACCGCCAAATGTGTATGGTAAAATGGTACATGCTAAATTTATCACTGACACAACAATAGCTGCCAGTGCTGTATACGGAAGCACCTTGCCACCAAGACCTGTAATAGTTGATACACTTGGCAACATTATATATCAAAACCCTGTATTGGATAATGAATGGATGGGGCATGTAGAAATAACTTTTGATAAAAAAATACTCTATCAAACTAACATGAATGATGGGGATGTTTTCGATGCCTACCTTTTCAAACTCAACCAAAACCTGCTTAGTGACAGTATTTATACGCAACCTTTCATTTACGATAGCCTTTGCGATGGAGAAATTGTTTCGGATACCATCGTGCAAGACGATTGTGGTTTAATTGTGGGAATGGAGGAGATTTATACACCAAAAAGTAAAACAGAAAGCAAAGTGCTGATTTACCCGAATCCGGCAAATAATCAGTTTAAGGTCCAAAGCCTGCCTGCTGGTCAGGCAGGTTCAATGTTTGAAGTTGGGGGGTGCCGCATTGAGGTATTTGACCTGTTTGGCAGAAAAGTGGTGGAGGTACCAGTTTCCAAAGAACAAACTGAAATTGAGGTGACAACGGTGGGTTGGGTTAGCGGATTGTACGTGGTGAGGGTGGTTAGTAAAAATGGGGTAATTGGGAGCGGTAAAGTACTTATTCGATAACCTAACCATCCAACCTTGTTTCAATTCAATGGGTTCGGTAACGCAATTTTGCGGATTTTTAGAGTAATCGTAAATCAACTGAAAAATAGACTTTAGTAATTTTGGTCAGTAAAGATCGAATGAAAACTTGAGTTTAAATATAAAAACATTGAAAAGAAACAACTGCACACAACATGCGCTAAAAATAATGCGGGGAGAGATGTAAAATGAAACATAAACCAAATAATAAAAATAGCGGTAAGCAGAAAGAGTAGTGTTCCAAAACCCGCACTATTCTTAGCACCATCCGTTATGGGCAATACTGACACGTCCAGAATAACGGCTACACAATTGTAGCAATTATGTATAAAAATGATGGCGTGTACAGAAGGTACAGCGAGAGTTTCAAACTCAAAATTTTATCCGAACTTAGTACTGGAAAGTACACCAAAAGACAACTCGGACGTATTTATGGTATCCAGAATAGTACAATCAACGAATGGATCAAAAAGTACAACAGAAAAGATTTAATGAACACCAGAATTATCGTGGAAACAAAAGACGAAATCACCAGGATTAAAACTCTCCAAAAAGAGATAGAACAACTTAAACAAATCCTGGTCAAGAAAGATTTAGACCATCTTGTTCTTGACGCTTATCTCGAAGTAGCGGCTGAAAAGCTCGGATTTAAAAATACCGACGAGCTAAAAAAAAAATTAAGAAAGAAAGCTTAATGAAAGCTGTCGAGAATGCCAAAAAAACAAAGCAGGCAAGTTGTGAAACCACTTGCCAATGCTTTGGACTGCATCGTGATGCTTACTACAAATACAAAAAACGGCATAAACGTATGTTAGTTGTGGAAAAACAAGTGATCAAGCTTGTTAAACATGAACGACTGGAACAACCCAGAGTGGGCGCCAGAAAGCTTTTAGCTGCCTTACATATTACTTTTAACCTAATGGGACTAAAAGTTGGTAGAGATGAACTGTACAGGATCCTACGCAAGTACGATATGCTTGTAAAACGTAAAAGGGCATCCTGTAAAACAACAGACTCATATCATAGGTTCCACAAATACAACAACCTGATTAAGGACATTCAAATAACTAAACCAAATCAGGTATGGGTTAGTGACATTACCTACATCAGAACCTACACCGGGTTTTGCTACCTGGCGCTTATAACGGATCTCTATTCACGAAAAATTGTAGGTTACGATATCGCTAACTCTCTGGAGCTGGCGGGCTGCATGCGGGCCCTCAAAATGGCCCTGGCAAAAGCCCGACCTGCGGCGGGACTGGTACATCACTCTGATCGTGGTATACAGTATTGTTCAAACCAATATGTAAGAATGCTCAAAAAAAAGAAATATAAAAATCAGTATGACCGAAGAAAATCATTGTTATGAAAATGCTGTTGCTGAAAGAGTTAATGGTATTCTGAAAGATGAATTTTACCTCGATCAATCTTTCGAATGTTTGGCTCACGCTAAAAAAGCAACAAAAAATGCAATCAAAATTTACAATGATAAAAGATTACACTTATCTTTAGACTTTAAAACTCCAAATATGGTCTACTATAGTGTAGCTTAATTTAATTTAAACCTGTAGCCGTATTTTAGGACGTGACATACTGACTCAAGCATCACAATGAATAAATACTTTATCATACTTGTTTTACAAATAATAACAATCCGTTCCTTTGGTCAATACCCAATCTGGACTGTTTATGACACTTCAAACTCTGGATTACCAAATAATAGAGCCAGAATAGTTGTAATCGATAGTAATCAGAATAAATGGATTGGAACTTATTATGGAGGTTTAGCATATTTTGATGGGATGAATTGGACTATATATAATACATCCAACTCAGGAATAGCAAGTAACAGTATAGTAGCAATCGCTATTGATAGCAACCAAAATAAATGGTTAGGGACCATTGGAGGAGGTCTATCAAAATTTGATGGAGTTAATTGGACTACATATGACACAAGTAATTCCGATTTACCTAACAACTTTGTCTATGCTGTGACAATTGATAGTAATCAATGCAAGTGGATTGGAACTTTTGATGGCCTCGCAAAATTTGATGGTGAAAATTGGACAATTTACAATTCTGATAATTCAGACCTACCTAGTAATGACATTCGTGACATTACTATAGAGAATAATAATAAATGGCTTGGAACCTTTCATAGTGGAGTAGTTAAATTTGACGATACAACATGGACTATTTATAATACTTCAAACTCCGGTATTCCCTCTAATATCGTATATAATATAGAAATTGATGACAGTCTAAATAAATGGATAGGAACATCAGCACTTGGAATGGGTCTTGCCAAATTCGATGACAGTAACTGGATTGTTTTTGATACCGGGAATTCTGGATTACCTGGTAATAATATTGCTGAGACAGTAATAGATAATTATCAAAATAAATGGGTCTGCACTGTTGGTGGGGGATTAGCAAAATTCGATGATTACAACTGGACTGTTTTTGATACTTCAAATTCTATGCTACCCTCGAATAAGGTTTGGTCTTTAGCAATAGACATATATGGAAACAAATGGGTTGGTACTGCAAATGGCCTAGCAGTATACAACGAATTTGGTGTGGTTGGTGATTTTCACGAAACACGAGCAGAAGAAATGAAATTGAATATTTTTCCAAACCCAGCAGATGAAAAAATAACAATTGCCTTTGAAAATAATGACCCAAATCAATTTGCAATTTCCATTTTCAATATAACGAGTCAGCAAGTAGTGTATTTGAATAGAAAAATGCAATCTCCAATAATTGTAGATGTAAGCTTCTTGACAAAAGGTATTTACATATTGAATATACGAAGAAAGAATAAGAATTTAACAAGAAAACTAATAATTCAATGACCTCAAGTTAATGTCAACATTAATTCTCCTTTAATAATGAATCAGAATTTTAGAGAGCATACTACTTAGAAGATAGAACTGACTTTAAAAAAAATATGTGAAAAAAGTACAGCCCATAACAGCAAATCATAGCCCATAGCCGGTTAGTACTTCGTAGAGATAATTTTTGTAAATTTAACCATCGTTACTACTAAGAAAAATACGACAACAAAAACGGCTAAGGGCCATATTTGCATCCCGTTACCCAACATAATAAAACAAGCAAAATCCACAATGAATAATTTAAAATGCAATATTCCAAATTTGATAGTGTTCCTGACTTTCTTTTATCTTTGTTGACATCAATTTTAAACAACTATTGAGATGTCAAACATTAAATTATTTCAAAGCCAACGAGTCCGGACTTATTGGGACAAAATTGAAGAAAAGTGGTATTTCGCAATCATTGATATTATTGAGATTTTAACGGAAAGTACTAAACCAAGGGATTACTGGTACAGACTAAAAAAAAGAGAAAGGGAAAACGGAATTGAACTGTCGACAAATTGTCGACAGTTGAAAATGAAAGCAAAAGATGGAAAAATGCGTGAAACGGAAATCGCTGATACAGAAACACTTTTGCGGATAATCCAATCAATTCCATCACCAAAAGCAGAGCCATTTAAACGATGGTTAGCAAAGGTCGGTTATGAAAGACTGGAAGAAATAGAAAATCCTGAATTAGCATTAAAAAGGACAAAAGAGATTTATAAAACAAAAGGCTATTCAGATGATTGGATTGAAAAACGAATGCGAAGTATTGCAATCCGTGATGAATTAACAGACGAATGGAAAAAACGAGGTGTAAAAGAAAGAATAGAATATGCAATTTTAACAGCAGAAATATCCAAAGCGACTTTTGGACTAACTCCTTCACAATACAGAGAAGTAAAAGGGCTGAAAAGACAAAATCTTCGAGACCACATGACTGACCTGGAATTGATTTTTTCAATGCTTGGAGAGGCATCAACGACAAAAGTTGCGAGAGCGAAAGATACTAAAGGATTTACAGAGAATAAAGATGCGGCAATAATTGGCGGAAGAATTGCTGGTAACGCAAGAATAGAATTAGAAAAAGAAAGCGGCGAAGAAATTATTTCATCTGAAAATTATTTACCTGAAAAGAAGATTGGAAAATTGAAAGGAAAGAAATAAACATGGGTCTTCGGACTAAGCATATTGAAAAACAATAAATTACGTTGGGTAACACACAATATAAAAAATTGGGCAGAAAGTAGTAAATATGAACATTTTAACATTAAATAAACAGTGCAGTAAGTTGAAAGTTAATTGTTTCAAAACGCCCAACATTTTCATATTGCCATCCGTTACACGTTATTGTGTCCAACATCAACCGGATTTACAAGAAAAGAGATATTATGTTTCCCGTTAAGGAAATTAATTGTACCTTTGTGAAAAACTTGCAATGATTAAATATAAAATCATATTTCTTGAATTGGTTAAAAGATTTTTAGAGAGGTTGGACTCGAAGACTCGTAAGAAAGTTCTTTATAACGCATGGAAATCAAGAGAAGTTAACGACCCGGAATTATTTAAAAAATTGGACGGAAACATATGGGAATTTAGAACTAAGTTTTTGACAAAGCAAATCAGACTATTGGCATTCTGGGATAAAACAGAAAAAACAGAGACCATAGTAATTGCCACTCACGGATTTATCAAAAAAACAAAAAAAACGCCAAAATCAGAGATTGAAAAAGCAGAGAGAGTACGGGTACAATATTTTAAAAACAAAAAGGAGGAATAAGATGAAAGCATACACATTAGAAGAATTGACAGATACTTATGTCGGTAAAAAAGGAACACCTGAAAGAAATCAATTTGAATTTGAACTGAAATTGGACATACTCGGTG
>Ga0164318_10004077_pt1 | contig 13942 bp, 11 predicted proteins | sample GuaBasSedimGuay9_FD_113734 | JGI IMG/M metagenome (GOLD analysis project Ga0164318, IMG submission 113734) | Subseafloor sediment microbial communities from Guaymas Basin, Gulf of California, Mexico - Guay9, Core 4571-4, 0-3 cm | ecosystem: Environmental > Aquatic > Marine > Hydrothermal vents...
ATTCAATTGACGAAGCATTGCAATCAGCACAAAAAGCAAGAGAAGAAATGTCTCATTTAAAAGCAGATAACGAACAGATAATTAAAGAAGCTAAACAACAAAGAGAAAAGTTAATAAGAGAAGCAAAAGAAACGAGAGAAAAAATTGTTGAAGAAGCAAAAGTTGAGGCTAATAAAGAAGCTAATAGAATAATAGAAAAGGCTAAAACAGTAATTCAAAACGAAAAGAAAGCAGCAATAACAGAAATAAAGGATCAAATATCATTAATTTCTGTTGATATTGCGGAGAAACTTATTAAGCAAGAATTATCTGAAAAAAACAAAAAAGACGATTTAATTAATAATTTATTAGAAGAGATAAAGATTAATTAATTTTTATATATAAATAATTAAGAAGTTTTTACTTATGAACGAAAGTAAAATTTCAGTAAGATATGCAAAAGCAATATTTGCTTATGCACTAGAAAAAAATATTTTAGAAGACGTAAAGAAAGACTTTTCGTTAATATTTGACGTTTGTCAAAAAGAAAAAGATTTTAATACGCTTTTAGAAAGTCCAATAGTAAAAACATCAAAAAAGCAAAAAGTTGTTCAGCTTATATTTAAAGAGAAAATCAGCTCAGGCACACTTTCATTTTTAATGTTGGTTTTTTCAAATAAAAGAGAAATTTTTTTAAGTAATATTGCAAGAAATTTTTTAAAAATATATAGAGAACATAAGGGCATTAAGAAGATTTTTTTTACAAGTTCTTGTGAAATTAGTAATGATTTAAGACAAAATATTCAAAAAGTAATACAAAAAGAATTTAGTGATAAGTTTGAAATAACAGAGCAGGTAGATGAAAATTTAATTGGAGGTTTTGTTTTAAGAATTGACGATCATCAATATGATGCAAGTGTATTAAATAAATTAGATAAAATAAAAAAAGAACTAAAGTCTTTATCTCTAGAAAAAAAATAAATAATTTAATATTAAGAATATGACAAATATAAAGCCGGCAGAGATTTCAGAAATAATAAAACAGCAAATTGAAGGTTTTAAATCGGATGTAGCCGTAGACGAGGTAGGTACCGTATTATCGGTAGGAGATGGAATTGCACGTATTTTCGGTTTGTCAAATGTTGAAGCAAATGAGATTATTGAATTCAAAAATGGTGTAGAAGGGATTGTGCTAAATTTGGAAGAAGATAATGTTGGTGCAGTTTTGCTGGGTCCATCACATCTCATAAAAGAAGGTGATATTGTTAAAAGAACAAAAAGAATTGCTTCTGTAGAAGTTGGCGAAGGTTTGTTGGGAAGAATTATTAATACATTAGGGGAACCATTAGATGGAAAAGGTCCAATTCAGGGTAAAACATATGAAATGCCCCTTGAAAGGAAAGCGCCGGGAGTAATTTATCGACAACCTGTAAAACAGCCTTTACAAACGGGAATAAAAGCCATTGATGCTATGATTCCCATTGGTAGAGGACAAAGAGAATTGATTATTGGTGATAGACAAACAGGAAAAACTGCAATTGCAATTGATACAATAATTAACCAAAAAGAATTTTATAAAAAAGGAGATCCTGTTTATTGTATATATGTTGCAATTGGTCAAAAGGGTTCAACAATAGCCTCAATAGCTAAAACACTTGAAGAACGCGGTGCAATGGATTATACCGTTATTGTGTCGTCTACAGCTTCAGACCCGGCAGCGATGCAGTTTTATGCGCCATTTACCGGAGCTTCAATAGGCGAATTTTTTAGAGACACAGGACGTCATGCTTTAATCGTTTATGATGATTTGTCAAAACAAGCGGTGTCTTATAGAGAGGTTTCTCTATTGCTTCACCGACCACCGGGAAGAGAAGCATATCCCGGAGATGTTTTCTATCTTCATTCAAGATTATTAGAAAGAGCTGCAAAAATAATTGAATCGGAAGAAATTGCTAAACAAATGAATGACCTTCCCGAATCAATTAGGGACATCGTTAAAGGTGGAGGATCTTTAACGGCATTGCCCATTATTGAAACACAGGCAGGAGATGTGTCTGCTTATATTCCTACAAACGTTATTTCTATTACTGATGGGCAAATTTTTCTAGAGTCTAATTTGTTTAATTCCGGTATACGCCCGGCAATTAATGTGGGTATTTCTGTTTCGCGTGTAGGTGGTAACGCTCAAATAAAATCTATGAAAAAAGTAGCCGGAACATTAAAAATTGATCAGGCGCAATATAGAGAATTGGAGGCATTCGCAAAATTTGGTTCAGATCTAGACGATGCAACATTGGCTGTTCTCGATAAAGGAAGAAAAAATGTAGAGATACTAAAACAAGGACAATATTCGCCAGTTAAAGTTGAAAATCAAATTGCAATAATTTATTGTGGTATGATGGGCTTACTTTCTTCTGTTCCTATTGAAAAAGTTAGAGATTTTGAAGATGAATTTTTAAGTAAATTAGAAATAAATCATCCAAATATTTTAGAAACAATTAAACAAGGTGATTTGTCTGATGAGGTTAAAACAATTCTGGAGGAATTGGCAAAAGAGATTGCTCTTAAAATAGTATAAAGTAATGACGATTTGAAATTAGAATGGCAAATTTAAAAGAAATACGAAATAGAATAACATCTGTATCTGCTACAGAACAGGTTACATCTGCCATGAAAATGGTTGCTGCAGCAAAGTTGAAAAAAACACAAGATGCCATTATTAAGATAAGTCCATATGCAAATAAACTTCATGAGATACTGACTAGTTTATCGGATGATGAACAGATTATAAAAGAAAATATTTATTTTCAGCAAAAACCAGCAAAAAATATTCTTATTGTATTTGTTTCATCAAACAGAGGTTTATGTGGGGCTTTTAATTCTGGTGTAATAAAGCGTGGTTTTGAAACAGCACAAAAAAAATATCCTGAGCAGTTGGCAAGTGGTAATGTTACTTTTATTGCTATTGGTAAATACGCCCATGATTTCTTGAGAAAAAATCATCTAAATATCACACGAAGATTTGGTCATGTTTTTGATGATTTGACATACGAAAATGTTGTTCCAATAGCTCAGTATTTAATGAATGGATTTGTTAATGGTTATTTTGATAAAATTGATTTAATATATAACAGGTTTAAAAATGCTGCCGTTCAGATCCTTTCTGTCGAACAGTTTTTACCTATTGAACCTCGAATAAATAAGAAAGAGGAAAAATCAATTGAACAAGAGTTTATTTTTGAACCTACAAAAAAATATATTGTTAATGAATTAATTCCCAAGTCTTTAAAAATACAACTTTATAAAGCGCTTCTGGATTCTTATGCCTCTGAGCACGGTGCAAGAATGACGGCAATGCATAAGGCTACAGATAATGCAAATAATCTTATTAGAGATTTACGTATTGAATATAACAAAGCTCGTCAAGCATCAATTACCAATGAAATACTTGAAATTGTTAGTGGCGCAGATGCATTATCCAAATAATTTATTTCTTGAAAAAAAAGGAGACTTTTTAGAAAGTCTCCTTTTTTTATGATTAAAAATTATTTTATTATTTTATCTCATTTAAAGCTTCAGAAATGTTAATAATATAATCCCCGAGTTTTTCACATTCTAAGAAAATATCATTATAAATAACACCTGACTGATAAGTGTATTTTTTTGTTTTAATGTTGTTTAAATGCTCTTGTTTGAGTTCTGTTCTATATTCATTAATTCTTTTTTCTATCTCATTTGCTTTTTTTAACGATACTAAATGGTAATCGTGTTCAAGATTATATATCATTGTGTCCAAAGCCTCGTCAATTAATTGAAACATGTTGTGAATATTTTTAATAGAAAATTCTTGGAACGGTTCCTTTTGTTCAAATTTTCTTTTGCATGCTTTTGTTAAATTATAGCAAGAATCGGCAATGCTTTCAATATCACTAACAATTTTCAACATTGAACTAATTCTTACAGAGGCAGAAGTACTTAAGTCACCCTCTGATATTTTTGTTAAATAAGATGCAATTTCAACTTCAATATTATCACTAATATCTTCATATTTTATTGATTTTTCATATAGCTTGTTAAAGTTTTTTTCATTTTTTTCGTCAAATAATTTTTTAACAAAGCCAAACATTTTTTTAGTGTGTTTTGCATATGAAGCTATTTCATTTTTTGCTTGAAGAGTAGATAGTTCAGAGGTTGATAACATTCCCATAGAAATATATTGTAAACGAAATTCCTCGTCTTCGTCTTTTTTAACAGGAACTAATTTTTTAACAATTTTCACAATAAATTTAGAAAAACCAATCAAAAGTAGAACGTTTGTAATATTAAAAATTGTATGAAACAATGAAAGTGCTATTGGAATAGCCGAATTTATTTTAAAAGGGGAATTTCCGGTGACCATAATTGACACAGAATCAATCATGTTTAAAAAGAAAGGGAAAATTGACAACACCCAAATAACACCTATGAGGTTGAAAATTAGGTGGGCACGTGCAGCACGTTTTGCAGATACATTGGCAACTAAAGCTGCAATATTTGCCGTTATTGTTGTTCCAATGTTTTCTCCCAAAACCATTGCGGCAGCTAGTTCAAATGGTATCCAACCATTATTACACATAACAAGTGTTAATGCCATGGTTGCACTTGAAGATTGTATAACAATTGTTAAAATTGTACCAATTGCTAAAAATATTAATACTGAACCAAAGCCCATATTTGTGTAATGTGCCAAGAAAGAAAAAATTTCAGGACTATTATGAATATTCGGGACAGAAGATTTTAAGCTATCTAAACCAATGAAGAGAATTGAAAAACCAAAAACAACTTCACCCCAAGAACTTATTTTTTTGCTTTTTGAAAAGATTAAAGGGAAACCAATACCGATTAAAGGAAAAGCCAAGGCGCTAATTTTTACCTTAAAACCAATAATTGAAATTAACCATGCTGTTACGGTCGTTCCAATATTTGCTCCCATAATAACACCAACAGATTGCATTAGAGACAATAATCCGGCATTAACAAAACTAACAACCATTACTGTTGTTGCCGATGATGATTGTATTATTGCAGTAATTAAAACACCGGTTAGAACGCCCTTAACTCTGTTTGATGTCATTGCAGATAAAATGCTTCTCATTTTGTTACCCGCAACCTTTTGTAAAGCTTCACTCATAAGCTTCATTCCAAAAAGGAATAAGCCTAAAGCTCCTAATAATGTTAGAAAATCAATTATAGAATAATCCATTTTTTTAATTTTATTGTTTGTGTGTAAAAATACAAATTAATTTTAGATAGTAATTATTTTCATAAAAAAATATAAAACAAATTTTACAGCTTGTGTAATTTAAAAAGCTTCTTTTTTGAAAAACATTAATAAAATATTACTTTAGCCAATTACTTTTTAAGTTTTAATGTTTTTAGAATTTTTATATAGATTTTTAATAAATGTGGAGAATAGTTGCAAGAGTAATTTTGCGTAAAAGAGTTTGGTTTTTAGTTGCAATTGCATTAATTACAATTTTTATGGCTTATCAGGCCAGTTTTATAAGCATGTCGTACCGACATGTTCAGATGCTTCCTGAAAAAGACACTGCTTATTTAGATTATCAGTATTCCAAAAAATTATTTGGTGAGCAGGCAAATATTTTTGTAATTGGAGTAAAAGACACTAATTTTTTTCAACTAAAAAAATTTAATGATTGGATTTCATTAAACGATACAATAAAACAGATGAGTTGTATTGATGATGTAGTTTCAATAGCACAAATAATAAATATTAATAAAAATTCTAAAGAGAAAAAATTTGAATTATCTCCGGTTTTCCCAAAACATATTAATACACAGGAAGAGTTAGACAGTTTAGTAAGAGTTGCTAAAAGTCTTCCTTTTTATAAAAACTTGTTGTATAACGATACAAATTCCGTTTACTTAATGGCGGTCAGTGTATCTCCTGAAAAACTTAATACAGAAGAACGTGTAGAGATAGTTGAAGATTTAGTAAAAAAAATTGAGCAATATGGAGAAAAATATAATTTAAAATTTCATTATTCAGGACTCCCATATATTAGAACCGCCGTTTCTAATAAAGTTAAGAAAGAACTATATATGTTTCTTGTTTTGGCTTTTTTGGTTTGTGCTTTTATTCTTTATTTGTTTTTTAGGTCGTTTAAAGCAGTGTTTTTCCCAATGCTTGTTGTAGGTATTGGCGTTATTTGGTCAATGGGGTCAATTGTGCTTTTTGGTTATGAAATTACAATACTTACAGGAATGATTCCTCCTTTACTTATTGTTATTGGCGTTCCAAACAGCATATTTATGTTAAACAAATATTATTCTGAATATAAACGACATGGGAATAAAATAAAAGCATTGCAAAGAGTGATTCAAAAAACAGGGAATGCAATTTTTTTAACAAATTTGACAACTGCTTCAGGATTTGCAACTTTTATTATTACAAGTAGCAGCATATTAACTGAGTTTGGTATTATTGCATCTTTAAATATTATTGGCGTTTTTGTATTGTCTTTATTATTAATTCCAATATTTTTTAGTTTTTTTGATCCTCCAAAAGCAAGACACACAAAACATTTAGATAATAAAAGGGTAAGTTTTTTAATTAATAATCTTATTAATGTAACCCTGAATCATAGAACATTTATATATATTGTTTTTGCTATAATTATTGGATTAGGAATATGCGGAATAAATTTAATGAAGAGTACCGGTTATATTGTTGACGATCTTCCTCAAGACGACCCAATATATCAAGACCTTGGTTTTTTTGAAAAGCATTTTGGTGGTGTTATGCCCCTCGAAATTTTAATTGACACTAAGAAGAAAAAGGGTGCAATTAATACAAAAACATTCAAGAAAATAGAAAAATTGGAAAAAGCCCTGAGAAAGTATCCCGAACTTTCAAGACCAATCTCTATGATTGATGCAATGAAATTTTTACGACAAGCTTTCTATAAAGGAAATCCACGAAAGTATAGCCTCCCTAATAATATGGACAAAAATTTTATAATGGCTTATGCTTCTAAATTTAAAGATAAGGGCAATTTAATAAATGCTTATGTCGATAGCACACATCAAATAGCACGAGTTAGTGTTCAAATGAAAGATATTGGTACTGATAAAATGAAATTGCTTGATGAAAAAATTCAAGCAGATATTAACACTATTTTCCCACCAAGTAAGTATAATACTATTTTAACAGGAACAAGTATTATCTTTTTTAAAGGAACAAGATATTTAATTAAAAATTTATTTGTCAGTCTGCTTCTTGCTATCATTATTATAGCTCTAATTATGTCGTGGATGTTTGCATCATTCCGGATGGTTATTGTGTCGCTTATACCGAATTTAATACCATTGCTATTAACAGGAGCCCTTATGGGGTATTTTGGAATTCCAATAAAACCATCAACTATTTTAGTTTTTAGTGTTTCTTTTGGTATTTCTGTTGATGATACAATTCATTTCTTGGCAAAGTATAGGCAAGAATTAGAAGTTCATGAATGGGATATAAAAAAGTCTGTAATAGGAGCACTAAAAGAAACAGGAGTAAGTATGATGTATACATCAATTGTTTTGTTTTTTGGTTTTGCAATATTTATTGCATCTAGTTTTGGGGGAACGGCTGCTTTGGGAATGTTAGTTTCAATAACATTATTATTTGCTATGCTTTCAAACCTTATTTTATTGCCATCTCTACTATTGACATTAGAGAGGAGGATTACAACTAAAGCTTTTGCCGAACCGTTAATCCAAATATTTGATGAAGAAGAGGATATTGATATAGAAAGTTTGAGAATAATAAAATAACGAAGAAATTTAATAAGAAAATATTAACCATGAAAAAAATATTAATCACCGGTGGTGCCGGTTTTATTGGAAGTGTGCTTTCTGAAAAACTATTACAAGACAAAGAGAATTTTTTAGTTATTGTTGACGATCTTTCAACTGGTGATATTAGGAAGTTGCCTGCACAAACACTACAAAATTATAAATTTATTAAGTGTGATGTTAATAATTATTCTGACATTGCAGAAATAATGTTGGCATATAAATTCGATTTCGTTTTTCATTATGCGGCAATGGTTGGTGTGCAACGAACGCAAGAGAATCCTGTTAAAGTGCTAAAAGATATTGATGGCATTAAAAACATTCTTTCAATATCGAAAAATACCGGCGTAAAAAGAGTTTTCTTTTCTTCTTCTTCAGAGATTTATGGAGAACCTGTTGAGTTCCCACAAAATGTTTATACAACACCATTAAATTCAAGAGTGCCTTATGCAATAGTGAAGAATGTAGGCGAAGCATTTTTAAAATCATTTAAACAAGAATATGGTTTAGATTATACCATTTTTAGATTTTTTAATACTTATGGACCTAAACAAAGCAAAGATTTTGTTATAAGTAAGTTTGTTCTGAAAGCTCTTAAAAATGACGACATAACCATTTATGGTGACGGAAAACAAACGCGAACTTTTTGTTATATTGACGACAATGTTGAAGCATGTGTAAAAGCGTTTAATAATAATTTTGTGGTTAATGACGTTGTTAATGTTGGAGGAAATAAGGAAATAACAATATTGTCATTGGCAGAAACAATTATACGATTAACAAAATCTAAATCTAAAATCATTTTTTTGCCACCACTTGAAGATGGCGATATGAGAAGACGATTGCCTGACAACACAAACATGAGAAAAATTTTAGGCCGTGAATTAATCGATTTGGAACAAGGAATAAAAAATATTTTAAATAAAGGTTTGTTCGAGTTAAATAATGGTTAATTTGTGTTTGTCGATAATTTTATTGAATTGGAAAAATTTTTTAGCGGCTTTTTAAAAGAAATTTGTCTTCTGCAGTATTGCTTTATAAACGTTTAACGTTTCAACTTTTAAACTAATATTATGTATTCATATAAAACGCTTCAAGAACTTGTTAATAAAAAGATTGCACAGGAGGAACTGGCAAAGGAGCCCAAACAACTATATGAACCAATAAAATATATTTTGTCCTTAGGAGGCAAGCGAATTCGTCCTGTTTTTGTATTGATGGCTTGTAATTTATTTTCTGATGAAATTGAAAAAGCCATTGATTCAGCATTAGCTCTCGAAATTTTTCACAATTTTACTCTTTTGCATGATGATATAATGGACAATTCTTCCTTAAGAAGAAATAAGCCAACTGTTCATACAAAATGGAATTCAAATGTTGCCATTCTTTCGGGCGATGCCATGTTAATAATAGCTTATGAGTATATTACAAGAATAAAATCAAATAACTATTCGGAAATTATTAATGTTTTTAATAAAACAGCTCTGCAAGTTTGTGACGGACAGCAATATGACATGAATTTTGAAACAAAAGAATTAGTGTCAGAATCTGATTATTTAAAAATGATAAAACTTAAGACAGCAGTATTAATTGCAGCAAGTCTTAAAATTGGAGCATTAATTGGAGGAGCATTACCCGAAGATGCCGAATTGCTATATTCTTTTGGAATTAATATTGGTATGGCTTTTCAAATTCAAGATGATTTTCTTGATGTATATGGCGATACAGAAGTATTTGGTAAAAAAACAGGAAATGATATTCTTACAAATAAAAAAACATATTTGTTAATTAAAGCTTTTGAATTGGCAAAAGGGTCTGATTATAAAGAGCTTTACAATAAAATTTTTGTCGACAATAAACCGTCTGAAGAAAAATTTGATAAAGTAGTTGAGATATATAATAAACTCGAAATAAAAAAAGTGGCAGAAAATAAAATTGCAGAATATTTTGATAAAGCATTTAAACTTATTAATGAGCTTTCTGTAAGTTCAGAAAGAAAAAACGAATTAATGTCTTTAATACAAAACAAATTAATTAATCGAAATTATTAGTCACGATGCTTATTGGTTTAATAATTAGTAATTTGTGTGTTGTCTGCAATATTTTTTTTTTATAATTTGTTTGTTTTATTGTTAATTTAATTTTATAATTTGTATTTTAGTATTGAATAAAAAATAAAAATAATGTCAAAAATTGTAGGAAAAATAGTACAGGTAATAGGTCCTGTTATTGACGTAAGTTTTGAGAATGAAGAAGGCCAATTGCCAAATATTTTAGAAGCATTAGAGATAACCAGAGATAATGGGCAAATTCTAATTGCTGAATGTCAGCAGCATATTGGTGAAAATACCGTTAGGGTAATTGCAATGGATTCAACAGATGGATTGCACAGAGGAATGGACGCTGTTGCAACGGGTAAACCTATTGTAATGCCTGTTGGAGATGAAATAAAAGGACGTTTGCTGAATGTTACCGGCGATGCAATTGATGGAATAGGGAAAATTGATAAAAAAGGAGGTTATCCTATCCATAGAGAGCCACCTAAACTTGAAGACCTTTCGACAGAAACAGAGGTTTTATTTACAGGAATAAAAGTAATTGATTTGCTTGAACCTTACTCAAAAGGTGGTAAAATTGGTTTGTTTGGTGGTGCAGGAGTTGGTAAAACAGTTATTATTATGGAGCTTATTAATAATATTGCAAAAGCTTATTCCGGAATTTCTGTATTTGCAGGTGTTGGTGAACGAACAAGAGAAGGAAACGACTTGCTGAGAGAGATGTTAGAATCAGGTGTTATTCAATATGGCGATGAGTTTTTGAAAAGCATGGAAGAGGGAGGTTGGGATTTGTCAAAAGTAGATAAAGATGCTTTAGAAAAATCAAAAGCTACATTGGTGTTTGGACAAATGAACGAACCCCCTGGAGCTCGTGCAAGAGTTGCCTTATCAGGATTAGCTGTTGCCGAATATTTCCGAGATGGTGGTGGAGATAAGGATAGCAAAGGAAAAGATATTTTATTCTTTATGGATAATATTTTTAGATTTACACAAGCCGGTTCTGAGGTTTCAGCATTACTTGGAAGAATGCCATCGGCGGTTGGTTATCAACCTACTTTAGCCACAGAAATGGGAGCTATGCAAGAACGTATTACTTCAACAAAACATGGGTCAATAACATCAGTGCAAGCTGTTTATGTTCCTGCCGATGATTTAACAGACCCTGCTCCGGCAACAACATTTGCTCACTTAGACGCAACCACTGTTTTGAGCAGAAAAATTGTTGAGCTTGGTATATACCCGGCTGTTGACCCGCTGGATTCAACTTCAAGAATATTATCACCTGAAATAGTTGGTAAAGAACATTATGACACAGCACAAAGAGTTAAAGAGTTGTTGCAGAGAAATAAGGAACTCCAAGATATTATTGCAATTCTTGGTATGGATGAACTTTCTGACGAAGATAAACTTGTTGTTCATCGCGCCAGACGTGTACAAAGATTTTTGTCTCAACCATTCCATGTTGCCGAACAATTTACAGGTCTTAAAGGTGTTTTAGTTACAATTAAGGATACTATTAAAGGTTTTAACATGATTATGGACGGAGAGGTTGATAAGTATCCCGAAGCAGCTTTTAACCTTGTAGGTACTATTGAAGAGGCTATAAAAAAAGGAGAAAAAATGTTAGCTGATGCTGAAGAAGCAAAAAAGGCAAAAGCTTAATTTTATAAAAAATGAATTTAGAGATAGTAACACCCGAGAAAAAAATATACGAGGGGGAAATTAAATTAGTGCAAGTTCCCGGAAGTAAGGGCTCTTTTGAGGTTCTGTATAACCATGCACCAATAATTTCTACACTGGAGGCAGGAAGCATTAAGATAATTGAAGAAAGCGACAAGAAGATATATTTTGATATTGAAGGCGGGGTGATTGAAGTTTTTAACAACAAAATTATTGTCTTGGCAGACGTAGTTTAGATATAATTGTGATTTTTTTTATTCTTTAAAAACATATATGTTATGAAAATTTTTGTAAGTGCTTTTTTGTTTCTTGTTTTTTTTACTTCAATAACTAATGCTCAGGAAGAAGTCTCTTTCAAGGCTCCAGACGGAATAACTATCAGTGCTGATTTATATAAAGGACAGCCAAACGACACTTATGTTCTTCTTTTTCATCAGGCTGGCTATAGCAGAGGTGAATATAGAGAGACAGCTCCTAAAATTGTAAAAATTGGATTTAATTGTCTCGCTGTTGATTTGCGTTCGGGTGAAGAGGTTAATAATGTTTTAAATAAAACAGCAAAACAAGCCAAAGCTATGGGAAAACCAACAACATATATTGATGCAGAGCAAGATATGATAGCTGCTATTGAGTATGCTTATAAGATTAATAAAAAACCGGTTGTTCTTGTCGGAAGTTCTTATTCTGCTTCTTTAAGTTTAAAGATTGCGAAAAACAACCCTAAAGTTAAGGCGGTAATTGCATTTAGTCCCGGCGAATATTTCAGTTCAATTAATTTGAATATTCAAAAAGAAATTACAGGATTAAAAAAACCCGTTTATGCTACTTGTTCAAAAATTGAATATCCTTTTATGTCAACGATTTTGAAAGGAGTTCCAGCCGAAAACAAATCAGTTTTTAAGCCGGGTGGAGATAAAAAAGGAATTCATGGCTCACGAATTTTATGGAAATCTTCAGATTGTAGTAGAGAGGTTTGGTTTGATTTGTTGAGATTTCTTTCAAAACAAAAATAAAATAGTTTAAATAAAAGGTTTTAATTATCTGTAATTTAAACCATAAAAAATTAAAAGTTGGTTAAGTTCTTAATTATACGTTTTAGTTCAATAGGCGATATTGTTCTAACTACTCCCGTTATTCGTTGTTTAAAGCAGCAGGTTGAAGATGCGGAAGTGCATTTCCTTACAAAAAAGCAATTTTCAAGTATTGTTGATACAAATCCGTATATCGACAAGGTTCATATTTTAAAAAAAAGTTTCTATCTAACGGTTTCAGAGCTGAAAAACGAACAGTTTGATTATATTATTGACCTTCATAATAATGTAAGAACCAAAAGAGTAAAATTAAGTTTGCGTCGCCTATCCTTTACTGTCGATAAATTAAACATAAAAAAATGGCTTTGTGTTAATTTTAAAATTAATAAACTTCCTAAAATTCATATTGTTGATCGTTATCTTGAAACTGTAAAGTTGTTTGATGTTAAAAACGACAATAAAGGCTTAGATTTTTTTATTCCTGAAAAAGAAGAAGTTGAGATTAATGATTTAGACCAAAAGTTTAAATCAGGATATGTGGCTTTTGTTATTGCTGCGAATCATTTAACCAAGGCTTTGCCAAATGAAAAGGCAATATCAATATGTAAAAAAATTAAACATCCAATTGTTTTAATTGGTGGCAAAGATGATGTTAAAAGAGGCGAAATTATTTCAAAAGCTGTTGGTGAAAATGTGATAAATGCCTGTGGAAAATATAATTTGTATGGTTCGGCTTCAATTGTAAAACAGTCAAATGTTGTTATTAGCTACGACACGGGGTTAATGCACATAGCTTCAGCACTTAAGAAAAAAATTATTTCTATTTGGGGAAATACCGTTCCTGATTTTGGGATGTATCCCTATTTGCCAAACGAGCAATCAAAAATAATACAGGTTGAAGGTTTGAAGTGTCGTCCTTGTTCAAAAATTGGTTATGACAAATGTCCGAAGAAACATTTCAAATGTATGAATGATATTGATGAAGAAAGAATTGTTGACTTGGTTGAAAAATTATTTTGACTTTTAGAAGTTGTCATTCCAAACTTGTTTCGAATCTGTTTTTAAATTTTTATGTTAACAGAAAAAAGACAGGCATCAGTGAGACCCTAGATACCTCACAATGTGTCCATAAAGATGTCTGCTTGCCATTCCGAAGCGAGGTACGAGCGAGGAATCCCCTTCAATTACAAAAAGGCATTTTTTGCTAGTGTTTCATGTCGGAGGAACTGTGTTAACCCGAAAAATTCATAATTTTTCTACGCTTAAGAATTACCAACAAATTTGGTGTTTTTAAAACCCCAAATTTGGGTACTTCTAATGCGGGGTTTACTTGCGTGAGCTCACCGCCAGCTG
>Ga0164318_10004078_pt1 | contig 13936 bp, 13 predicted proteins | sample GuaBasSedimGuay9_FD_113734 | JGI IMG/M metagenome (GOLD analysis project Ga0164318, IMG submission 113734) | Subseafloor sediment microbial communities from Guaymas Basin, Gulf of California, Mexico - Guay9, Core 4571-4, 0-3 cm | ecosystem: Environmental > Aquatic > Marine > Hydrothermal vents...
AATACCTGAAATAGTCTTAGGCACAGTTGCTGAAAAATACCTGTTTGAACCAAATAACATAGAAGATTTAACCAACAAGATAGAGATGGTCTTATCGCTTTCAAAAGAACAACTCGTAAACGATGGAATAAAACTCAGAGAAAGTATTCTAAGGAAAATCAGCAGCAACATTGTAAAACAAAAATTTGCAGATATTTTTAGAACAGTAGCATAGAATTATCAAGTTTTAATATTTGTCAAATTTCGTATTTTAGCGATTAGCTTTTAAAATTGGTGAGATAATATGAAAATCTGTTTTATTGTTAGTGAAATTTTCTCCTTTGGAAAGTATGGAGGTTTCGGGAAGCTAGTTAGAGACGTGGGAACAGAACTGTTAAAGAAAGGTGTAGATGTTTACGCAGCAACTTGGCGCGGAGAAGAACAGCGAAAAGTAGAGGAAGTAGATGGAATTACTGTTTATAGCTTCCCTTACAACCCTTTAGACCCAATTTATTCACATTTATCTTCATACATGGAATCTCTACCAATCTACAAGGCAATAAATGCTGACATTTACGTTAGCATCGAACTTCAAATATCAACTTACATAGCCCAAAAGGCGGAGAAAAAGAAAAAACATGTAGTGTGGTTTCAAGATCCATATGATGAACAAGCTTACAAAGATATGGGAACAGTTGATAAGAACTATGAGTGGAACTTTAAAAGAAAAATGCAATTTTACGCCACAATAGGTGTACTTAGACATGTTTGTCAAAAAGTAGATCTATTCCTCACCCAAGCTAAAACATACACCCCAACGGTTAAAAGATTATATAAAATTCGTAAAGAAATCTCTTTTATGCCTAACCCCGTAAAAATCTACAATGAAAACATCAGAAAATCACCTGAACCCACAGTTTGCTTTTTAGGTAGATGGGATCCTCAGAAACGAGTTGAACTTTTCTTAAAGCTAGCCAAAAAATTCCCACATATCACTTTCATAGCACTTGGAAAAGGACACGACACAAAAGTAGACACAAAACTACGTAAAAAATATCGTAAAATCAAAAATCTACAAATGCCAGGCTTCGTAACCGAAGATGAAAAACATCAAATTCTCGCAAAATCATGGATTTTAATAAATACAAGTATACGTGAAGGTCTACCTATAAGTTTTCTCGAAGCTATGGCACATAAAACAGCAATTCTAAGTTATGTTAATCCTGATAAACTTGCTAGCAAATTTGGATACTGGGCTAGGAAAGAAGATTTTGAACAAGGACTTAAACAGTTATTAAAGGATGATTTATGGGTCAAAAAAGGAAAAAAAGGATTTGAATACGTAAAAAAATTTCATAGCATAAACACAGTAGTTAAAAATTTCCTACATAATTTAATCGAAACTAAAGATTAAAACTCTTCAACAAATTTTGTATTCTTCAAACTCACTGTTTTGAATTTTAGGAAAGTGTATTAAGTGAAAAAAGCAACGCAAAATTTAACTATAGGGGTTTTCGGCCCCGATGGCAGCGGTAAATCTACACAAATCAACCTTTTAACCTCTTATCTTGAAAGTCAAGGATTTAAAGTTTATAGAACTTGGATTTGCTGGAATCACCTTTTTGCATGGATGTTATGCAAAATTTTTGTTCATCTCGGCTGCTATGTTTGGAAACCAAGCAAAAAGTGCCCCATTAATAAATACCCACCGATCGAAGTATATAGAGGTAAATTAGGGAAACATATTTGGATGCTTATCGAACTTGTAAGCTTACTTTTAATGCTCTTCACAAGAGTTTTTTTGAAAAAAATTACTGGTTACATAATAGTTGTTGAGAGATATATTGCAGGAACGTTAGCAGATCTAGTGTATATTCATGGAGAACCTATTTTAAACTCTACTATCTCAAGATTTCTACTTAAAACTGTTAACAATAACAGAAATATCTTTATTTATCTTACAGCAGATTACAAAACAATTGTCGGGAGAAGAAAACTTATGTCTGAACCTAAAAATTACATAGAAGCCCAAGAAACTGCGTACAGGTGGTTTGCACGTCACTTCAACAATTGTTTAGTAGTAGACACATCAAAATCTACTATAGAAGATACACAAAAAACTATTCAAGATTGGATAATGCAACACATAAAGATCAATTAAAAGAAGTCCGACTAATTTTGTATTTTAAGCTCAACACAAAATAAAATAACGTATTACAAGAAAAGGATGTCGTCTAAATGAACACTTTAAAAGAAGTTTTAAAACCATTTGCATGGTACGCAAAAATGACAAAATTAGCAATGACCATAAGATTGAAAAAATCCTTAGGAAAAGTATATAAACCTCGCTGGGTCATCTTTCAAACCACCAACAAATGCAATTTGCTTTGCTTAATGTGCAATGTTGGCAGAGAATTTCTAAAAAACCCTCAAATAGCAAGCAACGATCTAACCATTGAAGAACTAAAAAACATTTTCAAAAGAGATTACAATATGTTGAAAAATATTTCTTTCTTGGAACTTACAGGCGGAGAACCCTTTATGCGCAGCGACCTAGTTGAAATGATAAAACTATTCCACAACTTTCTACCAAAATGTTACATATGGATCCCAACCAACGGAACTCTACCCTCCAAAATAGAAAAAGATATGTCAAAAATAGTTAAAATCCACAAAAACATAGGTATAGGCATTTCTTTAGACGGTGGAGAAGAAGTCCACGACAAACTTAGAGGAATCAAAGGAACATACAAGAAAGCAGTACAAACAATCAAAGCAATGGTAAAACTACGTAAAAAGTACCCATGGCTCGACGTCATGGTAAGCTTCACCTTAACACCCCTAAACGTAAGCGAGCCTCCAATAGTATACAAACTTTGCAAACGTTTAGGAGTTAGATTCACCATCAGACCCATGCATCTAAGCCCCATATTCTACAAAAACATTGAAATCCGCAATATAGCAAACGAAAAAAATTTTGACGAAACAACATTTAACAGATTAAAAAAGGTTTTCAAAATTCTGGTTCAAGAAATCATCGCAAACGATAAGTTAGCAGCTTTCCCACATCTCTATTACTTAGAAAACGCCATAAAATTTATGTCAGGAGATATGCATCGAAACTGGGAATGTTTTGCAGGTACCTCTGCCTTTTACCTCGAAGCCGACGGAGACGTATACCCATGCACCTTTCTAAACAAAAAACTAGGCAATTTACGGCAAACATCGTTAAAAGACATATGGGTATCCAAAGAAGCACATGAGGCAAGAGACGAAATAGCTAAGCATAAATGCAGCTGCTGGGTTGAACACGAAGCATATAGAATCATAGAGGAAGACTTCATTAGAATGCTTATGTTCAGCGTAAAATCCTTCGCAAAAATGATGATACATAAACCTATATTACCTATCGACGAATTAAAACTACATCTCCAATAAACCTACTACAAGATTCAAAAAATGATTCCAAGGTTTTCACATAACATGCCTTTAAGGGTCAATTAAGCTGGGAATTTAATGTTAAAAAAATGCGTTACACTTTTTGCCCCGTCCTTTAACTATAGAGGCGGTATCGGCAGTTTCACAGCCCACTTAATCAAAGTGCTCAAAAACTCAAATTACAAAATTTTCATGATCTCCTATAACGACATAGATGAGAACTTATACAGCAAGCTTTTCGCAACTCCACTACAAAACATACATAAACATTCCGTTTCGCTACCCATTAGATCTTTCTTCAGCGGTAAATCCTCCTACGGCAACCTAATAACAAAAATTTTAGATCTAAAATATACAGGATCCTTATTTAATCATTTGAACAGACTCGGTGTTATTTCATTTAATATAACAGGTGTATGGCTATTTTTACCTTCACACTTCGTATACATTCACGACCCAGAACGCTTAATACCAAACCTACAAGGCGTAAACATACAGAAAATATGGAGAAGCCCGTATCAACACATCGTGAAAAAACTTTTACAACTTTATAAAAAAAGTACTATTTTTGTTAACAGTAAATATTGTCTTAACGTTCTCAAAACATATACGGGCTTAAAAGGAAACGTGCTTAACCCGCCTATAAAAATTAATGCCTATAAAAAGGCGTTAAATGGACCTCACAACAAACCTTGGAGCATATCTCTGGTTCGGTTTGATAAAGACAAAAACCTAGAGCTAATTATAAAAGCAGCCAAACATGCTAAAAACATCAAATTTTTAATTATCGGCTTTCTAGACGACTACAACTACTTCAAAAAACTGAAAAAATTAGCTAAGAACCTGAATTTAAACAATGTCCACCTACTACCAAACCTATCTTCTAACGATAGATTAAAGTTTTTTAGCAAAGCTAAATTTTACCTCCACCCTACAATCAGAGAAAACTTTGGAATTGCAATTCTTGAAGCCATGGCATCCGGCTTAGTACCTTTTGTACATAGATCAGGAGGTCCTTGGACGGATATCCTCGATGGAAAAACGGGACTGTATGGCTACCCGTACAGAGATGTCGAAGAACTCGTAAACCACTTGAACGATATCATAGGCAACGAAGAAAAACGGGAAAAACTCTCCAGGAACGCATATGAAAAATCAAAACAATACGATTTATCCAACTTCAAACAAATTTTACTAAACTATTTCACAAAACTCCAATAAACGCATCCTTAAAACCATCAGAAACAATATACAATCCTATTTTCAATCACCATGAAAATAGATTAAACCAATTAAGCTAAGTGATGAACAAACAACATTTTAGCTATCTAATTTGAAAAATAGCAGAGCTTTATGATTAATGCACCTACTGGTGATTTTATGAGCGATAAGAAATATATAAACGATAAAGTTTTTGATATTGCTGAAACTTCCGTTCGTGGGGGGCTATTCCTCTTCGTAGGTAACATTTTTTCCACCCTCATCACGGCTTTTACTTCTATTTTAATTGCCCGCTTCCTAGGTGCTATTGGCTACGGTTTATATAGCATCGCCCTAGTTGCTCCAAGCCTTTTATTTATATTCATCGATCTTGGAGTTAACTCTGCTTTAATCAAATATTGCGCAGAATTTAAGACAAAAGAACGTAACAAACACATAGCCAGCATAATTAAAAGCGGCTTCCTCTATAAAACAACTTTATCTTTTGTATTCTTTCTCATTTTATTTTGTTTTTCAGACTGGTTTGCAGCCTATGCTTTAAGAAGACCCGATATTGCCTTTTTAGTTCGCATCGTCTCTGTTTTAATTATTTTACAAGTAGTGTTCAATACTGCAAGGAACATTTTTGTTGGACTAGACAAAATGGAATACAGCGCTACTGCATCGGTTTTACAGGCCATTGTTAAGCTCGTTATAGCTTTAGCTTTGATTTTTCTAGGTTTTGGAGTCTTAGGTGCAATTATTGGTCATATCGCAGGATATTTAGTAGCCGGACTCATTAGTTTACTGTTAGTTTACAATTTATATAGAAATTTTAGAAGCAAAAATGCAGACACCCGTTTCTCAGCTGATTTGAAGCTTATGATTAAATACGGTTTCCCTTTATATTTTTCAGGTCTTTTGATGGCTTTTCTAAGTCAATTTCAAATGTTAAGTTTAGCTTGGTTTGTTTCAGACTTTGACATCGGAAATTTTCGTGCTGCTTCCAACTTCCTATCTTTAATCACCATAGTCGTTATTCCCGTTTCTACAGCACTATTTCCCGCCTTCTCTAAATTCAACTTCAAGGAAGAAAAAGAAGAAGTCGAAAGGTTCTTCCATTACTCCTTAAAATACGTCTTATTACTATTAACTCCCGTAGCTTTACTCGTTGGAATAGCCTCACGAAACTTAGTTTTCCTAGTTTACGGAACAGACTTTATCTCAGCCTCATCTTACATAACTCTTTTAACCATTACATATTTTTACGGTGGCATTTCAATGGTCATTAACAGTTTTTTGAACGGCATAGGCAGAACCAACATCACCTTAAGAGTTAACGTAGTCAACTTTCTAACCTCCTTCCCATTAATTTACATTTTAACAATGCTTCACGGAGTTCTAGGCCTCATTACCTCCATCATTATATCAAGCCTCGCCGCTTTAATCTACGCCTCAACAATTATAACCAAAAAATTTAACATAAAATTCAACTACCCAGACATTTCAAAAATCTATTCAACAACATTTCTATCCGGTTCCATAGCTTTTCTTTTCCATCATTTCATTTCTTTAAGCTACCTAACCGAATTAATTCTAATTTCAGCCATTTTCACTATAAGCTACCTAGTTCTAGTTCCTCTGCTGGGCGCAATAAATAAAAGGGACATAGAGGTTTTCAGGTCTATTTTCAGCAAATTCAAGCTAATAGCCCCCTTCACAAATATCTTACTTAACTTCGAATCTTGGCTTTTAAACCACGCCAACAAAACAACATAACCCTCTAAATAAAACATCTAAACCATTACATTACTCGAAAAACTGGTGAAATATATTTGAATTTCATAGCTCTAATAGGCACAGTAAAACCCTTCGGAAACAAAGGAGATGAAGCAATCTACATAACCTCAATTCAACTAATTCGAAAACACTTAAAGAAAATTAAAATACTCTTAGCATCACCTGAGTTTAACCCATCATATAAAAAACTAAGAAAATACGGAGCCGACATCATAACTCGTCACCCCATGGGCGCACTTAGCGAACTTCTTAGAAAAACAAACTCCTCGACCACTTTTCAAAAACATCTTGCAAAATACATATACTACCACACTCCTCCCCTTATATCAGCCCTATTATCCAAAAAAATCCCATCCACATCCAACAAAGTCCTTAAAAACATCGACACATTCGTAATAGTTTCCCATCCACTTGAAGCAGCAGGCTTCTCAACATATATATCCTCTTTCGTCATCCCCAGGTTCCTAAACCCCCAAAGCAAGGTTATCGCATTCCCACTATCACTATCAACAAAAATACTAAACAATTTCATATCCAAGTCTCGCGCGAAAAATGCACTAAACAAAGCAAACATTGTTTACACCCGTGGAAACCACACAGCCAAACTCCTAAAAAAACACCTAAAATTAAGAAACGTCGTTGCTTCATTTGACCCAGCAATCACCTTATCCAAAACGGAGCCGAAAGAAAAGCCGCTCAAAGGCATAGCAGTAGTACCTGCAGGTTTATCCGTAAGCCCCTTATTTCTCGCAAAACTCGTAAGAAAACTAATAGAAAAACTAGAAAAACACGTATATATAATTCCCTTTTCCCTTGACGATATACCAATCGCCCATAAACTGTTTAATCTCGTTAAAAACAAAGATTCCTGCAATGTAATAGACACTAGTAACATGAGTTCACAGGAATTGAAAGGCTTCCTAAGCCACGTTGAAATGCTAATAACCTCCCGAGTACACGCAGCTATATTCGCCCTAGGTGAACACATTCCAACAATTGGCATTCTCCGCGAAGACGACGTAAAATTCTACGATGTCCTAGAAGCATTCAAACTAGACGAATATGTCTTTAATCCAAAAATAACGCCCATAAGCACATTAAACAAAATAATAAGCACAGCAAAAACCATTACCGACAACAGATCAGACATAGTCCAACTAATTAAACAGAAACTGCCATCAGCAGTTGCAAAAGCCGAAAACACATGTTCCACTTTAAAAAAGCTTGCCACTGGTGATTAACATAAACCTAACTCATTACTGGAAATTGATGAAGAAGCTTTGCGTGGGATGCGGCGCATGCATTGGAATTTGCCCTAAAGAAGCAATATCCCCAACAGAGATTAAAGGCTACGCATCCATTAACATAGACACCTCAAAATGTATTCAATGCGGACTCTGTGTTAAATTTTGCCCCATAATTTCTTACCTAAACACTCCTGAACCCTTGAAAAACCAAAATCCAAACATCAAAATATTCACAGGACATGCTACTGAGACCGAAACTAGATATTATGGTGCATCAGGCGGCACTGTAACCGCATTACTAACATATCTTTTAGAGGAAAGCGAAGTAGATGGAGTGCTAGTCGCAAAAGCTCATGGAAAAAAGGCAACTCCACAGTTGGTAACAAATGTTGAGGATTTAAAGGATACTCAAGGCTCCATTTACTTTCCTACTTTTAGCTTAAAGCTCATTAGGCAGTTAAGGAGTATTGAAGGCAGCTACGCTGTAGTAGGCCTCCCATGTCAAATAGACACCCTAAAAAAACTTATAGAAATAAAATTTCTACCTGAAAACAGAATAAAATATTTTTTGGGGCTAAGATGCTACCATGTAAATGCGCCATGGTATTTAACCTATATGATTAATAAAATGTTGAAATTACCTGTAGATAACGTATATCAAGTCACAGCTAGGAGATATGGGTGGCCAGGCAAAGTTCTAGTGAAAACTCGTAAAGGAAACTACGTTATTCCTCATTTTTACGATAGAAAAACAGGAATTGGATTGTGGAACCCATTAGCATTACTACATCTCACTGCTCAGCTGGGCTGTCTCATCTGCACAAACCATGAAAACATTAATGCAGATATTACATTTGGCGATGCTTGGATCCCGAAAATAGTTAAAAAAGACAAAATAGGGTCATCACTCATTATTACAAGAACAAAAAGAGGAACCAAACTAATTAGAAAAGCTGAATCCACGGGAAGAATCGCAGTAAATACCCTAAACAGAGAAAAAAGATATTACCAGAGCAATGAAGAACTTAAAAGTTTTAATAAAACATTAAGAATGTTAATTAAAGAGGGAACAGCCAAAACAATACGGCAGCAAAACATAGCAAACATATTTGCATTAATACCACACCTAGCATTTACATCAACGTTAAGACAAACATTATTGAAAATAATCCCACCGAAAATACTTATGACCGCTGCCAGCACCTATATAAAACTAATTAGCACAACCTCGCATTCTTAAGAAAATTCACCCCACTCGGCCAACTTACAGAGTTTTCTATATTTTAGGTGACATATATGATTTCTGCAGTTAACTTTGTTAGAAAGGTTGAACTAGAAAAATTAAAAAGCGAAGAAATAGAAAAATTTTACCAAATCGCCAAGCTTAATCGCATCGGCTATTTTTTGCTTCACAAAGCCATAGATCAAGGATTAAACTTACCCACCCATCTTCACAAAATATTTCGAAAAGAAAACATACGTTACAAAAAAATCCTAAAAGAATTCACACAAGTATCCCAAACTTTAGATAAACTAGGCATCGGCTTCGCTATTTTTAAATCCCTGAAACCTTTCCCATCAACCACAGTCGACATCGACATAATAATCTTCAACAATTATTGGAAAGCAGTCACAGGTCTAATTTCAAAAAACTATAAAATTCTTGGCTGGGGTCCTGAAAGCATTACCCTACAAGACCCCTACAGCATCGTCGGCATCGACCTATACAGAGAAGTTTCTGTTTCCAGACTAAGATACTTCTCCAAAAACAAACTCCACAAATATGTTGAATGGGTTAACACCGAACTTGGCGACGTTAAAAATTTAAAACTTGAATGCGACTTAATATGCGTCGCCGCCCACTCCTTCATAAAAGAACAAATGTTCACCCTCGCAGACTACCTCTACTTCACTAAATATCTAAACAAATGCAACCTAAATTTACTTCTAAACATCGCGGTCGAAACATGCTCAGAAATCCCCTTAACCATAATTTTAAGACTTGTAAACGTTATTCATAAAAAAGTTTACGGCAAAAAACTTTGCCAAATTAAACTAGATACATGGGAAGCCAGATTTGAAGAAAAAAGATTCAAACAAAAAAACTTTAAAGTTCCATTCAAATATCATCCACTAACAATTTTAAACGGCATCCTAAAACTATTAAAAAAGGAAGAAAACTCTAGAAAAAGCCTAACATACCAAATAAACTACCTATTACAATTAAAAAACACAAAACCCTTCCTAAAAGACTTACTCAGCCACATAAAACGAAAAACATACTAACACTACAAAACCAACAAAAATATCAAAGAAAGTAATTAAAATGAAAATCCTGAACTCCGTTCAAAGCGTCTACACAAAAAAACATATACTAGCCATAACCTCGGCTAGGCATCAAAAACTAACACTTATCCGAACAAACTACTCACTTTCAAAAATAGAAAAACTAAGCACATTCAAAGGCTCAAAAAGCTTTCTCCTAACAAAAACCTTCGACATCTACCTACTCTCAGTAGACAACAAACTCCTAGCATCAAACGACCTCAACGAATGGAAAGAAGTCCTCAAAGTAAGAAAAAGAAACATCATATGGCACACAGCCACAACACCTCAGAACATAGTTGCCCAAGAATACGGAGAAAAACCCACAACTATCTTCACATCAGAAAACGGCTACAATTGGGAAAAAACGTTAACAAACATAGAAGTAGACCCTAAATCATTACACTTCCACTACATCACATACAGCCCTCAATACAACGCATTATACGCAACACTAGGAGACGGAAACCTCATCAGAGCCATCAAAATCCAAAAAAACACATGGAAACCCATATACATAGGACCTTGGCAATTCGTACCAATAACCACCAGCAAAAACAACATAATGTTCGGAATGGACAGCGCAATCGCAAAAGGAGGCATAGGAATCCACCACCCACCAAACAAATGGAAATTCATCTTCCTAAAATGGCGCAACAAAAAAGTCAAATTCACACCAATGAGCAACCTAAAAAAACTCGACAACAACCTCTGGATCACCGCACTCGGCACACCACAAGCCATATTAGTCTCAAAAAACCTAAAAAAATGGCACCCAGCACACATAGAAGGATACAGCAAACAATTCAACTTCCATACAACAATAAGCGAAGAAAAAACCTACGTAGCATGCACAACAGGAAAAAACCTACTACTATTCAAGAAAAAAGAACTAGAAAAAATAACACAAACAACCCAACCAACATTAACCAACTACAAAGCCTACATCGACAAAATAAAAGGCCTAGGATTCACCCTAAAAAGAAAAATATCAAAATAAAACACAACCCGACACCACACCTACCAAACAAAAACGCTCTAAGAAAAATGAAAAACACAAGAAAAGCAAAGCTCCTTTACCCTACAATCCCCTATCCGCAATCTACACGCTACACATCGCCTAAAGTGTCAAATATATTTGACACTTTAAATATCATCATTTTTTTATTACCTTTTTCTTGTTACCTAAATAACAATAACATATTAGACACTTCAACTCATAACAGACAAAACTAAAATATCAAGGAGAAAAATAAATGCAAACATATTTTAATGACAGACATTCTCCGCTCTGCAATTAAATTCTTTCTCACATCCACTATAAGCACATCTCAAGCCTTATCAAAGACAAAATATCTAAATAAAATCTACATTAAGTTAAATTATCTCAAAGCCAAAATCACTTTAAAAGTAACAGCATCCTTGTAAAATTTTGAAACGAGTTGGTTTGCTTGAATAAAGGCATAATTATTGTTTTAAGTGGCATCGACGGTTCAGGTAAAAGTACCATTAGCAGAAAGTTAAGCAAAGACCTGATAAAAGATTTTAACCTTGAAACTAGAATCGTTTGGGTTAAAAGCCTACACACCTTAGCTTACCTAATTTACACCTTTTTCCGAAAAACATGGGGCACCGAATACATCACAAACCCCAGAGGCAAAATAATCGAACACTACACTACAAAATGGATGAAAAAACTAGGCCCACTATGGGGCTTCATCGAATTTTTATCAGTTCTCCCATGGATCCTTATAACACTTCTTTATCGACTTCTAGGTTTCACCGTAATTTGCGACCGATTTATAATGGATTTCCTAGCTACAGTTTCCCTTCGAGTTAAGAACCCATTTTGGCCCTGGAAAAGCATATGGGGAAAAACCCTAAAAACACTGCAAAGAAAATTTTTAATCTTCCACCTAAAAGTCACTTTAAAAACAGCCTTAAAGCGAAGACCAGACATTGAATATGATTTAGAAGAATTCAAACTTTTAACAGCCTTATATAGAGTCCTAACCAATGACATAAACGCTCACGAAATTCTTAACGAAAAAACACCCATCCCCAACATTATAAAAAACATAAAGAACACACTAACAAACAAAACTAACTAAACACTATATCATAAACATTTTAAAGCACTTAAACTATTACCAATTTAAAGAAAACAGTTTAGTACCTCTGGTTTTTATTACAGGTTCGACATTTCAACTAGGAAATTGTTGCCTACTTTGCATATTAGGCATTTCCCTGCTATCTCCACTACTTTAGCTTCTTTCTTCATTGCAGTTAAAATGATGATTTATGATATTACAATGGTAGTGGTGTAATGGGAGAACGTTTATAAGTAGATTAGATTACATATCTACAAGGTGACATGTATGAGCACTACTGTTAGAATTTCGTTAGAGGATAAAAAACGTTTAGCTAGATTTGCGAAGAAAGTAAATGCTCGAAGCTTAGTTGAAGCTCTTAGATTAGCTCTTTCAATGGCCGAGGAAAAACTTGATGAATTTAAAGGAAACATGGAAGCTTTAAAAAAACTTTTGAAAAACATGGGCCGCGTTGGAAATAGAGTATCTGAAAGAGTAGATGAAGAACTAGCTGACATCATATACAGGGAGAGTAGAGAAGAGTGAGCATATTCATAGATACAGGTATTTTTTACGCCCTGCTCGATGAAAAAGATATTAATCATATAGATGCCTTAGCCATAATGACTCATATCCTTGAAGGAAAATTTGGTAAAGCAGTTACAACAGACTATGTAATTTTAGAAACAACACTACTTCTCAAAACAAGAATTGGACCCAAAGTTGTTAAAAGTTTTTTAGACTTCCTTGAAGAAAGCGGAATAACCACAATTATAGTCGATAAAGAAACATTTGAAAAAACTCTAAAATTAGTAAAAAAACATCCAAAAAGCCTAAGCATATGCGACGCAGCCACATTAACCATATTAAAAGACTGGAACATAAACAACCTAGCCACCTTCAACCTAAAAAGCTTCAAAAACCTAGCAGAAAACATTATAGGAAAAGGATATTTCAACACCCTAACCAACCATGAAAAAGAAAAAATAAAATCCCTAGTAAAATAAGAAAATAAATTAAAGAAATACATAACAAACTTCAAACATTTAAGTTAAAAGGAACACACTAGCTAAAATTTTATCACATGTTATGTTAAATTTATTTAGTGAGATGTTTGTGAATATGAATTATGAATGTTATAAAATATTTAGAGGGTGTATTTGAAGTTATTAAGGAGGTTCTCTTGGGCAATAAGAGTTTTAAGACGTGCTCTATTATCGTTTTTGGGTCGGCAGCTAGACCTGAAGATTTCATTATTGGAGTTAGTGACGTTGATGTTTTAGTTTTAACGAGAGAAGAGCCTTTAAGAAGACATTACAGTTTCGTAGCGTGTAACTGCGAGGTTAACGTTGCGTTTTTTACCGTTGATGAGTTTAGGAAGCTTGTTGAATGTGGCGATCCCTTGATTTTTATGTTAAGGTACCGTGTTGTTTTATATGATGGCTGTTCTAGGATTGTATTGAAACTTAAACCTAAAATAACGGAACACACTAAATATGTGTTGAGGAAATCGATTTTCGTTGCTTTAGGGCTTTCTCTGGAAAGTTATTACGTGTTGGAGAATTTTGTTAAGGCTTTGTCCCATTTATGTCACTCTTTGAGGCATTTAATTAGATATAAAGTTCTCTCGATGGAAAATTCCCTGTTTCAGATAAAGAAATATGTGAATTTTGCCATGGACATCTTAAAAACCTTTATATTAAACTCTCCAACCTTAGAAGAAGCAAAGTTGAAGAAAACGATTTAAGAACAGCGATAAATGAAGTGATAAAGTTAATAGGGGAGGAACTAAATCTTAAAGTTACATGTTTAGAGGATCTGGAAGACAAAGTAAAGGGAAATGTGAACTTAATCACA
>Ga0164318_10004079_pt1 | contig 13935 bp, 7 predicted proteins | sample GuaBasSedimGuay9_FD_113734 | JGI IMG/M metagenome (GOLD analysis project Ga0164318, IMG submission 113734) | Subseafloor sediment microbial communities from Guaymas Basin, Gulf of California, Mexico - Guay9, Core 4571-4, 0-3 cm | ecosystem: Environmental > Aquatic > Marine > Hydrothermal vents >...
GATTCTAATAAACCCGTACCTAAATGTCTGTGTACCTCTATTGCACAATCAATAATCTTTTTAGATAATTAATTTTTCTTTGTGAAACTTAGTGAGAACTCCGTGTTCCTTTGTGGAATAGCTATATCACAGAGATGCTCAAAGTAAACCCAAAGTTACACAAAGGTATTTAATACAATTATATTTATTATATCCGGCACCTCAAAATGAAATTTAGCCTATTATATAGTATTTTTAAACAAAAAAAAATACAAAATTCTTTTATAAATGAAGTAAATTTTGTAAATAGCAGCAACAAAAAAACATCGTTAATAATATGAAAAATAAAAATAATATAAGTGCAAAGATGCTTTTTTTTATAATAATACCATCAATTATTATATATGCTGCATCAATAGGATATATTAGTATTACTTCTCAAAAAACAGGCTATAAAGATGCCATAAATATTGTAAAAGTAGTTAATAAAGAGTATTCTTCAATAATTGAAGCAAGATTAAACAATCACATGGCTAAGGTTAAAACTTTGGTACAATCATTTAAAAAATATAAAAAAATTCCTTTAGAACAAAGGAAACAGATTTTTTCTGATATGTATGAAGGAGTTTTTGAAGCAAACCCTGATTTTATTTGTTTGTGGGATAGTTGGGAATTAAGCGTAGTTGATAGCACATATGATAAGCCTTATGGTAGATATGTTTATGAGTTTTATCGTGAAGGAAGCGAGATAAATAAGAGATTTAGCTATAAAAGTATGGATGGAGATCCACCTGATTATTTAAGAATAAAAGAAGCAGGTAGAGATGCTATTGAAGAACCATATTATTATTCATATACAGGAAAAGAAGAAGACCAAATATTGGAAACAAGTTTAATTGTACCAATGCACGATGATGGTAAGTTCGTTGGTGTTGTTGGTGTTGACATATCACTTGATGTATTTAATGAATTAATTAAAGAGATAAAGCCTTTTGAAAGAAGCTATGCTTATTTATTATCAAATAAAGGAATTGTTGTAGCTCATAATAAAAGTAGTTATATAGGAAAAAATATTGATAATATTGAGAGCGAAAAAACAGAAAAATTTGAAATATTAAACAAAATTAAAATAGGAGAAGAGTTTTCATTTACTGATAGAGATAGTACTAATGAAAAGTATTTTTATTCATTTCATCCAATTAATGTTGGGGAAACACAAACACCATGGTCAATTGTTCTTGCTGTGCCAACAAAGGTTATTACAAAACAAGCAAAGAATAATTTTTATGTTTCAATGATTGTTGGTTTATTGGGGCTGTTAATAATTGTTTTAATAATTTTGTATATTTCAAAAAGAATAAGTGTTCCATTAACAAAAACAACAGATATACTTCAAAAATTAGCTAAAGGAAAAATCAGCCATTCAAATAAGTTGGATATTAAATCGAAAGATGAGCTGGGAAATATGGCTAATTCTGTTAATACTTTGATAGATGGTTTAAATAGTACTGCCGAATTTGCTCAGAATATTGGGGCAGGTAAATTAGATGAAGAGTTTACTCTGCTTAGTGATGAAGATATTTTAGGAAACTCTCTTCTTGAGATGAGAGAAAGCCTTAAACATGCAAAAGAAGAAGAAGAAAAAAGAAAACTTGAAGAAGAAAAACAAAAATGGGCAACTCAAGGATTGGCTCATTTAGGAGATGTAATGAGACAAAATGCAAATAATATTAAAGAACTTTCTTTTAGTATTATTAGTAACCTTTGTAATTATCTTGATGCAACACAAGGTGCTTTATATATATTAAATGACAATAATGAGGATGATATTTATTACGAACTAATTTCTGCTATTGCATATGGTAGAGATAAATTATTAAATAAACAATACAGACCGGGAGAAAGTCTTGTAGGACGATGTGCTCATGAACGTATGACCATTTATATGACTGATTTGCCGGAGGATTATATGAAGATAACATCGGGTATGGGAACAGCTAATCCAACATGTATTTTATTAGTACCATTATTGTTAAATAATGAGGTTTTTGGTGTTATTGAAATGGCTTCTTTTAGTAAATTAGAGCCTCATAAAATTGAATTTGTCGAAAAGGTTGGTGAAAGCATAGCATCTACAATTTCGAGTGTAAAAATTAATGAACGAACTGCCATACTATTAGCACAAGCTCAACAACAAGGTGAAGAATTGGCTGCTCAGGAAGAAGAAATGCGCCAAAACCTTGAAGAGATGCAAGCAACTCAAGAAGAAGCAGCACGTAAAGAATATGAAATGCAAGGGTTAATTCATGCTTTAAATTCTTCTTGTTTTACGGTAGAGTATGATATGAATGGTTTTATTACCAATCTTAATGATTCGTTTGCTGATTATATTGGAATGCCGAAAGATCGTATTATAGGAATCCACCATAAAGATGGTTTTGAATTTAATGAAGATGAGTTAAGAAATTATGATGAGTTTTGGAATGATTTGAAAAATGGTATTACTAAAAAAGAGATTAACAAAGTTACTTATAACAACAAAACTCTTTGGTTGTCAGAAACGTACTCCCCAATTTTTGATAAAGAAGATAAAGTTTATAAGGTTTTAAAAATTGCTTTTGATATTACTGACCTAAAAATTAAGGTTGACAAACTTGAAAAAAATTTAGGTAAAGTTGGAATTGATGATAAAGAATTAATAAACAAAACCAAAGAATTAGAATTAATTAAAAATGAATTAGAGAAAAAGGAGCAAGAACAAGAGAAAATTATTAATGATTTGCAAAAAAAGATTAATGAATTAAATTTATCTAAACCAAAGCAAAGTAAAGCTGTTGTAAAAAAAGAAAATAAATCAACTCCCTTATTAAATGATCAACTCCTTATTGAATGGAATGATGATTTAGTAATTGGAATATCTGAGCTTGACCAACAACACATTAAATTAGTAGATATTGTAAATCAAGTGTTTGTTGGGTTTAAAAAAGATAAGGGGAAAAAAGAAATTAAAGAATTAATTAAGGGCTTATCTGATTATGCTTCTTACCACTTTGCAACTGAGGAAAATTATTTTAAAGAATTTGGCTATGATGATGCAAAAGAGCATATTAAAGAACATAAAGTATTTATTAAAGAAGTTACTAATTTCCAAAATGATTTTAATAAGGGTAAAGTAAGATTCCTCGACGATTTTATGTCTTTTGTAAAATCATGGATTGTTAATCATTTTACTACGGTTGATTCTAAATATGTTGAATTGTTCAATGAAAAAGGACTTTCTTAATATTTTCTATCAAATAAATAAAAAAGGGCTTTATAAGCCCTTTTTTATTGTAGTTTAGTTAAGTATTGTTTTGCCTTTTCAAATCTTTCTTTACCTTCTCCTGATATAATTTTGTAGTTAAAATTATAATTCTCTAATTCTTTTTTATAAAGATTAAATAATTCGTCTCTTTTGTCTGGATTTTCTCTAACATTATCGGGTTCCCATTCAATATCAGTATTACATAACAAAAATAAATCAATCTTGCTTTTTTTAATTTCTTTGTCTAACCATAGAGGATATTTATTATATACAACCTGAAACCATACTTTTGTAATTATTAAATAAGTATCGAAAAAGATAAATTTGTCAGCATTGCTGTAATCATTATTAAATTCTGAAATTTGTTTTTCCGCAATTTTTATTAAATCTTTATACTCATATTCACGGTTAAGATTTTCAACATATTCGCGTGCATATTCAGGTACCCAAACTGTTTTATAATATTCGGAGAGCTTTTTGCAAAGAGCTGTTTTACCTGTCGATTCCGGACCTATTATTACTATTCGCTTAGAGCGATTTCCGGTTTTTTCATTTCTTTTTTCCATTCAAAATAACCTATTATTGCCAATATTGTATAAACAAGAAACAAGAAACATGTTGAATAAAGTCCTTTATATATATACAAACCTAAGGAAACGGCATCAACAATTACCCATATTATCCATTGTTCAATATATTTTTTTGTCAACATCCATGTAGCAACTATGCTTGCCGATGTTGTAAAAGAATCCCAATATGGTAGGGGAGAATCTGTGTAATTTTTCAGAATAAAGGCAATAAAAATAAACAACACAAAAGTAATTGCAATTAATAAAAGACTTAATTTTTTTGTTGTGTTTGTAATTTGTATTTGATTAGTATCAGTATTTTTATTTTTACCATGAAGCCAACTATACCACCCATAAAAACTTATTACCAGGTAATAAACCTGTAAGCTCATGTCGGCATAAAATTTAGAATAAAAAAATACATAAATATATAGAGCCGATGTTATTATGCCAACAGGCCAAAGTAAAATATTCTGTTTTATCGAAAATACAACATATATTAAACCAAAAACAGTACCCAAAAATTCAATATAATTATTTACAAACCAATTAAATATGACATCTAACATGAAATAGAGTTTAGAGAACCTGTCAGAGTGCGAAGCTCCTGACAGAGTTTAATGTTTAAAGTTTCGAGTTTAATATTTTGAATCATCTCCGAAAAGTGTTTTTCGTCATTGCGAACGGAGTGAAGCAATCTCAACATATTGAATTACAAAGCTATAGATTGCTTCGTTCCTCGCAATGACGTGCTTTTTCTACTTTTCTGAGTGGACTCAAGTTTACCACGTTAAATAATTTTTAATTTCATCATCTATGTTATGTGTTAAAATGAATTCAAATTTCTAATTCTTAATAGTAGTTAGTTTATTATTATACAAAGAAGGATTATCTAAAACTTCAACAGCTTTTTTGAAAATTGGATTTATTTGATTTATCACTTGATAATACTCACTAGTTCCCCACAAACTACTTGCAATTAATGCTTTTAGTTGTAATTTAATAACATCCTTAGAAATATTTAATTCTTCTTTGTTTTCTGCGACACCTTCTTTTTGTGCATATTTTATGAATTTGTGCAATGTGTTTTCATCAATTTCATACTCGTTGTTATACATTGTAAAGTCAGAATATTGTTTTGTTAATTTTTTTCTGTTATCGTCAACATATTTGTAAACGAATTTATTAGGAATTCCTTTTCTCCACAAATCAGTATAATAATCTGTTATTTTAGTTGTGTCTATTGGGACAAAAATATCAGGCATAATTCCGCCACCACCATAAACACTTCTATGCTTAATTAGAGTTTGATATTTTAAAGAATCTGGAAAATGAATACTGTCTTGATTAGTTAATTCTCCATTATTATATCTGTTTATTAAATCCATTCTGTATTCTTTCAATCCATTTTTATATGGCTTTTGTATACATCTTCCTGTCGGAGTATAGTAATGCGCAATTGTAAGCCTAATCATTGAACCGTCAGGTAAAGGATACTGTCGTTGTACTAAGCCTTTTCCAAACGAACGCCTTCCAACAACAACACCTCTGTCCCAATCTTGAATAGCACCGGTAACAATTTCGCTGGCAGAAGCTGAGCCCTCATCAACCATTATAACTATTTGTCCATCTTCAAAATCGCCTTTTTTGGTAGATTTATATTCTTCTTTTGGGTTATTAATACCTTGAGTATAAACTATCATTTTATTATCATCTAAAAACTCATCGGCGAGTTTAATTGCTGTGTTCATGTAACCTCCGCCGTTGTTTGTTAGGTCGAGAATAATTTTTTTAACATTTTTTTCTTTGAGCTTTTTAAAAGCTTTTTTGTATTCATCCATGCTTGTTGCAGCAAAACGATTTAGTTTGATATAACCAATCTCATCACTAACCATATAAGCAGCATCAAGACTGAAGATTGGAATTTTATCGCGGGTAATAACAAAGTCAAGTATTCTTTTTACTCCTTTACGTTTAACTCCAACCGTAACTTTTGTACCTTTTTTACCTCTTAGTAATTTAAATACTTGTGAATTTTTTATTCCTACACCGGCAATGTTTTCACCATCAACAGTAAGAATTCTATCGCCGGCAAGAATACCAACTTTTTTTGAAGGTCCTCCTGATATGGGAGAAACAACCAATAATGTATCGTTAAAAATATTGAATTGAATGCCAATACCATCAAAGCTTCCTTGGAGAGGTTCATTCATTTCTTTTACTTCTTTTGCGCTAATATAAATTGAGTGAGGATCTAAATCTTTTAAAACCTGAACAATAGCATCGTCAACTAACTTTTGTTGATTTACTGTATCAACATAAAAAGTATTAACCAAACCCATAACACGTCCGAATTTATATATGCCATCGTTAAACGTTTGAGAATAGCTAGTTTGAGATAATGTAAGAAATAATAAGAATAATATTAAATTATTGATTAAAAAGTGATTAATTTTTTTCATCTCTATATATATTTATTTTTTTTAATAATTTGTCCAAAGATATTAATAAAAGTTGAATTTTTCTCGTCTCTAATTTTGTTTAATTGTATTATTTGATAATTTTTAAATTAACGATTCTTGCTTCAATTTTTGGATTTATTTCCCCCTTTTTTTTACAATAATTAATTAGTAAGTCAACGTCATTTAATGCTTTTTCTTGTGAAATAAGTATTTTATTTTTAGATATTTTTTTTAAACCCTCGCCTCCTGAAATAAGGTAGTTTGATAATGCCACAGTATATTTTTTGTCAAAATTAATAGGGTTCCCGTTAATGTAAATTGAAACTAATTTATTGCTAATGTATTTATAGCTTGCCCCCGATATTTGTAAAAAACTTTCTCTTTTATGTTTATCATCATTAAGACTGTTTTCGATAAAATTATAAATATCTTCCCCTGTGAGTTTTACAACACATATTTTATTTCCAAAAGGTAATAATGAATGAGCATCTTTAAGAGAAAATACACCTTTGTCAACATTTGCACGAATGCCTCCTCCATTTATTAAAGCAATGTCTGAATTATAATAATCACGAAAAGCATCAGTAATTAAATTACCTGCTTTAGTCTCTTTATATAAATTGCCTTTAATTGGTAAAGGACATAATAATTTGGCAATTGGTTTTGAAAGCTCAGCATTCAATTTATTTTTATATTTTTCCTGTAGAATGGCGAGTTCTTTGTTTTCTGCAACTAAAGAGTCTAAAGCATGGACTTCTATTTTTAAAGAAATTTCATCATTAATTTTATTTAAATCAACTCTCACAACAGAACCCATATTCCCACATGGAGAAACAATTGGGTGCTTGTGAACATAATAAATATTGCTGCTGTTTTCATACTGCTCTTCAGTTAATATTGCATTTATTTGAGGAAACTCATTAATAAGTTTCTCATTTGTTTTGAGAGAGGTTTGAGTAAGTGCAATAATAATATCGGGGGTTTCATTTTTTATTTTCTGCAGAGAATTTTTGCAAGCTTCAAATAAATCTTTTTGAAAAATTTTACCGTCTTGTTTTGTGGTATTCATATTGTCGGTTAAACCAATAAAACATATCTTTATTCCGGCTTTTTGTTCAATTATATAAGTGGGTAAATTATTAAATGTATTGTTTTTGTTATCTTTTAAGTTAGATGAAAGCCATTTAAAGTTTGAAGAATCAACCAACTGTTTTGTAATGTCTGAACCAAAATCAAAGTCATGTTGCCCGAAGTTAGCTATATCTATGGGTATTAAGTTAAATGCTTCAATCATCGGGAAACCATGATATAATCCACCAAATAAAGTGCCACCTGCAAGGTCACCTCCAAAAACTACAATTGTTTCAGGATTTTCTTTTTTTATTTTTTCAACAATAGTTTTTAATCTTGCTACGCCTCCTCTTTCTCCCAACTCGTCCCTAACAGGATAAATTTGATGAGCATCATTAAAATATAATATTGTCGCATATTTTTCTTTTTTATGTGAACAATTTGAGAATAGCACAATTAAAGTAATACTGAATAATGTAGTTAATATTTTTTTCATCTCATTTTTTTTTATATCGAACTCAGGTTATTTATATTTTAAATTTTATTGTTTTTTTGCAGATGCAGAATCAATATTTGAATTGTCTCTAAATATAAAGAATAAAAAAAGGCTATCAAAATAGGATAGCCTTTTAAAGTCAAAATATTTTAGTATTGAATCCTTTCCGAAAAGTTATCCGTCAGCTGACGAATTGAAACCTAATAGATTTTTTTGTAGTACTCTCTGAACTATAAAGTTTCTAATCCTTCTATACGTTCTTTGTGAAGTTTAGATTCCGCATAGCCGGTCTCTTGTGGCTCAATTTCTAAAACTTTGTGTCCGTACCATATAATTCCCCATGCACCAAGTGGAGCGGTTAAAATAATGCTTAATACAGCCATGGCAAGAATTATCTCGCCCGGCATAGTGTCCATACCTGTAGCTTTCATTGCTATTAACGGAGCACCACCAATTGCAGCCTGAACCGTTGCTTTTGGTATGTAAGATATGACAATAAAAAATTTTTCTTTTGTATTTAAATTTGTTCCTACTAAACTTAACCACGTACCAACACTTCTCGAAATTAATGCCAAGAAAATTATTAAAGCACCAATAAGTCCCATTTTCCATGCAACTTGTATGTTTACTTGTGTTCCAACCATTGTAAAAAGTATAATTTCTGCCAGAATCCATAATTTAGACAGTTTTACTGATAATTCGTGTGCATATTTGCTCCGTTTCTCAAGAATAATATAACCTATTGCCATTACTGCCAACAGAGATGCAAAAGGAACCCATTCTTTAACTAAGTGTTCAACTTGAACAAGCAAAACAGCTATAGAAAGTATTATTAATACTCTTTTTGTTGCACGTGGATTAAATCTGTCAAACAATTTGTATAATACTAAACCAACTAAAATACCAACAACAATTCCAAGAATTATGGCAATAGGTATTCCTGCAAGCTCCCATGCAATATTTACTTTGCCTCCTGTGTATATGCCAATAAGTATGCTGTATATTACAATTACAAAAACATCATCTATTGATGAACCTGCAAGGATAAGAGTTGGAATTCCTTTTTTAGTACCACGTCTTTCATCAATAAATCTAATCATAAGAGGAACAACAACTGCCGGCGAAACAGCACCAAGAACAGCTCCTAAAATTCCTCCCTGAAGTAATGTAAAATGCAAAAAATATTTTGATAAGAACATAATTGCTACAGCTTCAAAAATAGCAGGGACAAAAGATAATAATAATGCAGGACGCCCAACTTGAGTAAGTTTGTCTTTAGAAAGTTCAAAACCTGCTCTAAGTAAAATAACAATCAGAGAGGCTGTTGTTAGTTGTCCTGAAATACGAATAAGACTTGGGTCAAGCAGATTAAGCGCATAAGGACCAAGAATAATACCAAGAAACAAAATACCAACTAATTCGGGTATTTTTATTGCTTTAAAGAACCACGCAACAAACATGCTGGCAATAACCAATTCGGCTACCGAAAGAATCATAATTTAATAATTTATAGGTTTGTAAATTAAGCTAATAAGAGGTCATTAGCCCGAATCAGGACGGTTAAAGGCGAACCTCATCGCCATTTTAGCTGTGCAAAGTTAATTTTTTTTTGTAATTTTTTTTAAAAAATTAATATTTAATATTGTCGCATATTTTTTTTATGTGAATAATTTGAAAAAAATATAATTAACCCGAAAAATTCATAATTTTTCTACGCTTAAGAATTACCAACAAATTTGGGGTTTTTAAAACCCCAAATTTGGGTACTTCTAATGCGGGGTTTCCCGCTTTACTTTTCACTATCCATCGCTTATTCATGCAATTCACTTCGTTTTTGCATGAATAAAGCGGGTTAATAAAATACTGAATAAGGCAAAGATTATTTTTTTTATATAATTTATTTATAATTATAAATGGTGTAAGCGTCTTCGCTTGTACCTTGTTTATTTATTTTTTATAAAAGTTCAAGCTAAGACGCTTGAGCTGGTTGTATTGAAAAAAGGCTATCCAAACAGGATAGCCTTTTAAAATTAAAAAAATGATTATTAGAATATATATCTAACACCAATTTGTGCTTGCCAACGAGAACTGACTAAACCAGAATCGTCAGTGTACCAAGGTATATCATCTTTAGGACGATTGAATGAGAATGTTGGTGTTGTTCCATCAGCCTGCATTCCTTCAAATTTCATTAATTGAACATTGTTGTTTGAAGCATAATACCTTACTCCCCAATCTTTATTTATCATATTTCCAAGGTTAAATACATCAAAAGTAAATTGTAAAGTTTGTCTTCTGTCAAAAACATTTGCATACAAATCTTGTGAAAAATGGAAATCGAAAATGTTTACCCAAGGTAAACGAGCACCATTACGTTCAGCATATTCACCGCGATGGTCAGATAAATATTTATCTTGTTTGATGAATTCATCTAAATCTGTCCATTGTTGAGCTTGCTCAGCGGCAGTTCCAACAAAGATAATATCAGCAGATGTTTCTGGGATATAAATTAATTCAGGACCTTTGTATGATTCGTGGGTAAAGTTTCCATAGTAATCATTGTAGATGTATGAGAATACCTGACCTGATTGTCCGTTATAGAATAACGATACAGATGTTTTTAAATGATTAAAGAATTCTTTTGTATAAGATATTGTACCAACAACACGAGAACCTAAATCAAAGATAGAAGTTCCAAGCTCAGCTTCGTTTTTTGGAACAGGGCTTGATACAAGATAGTTCCATTGTGAAGAGTTTTGAGAACTTGTTCCGTCAAATATTGATTTTGAATGACCATAAGTGTAAGCAATGCTAGCGTCAAGACCGAAATTAAATTTCTTTTGCAATTTAGCAGTAATACTGTATGTATATCCTTTGTTAGTATTATCACCAAGCATTATTTGACCATAAGTTGGTTCAATTCCATTATGATAAGTTGTATATAAAGGTCTGTTGTCAGGAGTTCCTGTTGCAGTACCCCAAGCAGGTTTCACATTAACATCTTTCCATAACACATTATTAAGAGTTTTTGTATATAAAACTTCAAAAGTTGCAATCATGTCGCCCGGTAATTTTTTATCAACAGCAAGATTAGTTCGAAACATTTGAGGAAATTTAAAGTTTTCTGTATACAAGTCAATTTGGCTTCCGTAACCAACTGTTGCATTAGGATCAGCAGGAGGAATATATTGAGTTTGCCAATCAGGGTTAAAAGCAACTCCACCATATGAGCGGTAATCACCAATCATTAAACCATTGTTTGTGTATGATCCTGCGGGCCATACAAATGGAACTCTTGAAGTGAAGATACCAAGACCTCCACGCACCTGAGTGCTTTGATCTCCGGTTACATCCCAGTTAAAACCAATTCTTGGTGAGAACATTAATTGAGACTTAGGCATTTTACCTGCTTGAGCACCGTTTAAGTCATAAAAAGCAGATAATTTAGCAATTGTTGTATCATTAAAACCTTCAATTCCCATTGGGTCATCTGAAAAAATTGGAATATCTACACGCAAACCACCTGTAACTTTAAGATTTTCATTAACTTGAAATTCGTCTTGTACATAAAAACCAAGTTGCATAAAATTAAAATCGGCAGCTGCATTTGAACCGTCACCTCTTACATCATCATTTAGAGAATAACCAATTCTATAGAAATTTGGAGTAGAATCATTTATGAAATCTTGTACACTATTAAAGCCATAATCACCAAAAGCTCTACGCATAAACAGATTATAAATATCATAATATTCATTATGAGTACCAATTGTAATAGTATGACGTCCTTTATAAATTTCAAAGTTATCGGTAAATGTTAATATTTTTTGATCTAATTTATTACCTGATGAATAAATTTCACCACCTAGATGAATATCAGCATTACCATCGTCAATAGTAACTCCGGGGAATTTACTGCCCATAGGGTCACGGTCGTCTACTACTGAAGTATAACCAATTTTTAAATTGTTTGAATAATCATTACCAAAACGGCTTTTTAATTCAATAGCAGAAGTGTTTGAGGTAGATGGGAAGAAAACTCCATGATTATAGAAATTAATATTTCTTGAATTTGAAACGCTTGGGCTTAGAGATTCACCATAAGTATATTGATGACGAATCATCAATTTATGATTTTTGTTCAAATTTATATCAAAACGAATTAAAAATTTCTTACCATTTAATTCTCTTGTATTATTTAAGTATCCACCTGGATCGTATCCGTATGTGTTTATAAGTTTATTTGTTAAATCAGTTAAATCTGTTTGAGATGAATTTCCTGTGTAGTCTGAAAAATTAAAAGGCTGTGGTGTCTCATCTTTTTGAAACTCAGCATTTGCAAAAAAGAATACTTTATTTTTTACAATTGGTCCTCCAACATTTACACCATAAGTTTTGGCTGTAAATTCAGGTAATTTCTCGCGTAAAGAGTCTTCAACATTTGGAGTTTTACCTGCAAGATTTTGGTTACGGTATTTAAAATATGCCATACCTTTTACTTTATTTGTACCACTTTTGGTTACAGCGTTTATTCCACCACCAACAAAACCACCTTGTTTTACATCGTAAGGAGCAATAACAACCTGAAATTGTTCAACAGTTTCAATACTGATTGGTGAAATACCTGTTTGTCCACCATTCATTCCATTAGCAGCTAATCCAAAAACATCATTGTTTACTGTACCGTCAATCATTAATGAATTATATCTGTTATTCATTCCTGCAATAGAAATACCGGCACCTGTAATATTTGCTTGAGGAGTTAAACGAGTAAAGTCGTTTAAGTTGCCTGATATTGAAGGCATTGAGCTAATAGCTTCTTTGTCAACAACAGTTTGAGCTCCTGTTCGGTTACCGTCAAAAATATCATTTTTATATTTTTTGGCAACAACGCTAACTTCCATAAGCTTCTGAATATCTTCAACAAGCTTAACATTTAATTTAAATGTTTGACCAAGTGAAAGAAAAATATTTTCTTTCTTGAAAGTGTGGTAACCAACAAAAGAAATAGTAACAGTATAAGGTCCACCAACGTTCATGTTAGGTAAGCGGAAAAAACCATCGCTGTCTGTTATACAAGCGTATTGTGAGCCTGTTTCCTGATGAACGGCTACAATGGTAGCTCCGGGAAGAGCCTCATTTGTTGCTTCGGCAACAACTCGACCATTAATCCCTGATGTTGTAGACCCCTGAGCAAATAGCGTGTTTGCACTAAAAGCAAAGAGACTAAAAATCATAAAAAATGTAAAAATTTTTTTCATAAATTTTATTTTTTTTCAAAGTATAGATGTCACCCACGTGTTTATTTAAAATATATTGGTTTTTTAAACTAACATCTTTTCTTTGAGTTAAACTTATATTATTAAGTGGGTTTAATAAATAATTGTTATATAATTTTAGTAAAAATAATATTTATATAAGATTAAACAAAATTATTATTTAATAAATATAAATAGTTATTAACATTGTTTATTAAAATTTTTGTTACTTTTTTGTTAAGGAAATGTAAAGAAAGAGCTTCCTTAAATCTGCAAACCGTGGCACGAATTTATTGTTAATCAGCAAGTTGATTATAATTTACCGGCATATGTATAAGTTAACTGTGCTGCGGATAGTTACTTAATTTTGTAAACGAATAAAAATTCACATACAGATTTTAGGAATTTATACAATTTATTTTTTTGCGAAAATAATCAGCATTTGAAAAAATCCCGTTAGGGATTAAACTACAATCTCCGTATGAGAATCATACGGAGATAAAAGTCAATAGAACCTGAACTCCGACAGGAGTTCAACAAATTAAATTAATATAACAACTTAAATACAAATACTTTACCCCATCGTCTTGGCTCAAGCTCAAAAGTTGGGGACTATATATTTTATTTTTAATATATTTGTAACATAAAGACTTTTCGTAGTGGACTCATTCATAAAATAAATGCATAAGTTCATTTAGAAATATAATATTGTTTTAAACTGTATAATTAGCAACGGCATTTATGCCGTTGTATAAATTGAACACATCTATTTGGCTTTAGCCAAAAATTAATGCCA
>Ga0164318_10004080_pt1 | contig 13934 bp, 13 predicted proteins | sample GuaBasSedimGuay9_FD_113734 | JGI IMG/M metagenome (GOLD analysis project Ga0164318, IMG submission 113734) | Subseafloor sediment microbial communities from Guaymas Basin, Gulf of California, Mexico - Guay9, Core 4571-4, 0-3 cm | ecosystem: Environmental > Aquatic > Marine > Hydrothermal vents...
AAACTTTTCCAATTCTCATGATCACCAAAAATAGAATCATCACTTCTTTTTCTCACCGCTAAAATAGGATCCGAAGGCCTCGGAGCACTAAATAAATAATCAATTGGTTCTTTAAGTCGGTGGTTAAAAACTGCTTGAATCTTACTACACTGATAAAGATCGTCTCTCCTATGAGTTGGTGAACTATAATTTATTCTCTTTAAAGTAAAAAGAGTGCCACCGGGTAAGGTATAATGATAACCACCACCACCTCCAGAAGAACCTCTTCCTCCCCTATCTTCTGATGGCCCGAAAAGAGCAAAAACTGCCTGAGCAATACCCCAAGCAGCAAAAATAATTAATAAACCAATTATTGCTTCCTTTAAAACCCTTTTTGCCTTATCAACTTTTTTTGTATCTCCTCCAGCAGTTAACCAGAGAAAACCAGCATAAATAATAATTACTACGGCAATTAACCCTAAAAAGCCCAAAAATTTATCAATAATTTTTTCTGCTGTCTCCCAAGCATTAATGTTGCTCGCAACAATATTGGAATTAGGTAAATTTACTGGCGAAGTTTGAGCAAAAATAAAACTTTTTGCTGAAAAAATAAAAAATAACAAAGAAAGGGTTAAAAATAATCCAATAAAAAACCCCTTTAAAAATAATTTTCTTTTAGTAACCATCTTATAAAATTATTTTTTAGATAAAATTTCTTTTACTATCCGACTTACTCGAGCACCTTCAGCACGGCCTTTAATTCGCGGCATTGTTTCTTTCATTATTAAACCAAAACTCTTTTCGCTTACCTCTCCTATTTCCTGAATAACCTCATTAACTATTTTCTTTATCTCCTCATCTGAAAGTTGAGGAGGAAGATACTTCTTTAAAAGGGAAATTTCTTCTTTTTCTTTTTTGACTAAATCATTCCTTCCTCCCTTTTCAAAGGCCTCAATTGACTCTTCTCTCTTCTTTATCTCTGATTGAATGACTTTTAACGCTTCTTGGTCATCAAATTCTTTTTTACTTTTTCTCAATTCTATTTCTTTATTTTGAAAAGCCGCTTTTAACAAACGAAGAGTAGAAATAATCTCTCCCTTTCTATTTTTAAGGGCTTCCTGAAAATCCCTCTCTACTTTATCTTTTAAATTCATTTTATTCTTTTAATTTTCCTATTTTTTTCAAATACTCTCTCAATTCACGGGCTGCCTTTCTTGCCAAAGCAGATTCTTTTCTTTGTCTCTTATTCTTTGGTTTCTGAAAGAATTTTTCCTCTTTCACTCTATTTAAAATACGACTTCGTTGTAAACGACGCCGAAAACGTCGGAGTAAACTTTCTACTGACTCCCCAGGTTTTCTTTTAACTTCAATACTCGCCACATTGTCACCTCCTTCCTTTTATAAAAATTATTAAGACATTTTTAATTTACTATAAAAAAATCAATAAGTCAAATTAACCTGAAAGCCATCTTTAAATATCTTTTCTAATTTCACTCTCTTTATCTTATTTTTTAAATTTTTATTCACTGGACAATAAACTTTTAAATAATTTTCAGTAAAGCCAAACCAAAATTTTTCTTTTTTCCCTTCAAAAAGAACAAAAAATTTTTGACCTAACAATTTTTTTCTTTCCTCCTGATTAATTTTAAAAATTATTTTTTTCAATCTTGCTAATCTCTCTTTTTTAATTTCCTCGGGCAACTGACCTTTTAAAACAGCCGCCTTAGTTCCTGGACGAGGAGAATAACGGAAAAGATGCAATTTATAAAATTTCATTTTTTTGACAAAATCCAAAGTTTGTTGAAAATCTCTCTCCTTTTCACCGGGAAAACCAACAATTATATCTCCAGTAAAAATCACTTCTGGAAACTGTTCTCTTATTTCTTTAATCGTCTTTTCTATTTTTTTTATCTTATAATTGCGACCCATTAAACTTAAAATTCTTTCTGAGCCACTTTGCAAAGAGAGATGAAAATGAGGACAAAATCTCTTATTTTCTAACAACCTAATCATCTTTTCAGTTAAAAGGCCGGGCCAAAGTGAACTCAATCTTAAACGAGGAATCTCTGTCTCTTTTAAAATTTTTTCAATTAGCCAAACAAGGTTCTTACCTCGCCAATTATATTTGCCAAGATTTGTCCCTACTAAAACAATCTCTTTATATCCCTCTTTTTCTCTCTCCTTAATTTCTTGAATAATTTTTTGAGGAGAAAAAGATATTGGCTTGCCTCTTAAAAAAGGAACAATACAAAAAGAACAAAACTCATCACACCCTTCTTCTATTTTTATCAATGCTCTTATTTTTTCTATTTCCAAACCATTCTTCTTTCTTTCCTCTTTAAAAGTAATATTCTTTTTCTTTATCAAGGAAATAATCTTTTCTAAAGAATTATTTTTTTCTTGATTGCTGATGTACAAATCAATCTCTTTTAATTTCTTCTCTAAAAAGCAGCCAGCAACAACAATCAGTCCTTTCTCATTTTGACGCCTTGCTTGATGAATTGCCTGACGAGATTCTTTTTCTGCTTTATTGGTCACTGAACAAGCATTAATAAAATAAATGTCCGCTTTTTCCTTAAAGCCGACGATTTTAAATCCTTTTTGCCTAAACTTTCTTTTCAATTCTTCTGTTTCTGCCTGATTAACCCGACATCCTAAAGTCAGAAAACTTATTTTCATAATAATTTTCTCTTTTTAACCCTTGATTTTAATTTTCTTTTTACTGCTGCCACAACATTTTTTATATTAATTTCCTCTTGAGTTCCATTTTCCATATCCCGAAGAATAATAGTTCCTTCAACTAATTCTTTTTGACCTAAAATTAAAGTTATTCTTACTCCTAATTTATTGGCTATTTCTAATTGCTGTCTTAAACCATCTTTAGAAAATGCCTCAGCAACTTTTATCTTTTCCCGGCGTAAATTTTCAAAAATCTTTAAACATTCTTTTCGGGCGGCTATTCCTATTTGGGCTAAAAAAACATCAAATCTCTTTTTCTCTGGAGGAAAAAGATTATCTTTTTTCATCTTATTGATAATTCTCTCTAAACCAAAAGCAACTCCACAAGCCGGAGCCGGCCGACCACCAAGCAAAGAAACCAAATTATCATATCTACCACCACCAGCCAAAGCATTCTGACTTCTAACTTCTTCATCTTCTGGCCAAATTTCAAATATTGTCCGAGAGTAATAATCTAAACCACGAACAATTTTAGGATTTAAATTATAAGGAATTTCTAATTTATCTAAATACTCTAAAACCTTAATAAAATGCTCTCGACATTCATCACAAAGATAATCAACTATTTGAGGTGCTTCGTCAGACACCTCCTGACAATTAGGGTTTTTACAATCCAATATCCTTAAAGGATTTTTTAATAATCTCTTTTGACAATCAGAACAAAGAAATCTTTTTTTAGGTCGAAAATAATTTAATAGAGCGCGAAGATATTTTTTTCTACACTTTTGGCAACCTAAACTATTAATTTGAAGAGATGGCTTTATTCCTAATTCTTTTAAAAGATTATAAGAGATTAAAATTACTTGAGCGTCAATTACTGGATCGTCATCACCAATCACTTCTAAGCCAAACTGGTGAAACTGGCGTAAGCGACCTGATTGTGGTTTTTCATAACGAAATTGGGGACCATAATAATAAAGTTTTACCGGCTGAGGCAAATTTATCATTCCGTGTTCAATATAAGCGCGGGCAATAGAAGCAGTTGTTTCTGGTCTTAGACAAACTTCCTCCCCTCCTTTGTCTTTAAAAGTAAACATCTGCTTCTCAACAATTTCTGTGTCCTCTCCTACGCTTCGGTCAAAAAGTGCTTTCTCTTCTAAAATAGGGGTAGAAATCTTTTGAAAACCATAACTTTTAACTAATTCTTCTGACTTTTTAAGAACAAATTCCCAGTATCTCTGCTCAGCAGGCAAAATATCCTTCATTCCTTTTAAAAGATGGGGTGAAAATTTTCTCCTTTTTGTCTGGCTTTTCTTCTTTGCTCTTGTCTTTTTTCTCAAATCTGAGGATTTACCTTTTTTAGTAGAATCCTTCTTTTTTTTATTTTTCTTTTTAGGCATTTATCCCTCTTAAAAATTATAAAGGGGTTCTTCAAATTTAGAAAACCGACTAAATGGCCAACCCCTTAATAAAACTTTACCAATAATATTTTTACGAGGAACAGGACCAAAACTGCGAGAATCTAAACTTGCATTACGATTATCTCCTAAAAGATAGTATTCATCAGGCCCAAGAGAGACTTTTAAATTACCCCCTGTCTTTGTCCCAGGAAAAAGATAAGAACTCTCATCTAAAACAATTCCCTGAGGATAAAGTTTGTTATAAATTTTTACCTCTCCCTCTTTTATCTCTATTGTTTCACCGGGAAGTCCGATAACTCTTTTTATAAAATACTCACGAGGATTAAGAGGATACTTAAAAACAACCACATCTCCTCGGTTTGGTTCAGTAAACCGATAACTTATTTCATTAATAATTAAATAATCTCGGTCATAAAAGTTCGGTTCCATTGAAGCGCCCCGGACATAGAAAGGTTGAACAAGAAAATAACGAACAGGAATAACAATAGCCAAAGAGATTAAAGTTATTTTTACTAATTCCAAAATAAACCTAACAACCGAATAACTCTCTTTATTGACTTCTTTTTTATTTTCTTCTCCTTCCATAAATTTGTATAATTAATTGTATAATTAATTGTATAATTTTAACTTATAATTTTCAATACAAATGGGCATTGCAGGATTCGAACCTGCGACCTCGTCGATGTGAGCGACGCGCTCTACCACTGAGCTAAATGCCCTTGAAATGTAAATGATTTTTTAGAAGTATAACACAAAGAAAGAAAGTTGCCAAATCTATATCTATATCTTATAATTCAAAAGAGTAAAAAATAAAAAAATAAAATGAGCGAACCGCGAATAAATTTTTTAGAAGATTTTAGCAAAAAAGATATCTCTGGAGAAACACTTAAAAAAACTAAAAAGAAGGACGGCTTCCCCTTCTTTTTAAAAATTTTTCTTATCATCTTTATTTCCTTTTTTGTTTTCTTCTCCAGCACGGTCTTCTCTAATAACAGCATTCTAAACTTTCATTTTGGTCCATTGCCTCAAATTGGCTTTTCTAAGGTTTGGATAGCCGTTAAAGGATATTTGTTTAACAAAACCCATACCCTTAAAGGAGAAAAAGAAGATAGAATCAATATTCTTCTTTTAGGTATGGGTGGAAAAGGTCATGATGGTCCTTATCTTACTGATACAATTATTTTGGTCAGCATAAAGCCATCAACAAAAGAAATGGCTCTTATCTCTATTCCTCGTGATTTATATGTTCCTATTCCTGGTCATGGTTGGAGAAAAATAAATAATGCTAATGCTTTTGGCGAAGAAGAAACACCGGGAAGAGGAGCAATTTTAGCCGAACAGACAGTTTCTCATATTCTTGACCTGCCTATCCATTATTATGTAAGAATTGACTTTCAAGGATTTAAAAAACTAATTGATGACTTAGGAGGAATTAGAGTTTATGTAGAGAGAAGTTTTGTTGATACCCATTATCCTGCTCCTAATCATAAATATCAAACTATCTCTTTTAAAAAGGGCTGGCAAAAGATGGATGGTGAACAAGCCCTAAAATTCGCTCGTTCCCGTCATGGAACAAATGGAGAAAGTTCTGATTTCGCTCGGGCAAAAAGACAACAAAAAATTATTTTGGCTATTAAGAAAAAAGCCCTTTCTTTTTCTACTTTATTAGATAACTATAAGACAAGCAAAATGATAAAAAATCTAGAGAAAAGCATTCAAACTGACTTAACTTTTGAAGAAATAATACGCTTGGCAAAAATTACTGAGTCAATTGAAAAAGACAATATCATCAATTTCACTTTTGATGATTCACCAAATAATTTTCTTATTCCAGGAAAAACTTTAGATAATGCTTTCATTCTTCAACCAAAGACAGGCAATTTTAAAGAAATGGCTTATTTTGTTAATCATATTTTTGATGAAAAGAATCCTTTAACTCAAAAAGAAAAAGAAAAAGAATTAGAAAAAAAACCTCTTCCTCCAGCAAAACTTATTGTCTTAAATGGAACAAAAAAGAATGGTCTGGCTAAAAAAACCGCTCTTTCTTTAAAAACATTTGGCTTTTCTATAATTAAAATTGGCAATTCGCCTCAGCAAAATTATGAAAAAACAGTCATTTATCAACTAAAAAAAGAAAATCAAGATTCTCTAATTTTCTTAAAAGAAAAACTCAAAGCAAATGTTAGCCATACCCTGCCTGAATTTTTAAAAACTTCTATTCCTTCTAATAAAGAAAATTCTGTTGATTTTATTATTGTTTTAGGAAAAACATAAATATCAATAATTATTATGAAAATCCCTTCTTTTCCGGTAGTAGCCATTATTGGTCGGACTAATGTGGGAAAATCAACTCTTTTTAACCGTCTTATTGAAAAGAAAAAGGCGCTTGTTTCTAAAATGCCAGGAACAACCCGGGACAGAAATTACGGTTTATGTAATTGGCGAGGAAAATATTTCTATCTTGTAGATACTGGTGGATTACTTGGCTTTAAACCAGAAAAACAAAACAAAACAAACCTAGAAGAAAAAATTATTGAACAAGTTAATTTTGCTTTAAAAGAAGCCGATTTAGTGCTTTTTCTTTTGGATAGCCAAACTTCAGTTTTCCCTCAAGATAAAGAAATTGCTTCTCGTTTACGCCGAGAAAATAAACCAACAATTTTAGTGGCTAATAAGGTAGATAATCCCCGCCGGAGAAAAACAGTTAATCCAGACATTTTTCGTTTAGGTTTCTCAGAAATTTGCCTTGTTTCTGCTCTTAATGGAGCAGGCATTGGTGATCTTTTAGATGAAATAATTAAAAAAATCAAATTCTTTCCTACTGACTTTCCTGATGAAAAGGAGTGGATTAGAGTTGCTATTTTAGGAAAACCAAATGTAGGTAAATCCTCAATCCTTAATTCAATTCTTGGAGAAGAAAAAGTTATTGTTAGTGAAATTCCTCACACAACCCGTTCTCCCCAAGATACACTTATCATTTTCCAAAAAAAGCCCATTCTTCTAATTGACACGGCTGGAATTAGAAGAAAGGCAAAAATAGATAATTTTATTGAAAAAGAAGGAGTTAAACTTTCATTAAGAAGTCTTAAAGAATCAGATATTGTTTTAATCATTTTAGAAGCCCATCTTCCTTTAACTCGCCAAGATAAAAGATTGGTCAACCTTGCTCTTCGCCAGAAAAAAAGTGTAATCCTCATTGGAAATAAATGGGACCTAGTTGCAGATAAAAATAAAGAGCAAGAATATCGCAACTATCTTTTGAATTCCCTACCCTCTTTTCCCTTTCTTCCTATTATTATTACTTCAGCAAAAACTGGATTTAATACAGAAAAAATTCTTCCTTTAGTAATTAAAATATCTCAAGAAAGAAAAAAAATAATTGAACAAAAAGAACTAGATAAAATCATTGCTCAATTATCCTTCCCTCGACCTAAAAGAAAAAAAATTGCCAAAATTTATTCTTTAAGCCAGAAAAAAACAAACTTCCCTTATTTTGTCCTAACTGTTAATAAAAAAGAGTTGCTTCCTTCGGCTATCCCTAATTTAATAAAGAAAAAGATAAGGGAAAAATTTAACTTTTTGGGCACTCCCATTGTCTTAGCCATAAAGGAATGGAAAAAATAAATAAAAAATTTTTTATCATTGGCTTAGGAAATCCCGGTAGAAAATACAAAAAAACAAGGCATAATCTTGGCTTCTTGGCTATTGATTATTTAATCAAAAATTTAATTAAAGGAAAAAATAAATGGCGGAAAAATAAAAGCGGTAAATATATTTTTCTATCTGCAGAAATATTTTTTAAAAAAGTAAAATTCATCAAACCAGAAACTTATATGAATGAATCAGGTAATGCCTTGGCTTATCTTAAAAAAAGAGAAGGTCTTAAGCCATCGGAAATGATTGTTATTTATGATGATTTGGACTTACCTTTTGGTAAAATAAGAATAAAGAAAAAGGGTTCTTCTGGCGGACATAAAGGTGTCCAATCAATTATAAACAATTTAAAAACAGATAAATTTATCCGGATAAAAATTGGCATTGCTAATAAATCATTGGAAAAATCTTCTCGGGAAAAATTTGTTTTAGAAAAATTTACTAAAGAAGAAAGCAAATTCTTGGAAGAAAAAGTTTTTTCTAAACTGCCGGAAATAATAAAAACTATCTTAGATAAAGGAGTAGAAAAAGCAATGAATAAGTATAATTAAAATAAATCCCGCCTTTGGCGGGATTTTAGGGTTTATTATTCCTTTCTTGAAAAGTCAAAAGAAGAAGGAAAAACGGGTTGTAAAGAAAAAAATTTATAAGGACCTGGATAATAAATCGAATAGTCCTTGCCATCAAACTTAATCTCTAATCTCAACGGTTCCAAACGATTATCTTGGTAAGGTAGAACAACCTTTTTTCTGACAAATTCTCCTGGACCTAAATAAAGACGGAAAAGGGAATGTTCTTTATTAAGTAACTTTACTATACAAGAAGAAGAACTGCCATTTTTTAAAGAAACGTTCCAATCAATTAAAGAATCATCAACTGGAAGAAAAAAAGAAAATTCTATCTCTACCCCAGACAATTTTATTAAGAAAGCATTAGGATAACGAATTACTCGATGCGATGAGGAGGAATAGATTGCCTTTTTTGTCCTAACTGGCTTTGCCATTGGTTCAACCCGAATAATAGTCACCTGACTACAGCCAATCAAGGTTAATAAAATAATCAAAGAACTTAGAAATAGACGATTCATTTTTCTCCCTCCTAAAAATTAAGGTCTAACCTCCATAATTCTACCTGTTAGCGCAAGGCTCCCTGGAAAATTCCAGCTCACCTTGACTTGTGGCTACTCGCCTGGGCTAGGAGGGGTAACCCCTGCTTTCGCCGCTAACAGGCAGGATTATAAAGATTAGACCTTTCCAATCTCCAAAGTGCTTTCTTACTTTAGCATATTTTTAAAGAAAAGTCAAGGGTTTAAAAAGGGCGTATTTTATTACGCCCTGAGAAAAAAGATTATTTTAGAATAACGACAGTTGATTAGGATTCTCTTTATGTTTTACTAGATTTTCCAAGGTGATCCTCGCTACTGAATCAGCCGCAAAGGAAATCCGCCGCGGCAGAGTAAAAATTCTCTCGTCTGATCTTACAGAAACTCGTTGAATTATTATCCTTTTCCTCTTATCTACTCTAAACTGATAAACAAAGTCGTACTTTCCAATAAGAACAAGTATCTTATGTTCTTCCATTCTTAATTCTACATCTATTTTTTCGCCTACTCGTTTTTCTATCATTTCCAATCTCTCTTGATAAGTTTTCATTTCTCCCCCTTTTAAAGAACTCTTTTATTTTATTATATTAAATAATTAACAAATTGTCAAGATGGTTAAAAATCTGAAATATTGGATAGGTTTTTCTTTCTTTCCCCAAATTGGCAGTATAAGATTCAAAAAAATTTATCAATACTTTTCTTCTTTGGAAGAGGCCTGGCAAGCACCTTTGGAGGAACTAAAAAAATGTGGCTTAGAAGAAAAAATCGCCCAAGATTTTGTCTTAAAAAGAAAGACAATCAATTTAGATTTAGAATGGGAAAAATTAAATAAGGAGAAAGTCAAGGTAGTAACTATTTTTGATAAAGAATATCCCAAACTGCTCAAAGAAATTTACAATCCCCCTTTTCTTTTGTATTATAAAGGCATTATATCTGAAGAAGATAAATTTTCTTTGGCTGTGGTAGGCACGCGTAAACCAAGCATTTATGGACAGGAAGTCACCCAATATTTAGTCAGTCAACTTAGTGCCAACAAAATAACCATTGTCTCTGGTTTAGCCTTAGGAATTGACAGTTTAGCCCACAAGACAGCAATAAAAGAAAAAGGAAGAACCGTAGCAGTACTTGGAAACGGTCTAGACCGTATTTATCCAGTAAGTAATAAAAAATTAGCCGAAAGAATAATTAACTCCTTTGGAGCAATCTTTTCTGAATATCCCTTAGGAACGCCTCCTTTAAAACATCATTTTCCTTATCGTAACCGGATTATCTCTGGCCTTTCTTTAGGTACTTTAGTTATTGAGGCAGGAAGAGAGAGCGGCGCTTTGATTACTGCAAAATATGCCTTAGAACAGAATCGAGAGGTCTTTGCTGTTCCTGGCAATATTTTCCATCAGACCTCTCAAGGAACTAATAATCTAATTAAATTAGGAGCCAAAGCAGTAACTAGGGCTTCTGATATTTTAGATGAATTAAATTTAAATCAAGTAAGTAAATTTATAGAAAATAAAAAAATTATTCCGGCAACGAAAGAAGAAGAAATTATTTTGAAATTTCTTTCTAAAGAACCTATCCATATTGACAAATTAGCCCAATTATCTAATTTAGATATCGCTACTGTTAATTCCACTTTAATTTTGATGGAAATGAAAGGCAAGGTTAAAAATCTAGGAGCCAATAATTACATTATCAATTTTTAAATATGGCTAAATTAATTATTGTTGAATCGCCAACTAAAGCAAAAACTATCTCTCAATTTTTAAAAGATGACTATATTGTTGAAGCATCTTATGGTCATGTGCGTGATTTGCCTAAAAAATCATTAGGTATTGATATTGAAAATAACTTTAAGCCAAAATATGTTGTTTTTCGAAAAAATCAGAAAAGAATTACTGCTTTAAGAAAAAAGGCAAAAATGGCAGAAATAGTTTTTTTTGCTACTGATGAAGACCGCGAAGGAGAAGCAATTGCCTGGCATTTAGAGCAAATTTTAAAACTTCCTCCTCAAAGAACAAAAAGGATTGTCTTTCATGAAATCACTAAAGAGGCAATTTTAAATGCCCTAAAAAATCCTCGTCAAATAGATATTCATTTAGTTAATGCTCAGCAAGCGCGCAGGATTTTAGACCGTTTAGTTGGTTACAAACTATCTCCTTTTCTCTGGAAAAAGGTAGCCAAGGGTCTTTCTGCTGGACGAGTTCAATCAGTAGCCGTCCGGCTAATTATTGAAAGAGAGGAAGAAATAAAAAACTTTGTCCCGCAAGAATATTGGACAATTGAAGCAGAATTTTTAGATAAAAACTCAGAGAAGATTAAAGCAATCCTTTCACAAATTGATAACCAAAAATTAAAAAAATTAGACCTTAAAACAAAGAAAGAAATAGAAGAAATAATTGATGATTTAAAGAAAAGAAAATTTCAGGTCTTAAAGATTGAGAAAAAAGAAACTAAAAAAAATCCTCCGCCTCCTTTTACTACTTCTACTCTTCAGCAAATGGCTAATAATAAATTTGGCTTTTCAGCCAAACAAACAATGATGATTGCCCAGCAACTTTATGAAGGGCTAAAAATAGGAAAATTTGGACGTATCGGCTTAATTACCTATATGAGAACTGACTCGCTTAATCTTTCGGATAAATTTTTAAAAGAAGCAAAAAAATATATTCAAGATAAATTTGGTGAAGAATATTATCCAGAAAAAACAAGAAGATATAAAACAAAAAGAAAAGGCGCTCAAGAAGCCCATGAAGCCATTCGACCGACTAATATCAATTTTAAACCAGAAGAAATAAAAGAATATCTCGACAAGAATCAATTCAAACTTTATCAATTAATTTGGCAAAGAACTTTAGCCAGTCAAATGAAAGAAGCAATTATAGAAAACACAATAGTTGATATTGAATCCTTGCCTAAAAAATACATTTTTAGAGCCACTGGCTCAATAATAAAATTCGATGGGTTTCTAAAAGTTTATCCAACTAAAACAGAAGAGCATATCCTTCCTTCCCTTGAACCCTTGACACCACTTATTTTAAAAAATGTTCTTCCTCAACAACATTTTACTCAACCACCACCTTATTACACTGAAGCAACTTTAATTAAGACCTTAGAAGAATATGGCATTGGCCGGCCATCAACCTATGCTCCAATTATTAGCACTATTCAAGAAAGAAAATATATTATTAAAGAAGGAAAACTTTTAAAACCTACAGAATTAGGAATCTTGGTCAACCGAATATTAGTAGAACATTTTCCCAAAATTGTTGATTATCAATTTACTGCCCGTTTGGAAGAAAAGTTAGATATGATTGCTAATAATAAAATAGATTGGGTAAAAGTAGTTCGAGATTTTTATCAGCCCTTTAATAAAATTTTAGAAGAAAAATACAAAGAACTATCAAAAAAAGAACTTACAGAAGAAAAAGAAACAGATGAAATTTGTCCTTTATGTGGCCACCACTTAGTTATAAAAATGGGGCGATATGGAAAATTTCTTGCTTGCTCAAATTTCCCTCAATGTAAATTTACTAAACCTCTTCAAAAATCATTAAAAATAGAGTGTCCTGCCTGTCATCAAGGAGAAATAGTAGAAAAGAAAACAAAAAAAGGCAGAATCTTTTACGCCTGCTCTAATTATCCTAAGTGTAAATTCGCTCTCTGGCAAAAACCAACTGGAGAAAAATGTCCTCTTTGTGGAAGTCTATTGGTCTATGGACCAAAAGGAACAATTATCTGTAGCAATAAAAACTGCTCCTATAAAAAAGAAGATAAAGAAGATAAAAACTAACGACAAATTTTATTAATTAAATTCCTTAAATCTTCTGAGGAGTAAAAATAAATAATAATTTTCCCTTTACCTCCTCTTTTTTTAATTTCTGCTTTTGTTCCTAAACTTTTCTCTAAACGTTCTTCTAAATCAAGCAAAGAGATACTTTTTTTAGTTAACTTTTCTTTTTGTTTTTTTCTCCTCTTTTTTGCCCTTTCCTCTACTTCATGAACTGTTAATCCCCTTAAAATAATCTTACGAAAGATGTTTAATTGTTCCACTGGATTGTCAAAACCTAAAATTACCCTTGCATGTGCTTCGCTTATTCTCCCTTTAGCCAAAGCGTCTTTTATTTCTTCAGGCAAAGAAAGAAGGCGAAGAGTATTAGTTACTGAAGGACGACTTTTCCCTATCTTTTTAGCCAACTTTTCTTGAGTATAGCCAAACTCTTCTATTAGTTTTTGGTAAGCCCTGGCTTTTTCTATAGGATTAAGGTCCTTTCTTTGAATATTTTCTACCAAAGAAAGTTCTAATTTTTCTATTTCACTTGCTTTTCTTAAAATAACTGGAACTTTTGGCAGGTCTAAAAATTTAGCCGCCCTCAATCTCCTTTCTCCGGCAATTAATTGATATTTCCCCTCTTTTGTTTGACTTACAATCAATGGCTGAATAATCCCATGCTCCTTAATAGAATTAATCAAATCTTCTAAATCTTGATGGGCAAAATTTTTCCGCGGTTGGTAAGGATTAAGTTGAATCTCTTCTGGAGAAAGATAGATAATCCTGTCTTTTGAACTAACTTGCTCTTCTCTATGAGTATTTGAAGAAATAAGAGAACCTAAACCGCGACCAAGTTGAAATTTTTTAGTCATATTTTTAAATTATTTTGTTTCTAAAATTTCTTTAGCCAAACGAGAATAGGCCTTAGCCCCTTTGGAACGAGGAGCATAATCAAAAATAGATTTTCCAAAACTTGGCGCCTCAGCCAAGGCAACGCTTCGGGGAATAACTGAACGAAAAATCCTTCCGGGAAAATGCCGGTAAAGTTCTAACCAAACTTCTTGGGCTAAACGACGGCGCTGTTCATACATTGTTACTACAGCCCCTAAAATTTTTAAATCAGGATTTAAATCTAATTTAATTAAATTTATAGTATTTAATAATTGACCCAAGCCTTCTAATGCATAATATTCGGCTTGGACAGGAATTAAAACTTCTTTAGAGGCAACCAAACCGTTTACTGTTAATAAATTTAAAGAAGGAGGACAGTCAATTACAATGTATTCATATTCTTCTTTTATTTTTTCTAAAACATTCAGTAATCTAAACTCGC
>Ga0164318_10004081_pt1 | contig 13932 bp, 12 predicted proteins | sample GuaBasSedimGuay9_FD_113734 | JGI IMG/M metagenome (GOLD analysis project Ga0164318, IMG submission 113734) | Subseafloor sediment microbial communities from Guaymas Basin, Gulf of California, Mexico - Guay9, Core 4571-4, 0-3 cm | ecosystem: Environmental > Aquatic > Marine > Hydrothermal vents...
AGTTTTTTGACCCAAGCCAGCTTGATGTTGTGAAGGAAGAGGTTGTTGCGCTATGGAAAGGGGAACCCGGGTTCGTCTCGGAACTGAAATATCATACCCTTCGGGGAATTCCTTTGACCCTGCTCCTGAACATACGGTTCCCCGAAAAGAAAGAAGATTTCAGCCAGGTTATTGTCAGTTTCATGGACATAACCAGACTTAAGGAAACAGAAAAATCATTAATATATGCCATAGAAGAAAAGAAAATCCTGCTCAAAGAACTCTACCACCGTACAAAGAACAACATGCAGATGATTGGATCTCTTCTTACCCTGAAAGCATCATATACTAAAGACCGGAAGGTAAGTGAAGTCTTCGAAGAGATGAAAGACAGAATCCACTCAATGGCACTGGTTCACGAAAAACTGTATCAGTCCGAATCCCTCTACTCCATCCATCTCGACGATTACGTGAAAGATATAGTGAATTCCTTACAGAGCAGTTATGCAGCCACTTCCGCTAACATACTCATTAAAACCGATCTGGAAGAAATTACAGTACCACTCGAGACAGCCATCCCCCTGGGCATTGTCCTGAACGAAATACTGGCGAACACCTTCAAGCATGCATTTCCCGGAGATTCGGATGGAGAGATAAGCATTTCTCTCTGCAAAGCGGGAAAAGGATTGATCTCTCTCCGGCTGAGTGACAACGGGACCGGTTTACCGGATAATTACGATCCAGGGACCGCTGAAAGTCTGGGTATGCAACTGATATTTTCAATAGTCGAAAATCAGCTCAAGGGAGAGATAAGTTATTCCGGGAAAAGGGGAGTCAGCTGGGAAATCAATTTTCCGGTATGAAAAACAAAGTTACGGGGTACACAGATACCAGCAGGCGTTCCTGTCAACCTGGTAAACTTCAACCCTGGAGAAAAACTCCCTCATTTCATCCATACCTGACTGTATAAACTCAAAGTAACCGCCGCCCTCAAGAAATTCGATACTATCGGTACCAAGACTCCGTTCAGTTCCATAATCGTGAATAAGTACTTTAAAAGAGGTAAGCCGTGCCGCCTCCCTGTAAAGCCTGATTCTCTTCTCCCTGTCCAGACCATGGGCAACATAGGAAAAGACAACAAGTTTAAAACTTCCGTCGGGAAAGGACAGCCCCTCAAGAGCATTCCCCTGACTGCATTTCAATCCCCGTTTTACTCCCAGAGCAACCATCCTCGATGCACTATCAACTCCTGTAACATCGAAACCCATATCTTCCCAGGCTTTTGTAAAAGCTCCCGTCCCGCACCCGATATCAAGAACCCTGTCGTTGTTTTCAAGTTGAATAAGGTGAATATTTTCCGACAATACGTGCGAGTACCGTGAATATTGCCCACTGAAAAACCAGTTATAGACCGATGCTATCACGTTAAAAATAAAAACATGTTTTTTAAAATTCATAGTAGACTAAGTATAGGAAATTCAGTAACTTAGGTCCATTATGAATATATTCCCTTTTGCAGAAAAGCCTCTTTTATTTGGCCACCGGGGATGCTCCAAAGCATATCCGGAAAATACTCTTGCCGCATTTCGGGGTATTTTGGAAAACAATATCCCCGGAGTCGAACTTGATATCCACATGTGCAAATCCGGTGAACTGGTTGTTATGCACGACTTTAATACCTTAAGGACCACAGGAGTAGACGCGCTGGTGGAAGATCTCGATTATAACGAGGTAAAAGACCTTGACGCAGGTGCTTTATTCTCTCCGGATTTCAAAGGGGAACGGGTCCCCTCCCTTGAAGAGGTTTTTGAACTCATGGGTAACAGCGTTTATTACGACATCGAGATTAAACATCACCGGAGAAAATACGGGATCATGGAGAAAAAGGCTATTGAACTTATTAAAAAGTTTGGGCTCGAAGAGAGGGTTATAGTTTCATCCTTCAACCCCTTTGCAATAAAGGGAGTTAAAAAATATGATCCTTCTCTTCCTACTGCGGTAATATACGCAGTTCACCCAAAAGTTCCGTTCATATTACAAAGGGGAGGAGGCAAGTATATTGCGCAGCCTGACATTCTAAAACCGGACAAGGCACAGGTTACAAGGAAAATGGTAAGAACCCAGAAACAGAAAAAGAAGTACGGTATAATAGCATGGGTAGAAGATGATCCGACGGATGCAGAGAAACTCCTGAAACTTGGAGTGGACGGAATAGTTTCAAACCAGCCAGAAATGCTTCAGGCTACTGTTGCACAATTCTATTCCGCCCAGACGTGATTATACAGCCCACTCAAGACCGAGTTCGGCAACTTTACCTGCAGTCGGAACTCCCTTTTCATCCCAACCCATGAAGCTGTAGTACTGTTTTTTCATATTCTCAAAAGCTTTTTTATCCACCGAACGCCCCTTGGTTGGACCGTCGGAAAGAGGCTCAAACATCTTCACCGGCAGGTTGTCTTCCTTATCTGTGAATCCGCGCCTCAAGTTTAAAAGCCGCATCATGGTTATCTTTCGTTCCCCCGCCTTCATAAGTTCAAAGAAAGTCATATCCATACCGGTGGAATACTTAACAAGCTCCTCAAGTTCAGGATAGGTGTATAAACTCCCTGCTCCCCAACAGAACATACAGAGGTTCAGTGCATCAAGTATGGAGTAGTAGTACTGGGAATAGACAGCCATCCTTACCTTGTTGGTTCCGGTGGAAGCGGCATCATCACTGGCAAGTATTCCAAGCCCCCTGTTTGCTTCTCCGTCATCTGTCATAAGCCAGTCATGCTCGCTGGACATATGATCAGCCCCTATGGGGACAACGGCGTACATAAGAGCAAGAGAGGGTTTTACCTGAGGCATGTGTACGGCAAACCCGTGCCCTTTCACATGGACAGCATATTTCCTGGTCTCCTCACCGAAATGCTTTATTGCGGCTTCAAACCCTTCTGCCAGAATATCCCCTATTCCTTCCCGTTTTCCGATCTGCTCTATAAGCCAGATTATCCCGTCCGGATTACCGAATCCGTATCCCTTGTATCCAAGCTGCTCATCGGTAATAACACCCTTTTCCACACCCTCGGCCAGATACGAGGCAATGCCTCCAAAGGTAATTGTATCAACTCCATAGGTATTGCAGAGTTCATTGACCTTGGCAACAGCAACGGGGTCTGTAATATCCAGATTCGGACCCAGCAGACCGATCGTTTCAAACTCGGGTCCGCCAAGTCTGTCAGTAACCTTGTAGGGGGTTTCAGCTTTTACTGTCTTCCGGCAGCCTACAGCACAGCCGTAACAGGTGGTACCTTTACCTTTAAAAGAATCATCCCAGGTGCTTCTGTCAAGTTTTGCATAGTCTTTGTGAAATCCGGTAGAATAGTTGTGCGTACACAAATTCCCCGCTTCCGCATTTCCGATAACAATTCCTTCTGTTCCATGATCCTTGATTGTGGAAACAAAACCGGAATTGGGAATGTTCTTTATTGCACTTTGAGCCAGTTTTTTAAGTCCTTCCGGATTATCGAAGGCAACCTGGCCGGTTCCTTTTACTACTACAGCTCTGAGGTTTTTGCTGCCGAATACTGCACCCATTCCGGTTCTCCCGTAAGCATCATGAAGATCACTGGAAACCGAGGCATATTTGACCATTCTTTCCCCTGCAGGTCCGCACTGCATAACAGAAACGCCCTTTTTACCATACATTTCCTCAAATAGATCCCGTGCTTCAAGAATGGATTTCCCCTTAACAGGTGAAGCATCAAGGATACTCACCTTATCATCCTCGATGTAAATATAGGAAAAAGCCGAGGCTTTCCCTGTTATAATAACAGCATCCCAGCCGGCTCTTTTTAGATACGGACCAAAACTTCCTCCCGCCTGGGAATCACCGATCCCGCCGGTTTCGGGGGAGAGGGCAGTCAAACTGCACCTGCTCACACCGCTTACAGCAGAACCGGTAGTAATACCCGGAGCAATGGTGATTACATTTTCCGGAGAAAGGGGATCAGTATCCGCCTTTGTCTCTTTCAACAGATAATAGGTACCGAATCCGCCGCCGCCGAGATAGGTGCGGTAGAAATCACTGTCCGGATTCTCAATAGTTTCTGATTTGTCTGTAAGGTTTATCCTTAAAATCTTTCCCGTATATCCCCCCGGCATTAGTATTCCCCCTTGTATGCCTGAACAAGCAGATCGTAGAGATCTTCCTTTGTACATGGTCTGGAATTTGTCATATGACACGGATCGAGATATGCTTTGTCGGCAACCTCTCTCAGTTTATCCTCTGTAACACCTGCCTCTTTCAACGAAGAGGGAATACCGATTCTTTTATTCAGTGCTGCAACCTCTGCAATAGCTTTTTCAGCTGCCTCAAGCTCATCCATTTTGAAAATATCAATACCGAAAGCCCGTGCAACCAGAGCATATTCTTTTTTTGAGACTTCTTTGTTGTAGTTCATTACAACAGGGAGACAAACAGCATTGGCAAGGCCATGCTGTAGTCCAAAAACAGCGGAAAGAGCGTGGGACATGGAGTGGGCAGTACCAAGATCCTTCTGGAAAGCCACCGCACCCATCATGGCACTTATCATCATATATCCCCGTGCCTGAATGCTGGAGGGATTCTTTACAGCCTCTTCCAGATACTCCACTGCAAGCTCAATACCCTTAACCGCAATGGCATCACACATTGGATGAAAAATCGGTGCAGTCAAAGATTCTATGTTATGGGTAAGAGCATCCATTCCTGTAAAAGCGGTTAGATGTGCAGGAAGGGTAACGACAAGCTGAGGATCAAGCACTGCATACGTGGCCATCATATGAGGGCTGCACATAAAAATCTTCCGGCCCTGGGACGTAGAGGTAATAACCGAACACTTCCCGACTTCACTTCCGGTGCCTGAAGTTGTAGGAACCGTAACGATAGGCGGCACAGGACCGGATATAGGCCGGACATCACTTTTCTGGGCATCGTAATCGGCTACTACCCCCCCCTGTCCTGCTAAAACGGCAAGGGCTTTTGCAGCATCCATCGGGCTTCCGCCTCCAACGGCGACCACGCCATCACAGCCGTCCTTTCTATATTCCCCGGCACCCTTCTCCACATCCGTGTCATGGGGATTGGGATTCACATCGGTATAGACCGAATAGGAGACACCGCTTGCTTCCAGAACACTCACAATGCTCTTGAAAGAATCTGTACCCTTGAATCCCGGGTCAGTTACGATAAACGGTTTCTCTACTCCCAGCTCGCCCAATATTCCCGGAAGTTCTTTAATTGCTCCGGGGCCGAATACAACATTGGTCGGAAAAGAAAACCTGCTAATACCTTCAATCTTCATAATAGTTATGCCTCCTTGAGACAGATACCAGCACACAAAGTGCTGTTATCTGTTCTTTACAAATTTTATCCAGTTTCTAAAATCAGTTTGCCTTATGGTATCATCAATAATATCTTCGTCTATACCAAGCTGCCATGCAAGGTCCGTTCTTGAAGGATCTTTGTACAGTTCTTCCATCTTGTCAACATAACGCTGCATAGCTTCATGGTCCTTGAAAAAACCCTGTTCTATAAGGAGTTTCTCCCTGGCTGTTGTCAAACGGGCTATTTCGTGCAGGTTGTACTCGGGATGATACTGGCTTGCCCAGTAGACACCATTTTTATGTTCCACAACCATTGCCTGTATTCCGGAAAAAGGATTTACAGCCAGAACAACCGCTCCATCGGGGAGTTTATCCACAATATCGTAGTGACTTTCAAACGCGTAAAAGATATCTCCCTTGCCTTCAAGCATGGGATGCTTTTTCCCCTCTTCTGTCTTGGTTATCTTACGCCCGATCCCCATCTCTCTTCCCTTGACATTCCTGATGACCGTTCCTCCGGCAGCAACAGCAGCCATCTGGATACCCCAGCAGCTCCCCCATTGGGGAACACCAACCTCATAAGCCAGCTCCGCCACCGTAATTTGCCCGGCGTTTGTGGGGATATGGGTTTCATTAATGTCCAGATCCGATCCGGTCCATATTATTCCTGCGTACTTTTCAAGCTCACTCTTTCCCGGAAAATCCTCCACATTGGTATCGGATGGAAAAAAAACCTCATACTCGGCATCAGGAAAGTACTTGAGAAGCATATCGGCATACAGCTTCCATGCAAAACTCATACCAGCTTCTTCCAGCTTGTCCCGGCTGGCCCTGGAATAGCCGTCACTAATAAGAAATTTCACCTTCAGTCTCCTTATAATGCAGTAATGGCGTATTATGATACTTCTATATATTGAAGTCAATAAAGATTTTACCTGCTGATTGCTTTTTTTCTTTTTTATTTTTTTTCATTTTTTTTTGATTTTAATAGTGCTTTTTCCAAAAAAATATAGTATTATATACTTAAAATTATATATGGAGGACGCGAAAAATGAAAAAAGGCTTAATAATCCTTTTGACTCTGGTTGTTCTTATGACAGGAATTGCTTTTGCAAACGGTAAAAGTGAATCAAAAGCAGCAGCTCCTGCACAACCGGAAAACAACGTACTACGATTAATTACCTGGTCAGGATATGCTCCTGATTCACTGATTAAGAAATTCGAAGAAGAGACCGGCATTAAAGTAGAAGTTACTTTAAGCAACAACGAAGAGATGATCTCTAAATTAAGAGCAACCCGGGGAGGCGGTTTTGATCTTGCGCAGCCTTCACAGGACAGAATCTCTTCTGTAGTTTCACAGTACCACATCTATCAGCCGATTGATTATTCAAAGGTTAATACCGATCAGCTCGATCCCTCACTCCTTGCTGCAGTAAAAAAGAATACCCTTGTAGATGGTAAATCCTACGCCGTTCCCCACGTTTACGGAACATCAGGACTCGTTGTTAACAAGGCAAAAGCTCCGGATGTAAAGGACTACAGGGATCTTCTCGACCCCAAATACAAGGGAAGAGTATCGTACCGGCTTAAAAGACCAACCCTGATTGGTATGGGATATGCGTTCGGCTATGATCCCTTTGCTCTCTACAGTGACAAGGAAGGTTATCAGAAATTCCTTAACGATATTGCAGACAAACTTATTGCGGCAAAGCCTGTTGTAAGGAACTACTGGGATAATGGTGATCAGCTCCTGGAATCACTCCGCTCCGAAGAAATTTGGGCAGCAATGGCCTGGGAACAGGCTGGTTGGAAACTCCATGCAGAAAATCCGGACATTGACTATGTTGCTCCTGAAAGCGGTGCTCTTGCATGGGTTGATACCTTTGCTATTCCTGCAAAATCAGAAAATGTTGAAGGTGCTTACAAGTGGATTAACTTTATCCTGAGACCCGAAAATGCAGCTGTATTTACCAATTCTGAAAAATACGGAACTGCATCAAAAGATGCCGTTAAGTATCTTGATCCCGAAATCTCAGAAAACTTCAAGCGCGGTCTTCCCCCTGAAGTACTTGCAAAGATTCACTGGTATCCTACTGTACCTCCGGGACTTGAAGAAATGGAAGGGAAAGTACTCGATAAGATAAAAGCAGCAAAATAGATTCTTTTCAGACAGGCAGGCAGGCAGGTAACACTGCCTGCTCTTTTTATACACAATAAATAACAGGATGGTACTTCAGATGCAGATCGCTTTATCTGTAAAAAACTTAACAAAAAAATTCGGAGATTTTACGGCAGTTAACAATATCAGCTTTGAGGTTGAAGACGGTAAATTCTTTTCGATTCTGGGACCTTCAGGATGCGGGAAAACGACTCTTTTAAGAATGATTGCCGGTTTTCATAAACCCACCAGCGGAATAATTGAGATACGGGAAAAAAATGTTCTCGAGGTTGAGCCGAATAAAAGACCCGTTAATCTGGTTTTCCAGAATCTGGCACTGTTCCCCATGATGAATGTCTTCGAAAATATAGCCTTTGGACTACGCCGAAGGGGGGAAAAAGGACCGGAAGTTGATAAAAAGGTCAATGTCATGCTTGAAAGAGTGGGTTTGCCCGGATACGGAAAAAAGCAGATAAATCAACTTTCAGGAGGGCAGAAGCAGCGCATCGCCATTGCACGAGCTCTGGTTCTGGACCCAACCGTACTGCTGCTCGACGAGCCTCTGGGTGCTTTGGATGCAAAACTCCGGGAACATATGAAGGTTGAATTAAAAAAACTCCAGGTCGAAGTAGGAACTACTTTCGTATATATCACTCACGACCAGTCAGAGGCTATGGTCATGAGTGACTATGTGGCTGTAATGAATTCAGGGCATTTCGAGCAGCTCGATACGCCGCAGAATTTATACAGCAACCCGGCATCTTCCTTTGTTGCTCAATTCGTCGGAAACAATAACAAATTCATTGTAGGCCTGAAAAAAGACGAAAGCGGAAACTTTTATGCTACAACTCCTGAGGGAGGACAGTTTTTACTTTCCGAACCCTTTGATCTGCAGGATCAGGGCACATTTGAAATGTATGTCAGACCGGAAGCGATGATCATTAATCCAAGTCAAGGCAACAAGGCGATAAATGAACTGAACGCCGATGTTAAAGCCATACTTTTTGACGGCGGGAACAGCAGACTTCTCGTTGTTCCGGAGAATTCCAAACAGGAATTGATCGTCGCTCTTCCCCAGAATCATCAGTTTGACTATATAAAAGCCAAGGATAAAATAAGAGTGGGATGGTATCCCGAATCCGCAGTATGTTTTAAAAAATCAGAAGAGAAAATTTATGAAGAACTCTAAACCACACAAAATCAGATGGAGCTTTATTATATTCTTTATCCCGGTAGCCCTTTGGCTCTTTCTGCTGATAGTATTTCCGCATCTGGAACTGTTAAAGATGTCCTTTACCGGTACCGATTTCTACGGGAAGTCAGGATTTACCCTGGAGAACTACGGTGAATTCTTCAAAGAGCCCATCTACTGGAGAACCTTTGCCCGTACAGCCTTGTATTCAATATTCGTAACCTTTATTGTGCTTGTTATTTCCCTTCCCGTTACCTTTTACATAACAAAAATTGCAAAAATAAAGTCTCAAGGGTTTCTGACAATCCTTGTACTTATTCCTTTCTGGGTTAGTGAGCTGATAAGAGTGTACGGATGGATAATTCTTCTTCGTGAAAGCGGTGTTATTAACAAGTTTCTCCTCAAAATTGGAATATTCAAAGTTCCCCATGAAATGCTCTATAACGATATAACAATGGTTATGGGGCTGGTGTATACTTCCATGCTTTTCATGATTGTTCCCATAATCGGTGTTATGGAAAGTCTTGATGACGCATTAATAGAAGCAGCGTACGACCTTGGTGCAAAGAAAACTACCATATGGCGTAAAATAATTATCCCCTACGTTACTCCCGGTATTATGTCCGGCAGTATCATTGTATTTATGCTTGTACTTGGCTCCTATCTTACTCCGAAACTTATGGGAGGTAAAAATGCTTTATGGTTTACCGAACAGATATACAACTCAATGATTATATACTTTAACTGGAACCAGGGAGCGGCATTCGGGTTCCTTCTGCTCCTTCTCTCTTCATTAATAATATTTGTAGCCCTTAAGGTGACAAGGCAGGATTTCAAGGAGGTAGTAAAATGATACGCACACTACCGAATTCAAGAGCCTATACTACTGCATACAGACTTTTTATTGCAGTTTTCTTCATTTTTCTTTTTTCACCATTACTCATAACCATGATACTGGCTTTTAACAATTCCATGTTCCCCTCCTTGCCCTGGAAAGGATTTACCCTTGACTGGTTCTTCGGCAGGGGACCTGACAAGATTGGTATTTTCCACGACGATTCCAATCTGCGTAGTATTTTTACCTCAATCCGTGTTGCTGTAGCTGTATCTGCTCTGTCAACTCTTGTGGGCACCATGGCAGCTTTCCTTTTTGAACATGAAGATTTTAAATTCAAGCAGGCATTCTACTTCCTCATGCTCGCTCCGCTTGTTATTCCCGGAGTTATTCTTGGTATTTCAATACTCCTGTTTACCAATGCAGTAGGATTATTTTTCGAAGACAAACTCGGACTCGACATGAGGTTTCTGGCACCCGGGTACTGGCTGGTTGTATTCGGTCAATTCTCCTTTATTACAACCATTACAACGATGACTATCTCTGCCCGCCTGAAAAAGTTTGACCGGACACTTGAAGAAGCCGCCTACAATCTCGGTGCAAATAAACTAGAGGTTCTCAGATTTATAACCCTTAAATATCTCCGCCCCTCGATAGTAGGTGCTGCAGCCATCGCCTTTCTCATGTCATTTGAGAATTTCAATACGACATTGTTTCTTGTAGGATCAGATCAAACGCTGCCTATAAATTTGTATCTGCAGGTACGGGACGGATCAACTCCGGTAATAAATGCAATTGCTTTTATTCTCATTACGTTTACTTCTATAGTGGCTGTTGCCAATCTTTACGGCGGGAACAAAAAAAATCAAACCTGAGTCTGCTTAACTTCTGAAAACAGGAGCACCTCAAGTTAAGGCTGCCTTTAACAAAAGGCAGCCCTTTTTTATTTCATTATTAAAATCAGTTATTCTCCAAGAAAAATATCAACAGAAGGTCTTAATTGTGCAAGCACTGCAATGCTTTCATGAACCGGATGCTGTACAAATTTCTTGACCAAATCCATATCAATGGTTTCTCCGGAATTCGCCCTGGGATAGGCAAGCTGTGAAAGAATGTAATCAAACCGGGGAGCCCATTTCCGTGAACCAAGTCTTGCTGTAGTAGAACAGTTGTCCACCATGTAGGAAACACCCTTGTAATGCATGTAGGGATTAAGAGAATCAACCGCTTCAATGAGAGATTCGTTCACTATTTCCGAATATTCGTGCCCTTTTTCTGTTAAAACATCTATCTGGGCCATCATCACAGCACAGTACACGCCTGCAGTAAAGGGATTCAGGGGGATCTCTTCTTCAACCCGTGCTGCTCTTACCTCCATCCCTATCTTCCACATCCTTGTATTATCTATGGTATTAAAGGGATACCGTTTCATTCTTTCTCCAGCCATTATCACCGAGCGTATTTCATTGCCGGAAGCAACTTCCTCGTAAATTTCCAGGAGAATTTCAAAGGCCGGATGATACGATGAAGCATACGCCTTCTCGAAGGTTTCCTTATCCTTTCCGGAGAACCTGTTATACACTGCCAGCATCCCCTCTTTTGAAATTATCTTTGAAATCGGTCCGGTAACAGATTCAACAGTCTGTTTGAACGCTTCCTTCTCATCCATCCCCTCTTCGCAGGAGTATTTTCTGTACAGACTTTCAACAATCCCGTGAACAGCGCCAAGAAGAATACCCCGTTCACCGAATATATCAGACCGGTATTCCATTTCCAGTGAAGTAAGAAAGGAAAATGGAGCTCCGATTCCAACAGCCCACCCAAGAGCAAAATCAGTTGCTCTTCCATCAATATCCTGTTCAATAGCAAAACTGCAATTAATACCCGCCCCGTCTACCTCTTTACCCTGGACATAAAGTCTCCGTACCGAAGGGCCCATACCTTTAGGACAAACGCCGATAACATTTATATCTGAAGGGAATGTTTCGCCGATACTTTGAAGATATCCGACAAGAAATCCATGAGAAAGACCAAGGGTCGCACCTTTTTTCATGGCCTCAAATACTTTCCCGTAAAGAGAAGCCTGCGCTGCATCTGAAATAAGAAGGATAACAATATCTGAAGTACGGATAACCTCGTACATTTCACCTAAAGTCCCATTTTCTTCAGAAAACCCTGCTTCCCTGGCCTTGGCAAAAGAGGACGACCCCTCCCGCAATCCCACTTTAACAACTATATCCGTTCCTTCCAGAGAGTCCCGAAGATTTTGAGACTGTGCCGGCCCCTGGGATCCCCAGCCGATGAAACCGATCTGCTTAACACCGTTAAAAGCTTTTGGCAGGAGCGGGAACAGATGTCTGCCTCCCCGTACAATGTATTCAGATCTTCCTGAGAGATGTATGAGTTCTTTTGTAAATACCTGAGAATTAAAATCCATACTTACCTTCCTTTGCGATTTTTTACTATACTACTGAATTTATTTTGTTGCGTAAAGTGATTTATTCAGTATATACTATTGCTTATAATGCAACAATAAGGAGTAAGTATGGATATTCACGAATTGCAGCTTTTCATACACCTTGCCGGAACGCTCCATTTTGCCAAAACAAGCAGGGAAATGAATATCTCCCCTTCAGCTCTTTCCAGAAGTATCCGCCGGCTGGAAGATGAATGCGGAAAGGTTTTGTTTCTCAGGGATAACAGGACGGTAACCATAACCGAAGAGGGGAAAGCTTTCGAGAAATTTGCAAAACAGGTTATCGATTCCCACAGAAACCTTATGAATCAGTTCCGCAAATCGGAAGAAGAACTCAGCGGCTTGATACGGATTTACGCATCGGTTACCGCAAGTTATACCATTCTTGCAGATATCCTTAAAAAATTTCGTCAAAAATATCCCAGGGTCAGAATTGAACTTCAAACAGGATCGGCGTCCGGGGCAATTGAACAGGTACAAAACGGGAAAGTTGATATCACCATTGCCGCAAAACCGAATATTTTCCCCGACTCGCTTGCATTTCTCCCCCTTATAGAAACCCCCTTGTATTTTATTGCACCGAGACACCCTGGAAGCGTTTACGAAACAGTATCAAAGCAGCCTATTAATTGGGAAGGAACTCCCTTCATTCTTCCAGACAAAGGGGTCTCCCGCCATATGATGAATGCCTGGTTTCATCATATGCATATAACACCGGAGATTTATGCAAGTGTTTCAGGAAACGAGGCAATAATTGCCATGGTTGCTTTGGGTTTTGGAGTCGGGATTGTTCCTAAACTGGTTATTGATAAAAGTCCCATGAAAGAAGACATTATTACCATAACCTCAGCCCCGAAGATGCAGCCCTATACCGTGGGAATCTGTACTTCGAAAAGGCTCCTTGCATCCCCTGCAGTACAGAGCTTCCGGGAAGTTTCCAGGACCCTCTATGCCGTTTAATTCTATCGAATCAGCCGTTTTTCCAGCCTGCCGGCAAGATGTGAAAGCGTAAAGGTTAAAATAAAGTAGAGGGCCGTTATCGTAATCCACATTTCAAAGATGAGATAGGTGGATGCCATCAGCTCCATCCCCTGAAAGGTAAGCTCCTGTATGGAAATAATGGAAACAATCGATGAGTCCTTGATAACAGAAATAGCCTGACTTGTGAGAGACGGGAGGATATTTTTAAAAACCTGCGGCAGAACAACAAACACATAGGTATCTGTTTTAGAAAGCCCCAAAGCATAAGAAGCTTCAAACTGGCCTTTCGGAATGGATAACAGCCCCCCTCTCACAATTTCTGTTATATAGGCACCTTCATACAATGAAAGTGTCAGCACTGCGGAAAGGAACTCCGGAAGTCGGGCGGGAGTAGAAAACAAAATCTTGATGACATCCTTCACCCATGGAGGTGAATATCGTACCCAGTCCTCAACCCCCATTACCTGCATAAGCTGGCTTCCAATAAAAAAATAAAATATAAAAATGAGTACCAGCGGAGGAGTATTACGGGTAAACTCGACATAAACCCTTACAAGAAGCCTGAATAATACAGATTTCCCTGAACCGAGAATACCTGCAAGCGTACCGATAAAAACAGAAAACAGCACTACCCAGAGACTTAATCTAATTGTTGTAAGAAAACCCAGAGTTAAAACATTGAGCTGCAACCTTCCCTCATGGATGCTGAGGAAAAACTGGGGGATAACCTTCCAGTTCCAGGTATATCCCAATCCCAGTTTCAACCTGTAGAGTATCCAGATAAAAAATCCTGCCAACAGTACAAGCAGTATACTATCAAGTAGATAATTATGCCGGCACTGAATCATACTACTGCAGCATTCCTGCCCAGTCCCGGGTCTCAAACCAATAATGCTGCCGTTCTTTAAGCCAGCCTTCTGAATCAACTACCCGGATCCAGCTGTTAAAAAAGTTTAAAATAT
>Ga0164318_10004082_pt1 | contig 13932 bp, 8 predicted proteins | sample GuaBasSedimGuay9_FD_113734 | JGI IMG/M metagenome (GOLD analysis project Ga0164318, IMG submission 113734) | Subseafloor sediment microbial communities from Guaymas Basin, Gulf of California, Mexico - Guay9, Core 4571-4, 0-3 cm | ecosystem: Environmental > Aquatic > Marine > Hydrothermal vents >...
AATATCTTCTATATTTTCCCAATCTTCCTTTCTGTAAAGTCCTCTCAACCTCTCCTTTACATTTTCAAAATCAAACTCTTTATTTATTTCTTTAACTTTCTCTTCCACATCTTTCCTGATTTTGTCTCTCTTTTCCAGATCATCACTACTTGCATTTGTAAATAAATTTGAATTCCCTATTAATTCCTTTCCTCTCTCAGAACCAACCTCAACAACAAATCCATCGTTTACCTCTGTTAAATTCAAATCAAAATTCCCTGAAGGATAAGGTTTATTCCCGACAAGGGTGCAGAAACATGTATCGTAAGGCTTTTGACAGTCAATACTTATAAAAATTGTATTCTCTTTTCTTCTTGAATAATTGGGGTCTTTAAAATCACCTTCAGCAAAGACTTTATCAAGAATTTCTATTGCCTTTAAATCACAACTTGTAACACCAATCAATAAAACTTTTGGGAAATTTTCTATCTCGGGGAATACTCTTTCTTTGAAGGGGAATAAGAATAATTTCAGTGGTTCAACAGCCCGCGTTTTATAAGAGATATTTTCAATATTTCCAGAATTAACCTTTTCAAAATGCAAAATCCCATTTTCCTCAAAAGGAGCAAAGACTGAAAATTCATTCAACTTTGACTTTATAAATTTCTTCCAGTCTTCTTTTGTTATATACAGACTTTCCATTTTGTGATTTTTTTCACAAATTGATTTTTTAAGTTTATAACATTCCAGAAATTTGTCAACTTTTTTTAAACTTGAGGAATATTGCGATTATTGTATAATGAAAAATATGAAAAGATACATTTTAATATTCTTTCTGCTCAATGTTCTTGTTTACTCAGGAAATTTAAAGAAAGAGATAGTATTTTTTGACTTTGAAGAAAAAAGCGAACTGTGGAAAATTTCTCAATTTAAAAATAATGGAGTTAAAAAAGTAGAAATAAGTGAAGAAAAATCGCTGTCAGGTAAAAGTTCCCAGAAAATATATGTTGAGTTTCCATCAACCGGTTGTATAGAAAAGCCTTTTTTTAAGGACCTCTCAAAATACAGAAACATTTTTATAAATGTATATGTTGATAAGAAAGCCCCTGAAGATTTAAAAATACTGATTTTCCTTCAGGATGCTGAATGGTTATGGTATCAGACTCAACTATTTAAAATTAAAGGTGGAAAATGGAATAAAATAACTGTTGATGTAAGACCTGAGAGTTCTTTCTGGGAAAATGTTGGACATAACCAGCCATGGTCATACAAAAGCCTCTCAAATATTAAAAAGATTGGAATTAAAATATTTTCCAAAACAAACTGGAAGGGAGAAATTTATATTGACAGGATTGGAGGTGAAATCTACCCTTTCCCTAATTATTCAATCTCCTCAAAAAAAGTAGAAAAATATGGGAAGGTGGAAATAAATTTTTACCTGCCAAAAAATTATAAAAACCCTTTTGACCCTGATGTAGTATGCGTGGATGGAATCTTTATAGACCCGGATGGTGAAAAGATTACAGTTCCTGGTTTTTATTATCAAAAATATTCAAGAGAGTTAATAGATGGTGAGGAATTTCTTAAACCTTCAGGATACCCTTACTGGAAAGTGAGATTCACTCCAACAAAATGTGGAGAATATAAGTTTTATATTAAAGTGAAAGATGATGAAGGTGAGAAGATAAGCAGAAAAGGGAAGTTTCTTGTTGTCCCTTCTTCAAGAAAGGGATTTATAAGAGTAAGCAAGATTGACCCGAGATATTTTGAGTTCTCTGAGGGTCATAATTTTTTTTATCCAATAGGGTTGAATATACGCTCCCCAACTGATGTAAGATATGCAATAATAAGGGGAAGGAGACTCCCACCAGATGAAGGAACCTTTTATTATGAAAAGATGTTTAAGAAAATGCATGAAAATGGAGAAAATTTTACAGAAATATGGATGGCTTCATGGTTTACAGCACTTGAATGGATAGAGAACAGACCAGGGTATAAGGGAGTTGGATATTATAATTTAAGGAATGCCTGGAAACTTGATAAAATTGTTGAACTTGCTGAGAAATACGGAATTTATCTGCAGATTGTAATAATAAACCATGGACAATTGAGTACTTTCTGCGATGCTGAATGGAGATACAATCCTTATAATAAGAGAAATAAAGGATTTTTGAATTCCCCTGAAGAATTTTTTACCAATAAACTTGCAAAGGAATATACAAAGAAGAAGTTGAGATATATTGTTGGAAGATGGAGTTACAGTCCAAATATTTTCTCCTGGGTTTTAATAAATGAGATAAATTTAATAGGTAGCAGAAGAAAATTTTATAAAAAACCAACAGTTGGGATGTGGTATGAAGAAATTGGGAATTATTTAAAAAAGATAGACCCTTACAAACACCTTTTAAGTTGCCACTATACAATTCTGATTGATAATGAACTTTTAAGGTCTCCTGTAATAGATTATACAATTACAAATGCTTACTATACCCCCAAAAAAAGAACCCTTATAGAGGTGGAAAAAACAATATATGATTTTAACAGTAGATTTGGAAAACCAACTTTTATCTCAGAATACGGAGGAACTCCATGGGCTTCAAATAAAGAGAATCTTAAAAGGGATATAGTGGTTGGACTGTGGGGATGTTTCCATCTCCCATTTGCAGGAACACCTCTTTTCTGGTGGCACAGGTTTGTCAATGAATTTAATCTTCACCATTATTATAAAGTCTTATCGGAATTTTCGTCTAATATAGATAGAATCAGAATGGAGTTGAATAAGGAAAAGGTGGAATTAAAAGGAAAAGGGAGCACACAACTCCAGTATATGGCTATTGGGAATAAATATTTCACATCATGCTGGATATGTGATAACAGGGTACTTGGAAATTTAAAAGGGAAAAGAAAATTTACTCTCTTTTCAGGGATAAAGGTTGTTCTGAAAGATAAAATACCGGGGAATTATATTTTGAGTTTCTGGGATATGGAAAAAGGGTTGATAGATGAAAAGGTGGAAAAATTTGATGGAAAATATATTGAATTCAGCCTTCCACCTTTCAGAAAATGGATAGCATTTAAGATGAGATTGAAAGAATGAAAGAAGAAAAATTTCTCAAAAAACTGAAGGAGGAAATACCGCTTCCTTCTGAAAATGCATTTTATTCCTTTACATCTTTCCAGAAATTTATGATTTTTATTCTCTCTGTGTTTTTAATCTATATATTCTATCTTCATTTTAAAAAGGGAACATACCTTCCATATTATATCATCTCTTCCATTTACCTGATTTTGTGTTTCCATAAGTTTTTTCTTGTAATTCTTGGAATTCTCAGGAATAAGGAAATAAAGGTATCAAGGGAGGATATTCTTTTTTTTAAAGACTGGCCAACTTACACAATTCTTCTACCACTTTACCGCGAAAAAGAAATTTTCCCCCAGCTTTTCAGAGCAATTGAGAATATTGATTATCCAAAGGATAAACTTGAGGTTATACTTCTCCTTGAAGAGGATGATAAGGAACTTCTTGAATATCTTGAAAACTGGGAATTACCTTCCTGGTGGAAAAAAATTGTAATCCCAAATTTCCAGCCAAAAACAAAGGGAAAAGCACTGAATTATGGATTAAAAATTGCTCAGGGAAAATATCTGGTAATTTATGATGCAGAAGATATACCTGAACCTGACCAGTTAAAAAAAGCAGCTGTTGCTTTCAGTAAAGTTGAGGAAGATGTGGTATGTTTACAGTCAAAATTGAATTATTACAATCCCTACCAAAATATTCTTACAAAATGGTTCACATCAGAATATTCATGCTGGTTTGACCTTTATCTTCCAGGTATAGATGCTTTAAATGCACCAATCCCTCTTGGAGGAACCTCAAACCATTTTAAAACAGAAATATTAAAGAAACTTAATGGATGGGACCCTTTCAATGTAACTGAGGATTGTGACCTTGGAATAAGGATATTTAAGGAGGGATATAAAACAAAAGTTCTTGATACAACAACATGGGAAGAAGCAAATTCAAAATTGAGAAACTGGATAAAGCAGAGAAGTAGATGGGTTAAGGGATATATTCAGACTTTTTTTGTCCATACCAGGAAACCTTTCTCTCTTATAAGAAAAATAGGTATTGTAAATTTTTTACATTTTGTTTTGATTGTTGGAGGCAATTTTTTCGTATTATGCTTCAATCCAATAGCATGGGTTCTTTTAATAATATGGATTTTATCTCCTGAGCATGCCTGTTTCCCAAACCTTTTCTTCAAAATTGTAACACCCATTCTTCTTTTCGGAAATGCAGTATTTGTGATGATAAATGTTTTGGGATGTTTAAAAAGGAGATATTACAGATTGATAATACCAAGTCTGCTTTCACCAATCTACTGGCTCTTAATGAGCATAGGGGCATGGAAAGGAGCATTCCAGCTTCTCAAAAAACCACATTTCTGGGAAAAAACAGACCATGCTCTCTTTTTCCAGCCTGTTAAAGAAGTGTTAGAAGAGAGCATATTTGAGATTGAGGAAAAATCCAGGCTCAATTAAATATTTCCATATCCAAATCTTCTGAACAAATCAGGTTTTTCCCTCCAGTCCTCAATAACCTTAACCCACAACTCAAGATATACTTTCTTCCCAAGCAAAACCTCTATCTCTTCCCTTGCAAGTTTCCCTATTTCCTTTATCTTTCTCCCATCTTTCCCTATGAGTATTGATTTTAAATTTTCTCTATCAACAATAATATTTGCTCTGATTACCTGAACAGATTTATCTTTTTCACCTTCCCTCATCTCCTCCACTTCCACTGCTATTGACTGTGGAACCTCTTTATAAGTTTTCAGTATTGCTTTTTCTCTGATAATCTCAGAAATCATATACTCCAGAGGAAGATTTGTGATTTTATCCGGAGGGAAAAATGGTTCTCCTTCAGGAAGATGGGAGAAAATCGCTTTCTTTAATCTGTCTATATTTTTATTCTTCAGCGCTGAAAATGGAACAATTTCTAAAAAGTTAAATTTCTTTGCACTTTCATCAATAAGAGGAAGAAGCAGTTCTTTATTCTTCAACAGATCTATTTTATTTATCCCGAGAATTATTCTGTCACTGTATTCCTTCAAACAATCCAGAATTTTTTCGTCCTCCTGCTTCCATCCTTTTGCTTCTATCAGGAAAAGCAAAAGGTCTGCTTCCTCAAAAGTAGAGTAGATGGTTTTTAACATATATTTTCCAAGTTCATTTTTTGATTTTTCAAACCCTGGAGTATCAATAAAAACAACCTGCCCTTCCTCTTCATTCATCACTCCAAGAATTTTTATCCTTGTGGTTGCAGGTTTTGGAGAAATTATGGAAACTTTGTTTCCAATAAGGTTATTAAGAAGGGTTGATTTCCCAACATTGGGTCTTCCAATTATTGATACCGTTCCTACTTTCATTTTCATTATTTTAATTACAGCGTTATCTCTATCCCCTCTTCTGCTGATTTTTTCTCTTTCAGAACTATATCAAGCGAATCTCTTGCCTGTTCTGGAGTAACCACTCCAAATGGTTTATTATGTACAACATGCTCAATGAAATATCTCAATTCATAATAATACCCACCAAGTTCAGAAATGTTACCCTCCATTACTCCTTCAAGTTTTTTTGGTTCAAATGATGGCCTCTCTATCTTTCCAGAAGATTCATAAACTACAACTGTTGGAGAATTCCTTGAATTGAATTCAACAACTGCTTTTTCAAATTTGGCAATATAACTCATAACAAATGGATAATTTGGAGGGAAATCCCATCCACCTTCACAGGTGGCAATAAGACCGTCAGGAAACTCAAATATTGTAGAGATATGGACAAAAGTATTCCCCTTCTTCTCACCTTTTGAATAAATCTTACTCGGTTTTTTCCCTGTCAGATAAAGTACAAAATCTGTATCATGTATATGGAGGTCTATTATTGCACCACCTGATTTTTCTCCGTCAAGAATCCAGTTTTCCCATCCCCATGTAGGTGCTGGAGAAAATCTCTGACAGTTTATTGTAAGAAGTTTACCATACTTTTCTCTATCATATATTTCTTTCAGAAATTTGTATTCTGGCCAGAATCTTATAACATGAGCAACCATAAATCTCACTCTGTTTTCTTTACATGCTTTTATCATTTCATCTGCATCTTCCACTGTAAGAGCTATCGGTTTTTCACATATAATGTCCTTCTTCAACTCTGCAGCTTTTATCACATATTCTTTATGGAGAAATGTTGGAAGGCATATATCAATTATTGTTATATCTTCTCTCTTTAAAAGTTCATCAGGATTATAAAACGGGATGGTATTGAATTTCTGAGCAAGTGCTTTTGCTTTCTCACCTCTTATATCTGCAATTCCACCAATTTTAACATCAGGAAAAAGGGAATAGACTGTGGCATGCATATTACCCATAAATCCAGCCCCAAGAATTCCAACTTTTATCATTTTTCCCTCCTTATTAATCAGGAAGTAATGTTGCCAATTTTTTCAATTTCCTTTCTTTCTCCAATGGTGGGATTTTACAATTTTTCAAAACTTCAGTCAAAAAATTTATTGACTCAATATATACTTCCCTTTTCACAGGGAATGGATGTCCATCTTTTCCACCATGTGCAAATGTGTATCTTACAGGGTCTTTGTAACTTGGTCTTTTCCCTTCAATTATTTCACATATTAAAGCGAGAGCCCTCACTGTTACTGGGCCAACTCCTCTTATCCCTATGAGTGTTTCAAAATCTTTAACTTTCTTTTCAATTATATCCAGAAATACCTTTTCCAGCCTCCTTTCATCGGTATTTCTCCAGAAAATCTGGTGTCTTTCTGGTAATTTTATATTTCTTGCATTATGGATGAATTTCAAAATTTCATTTTTCTCCTCCAGCATATTTACAATTGACTCTCTGCATTCCTTACTCTCATCTGCAACAAGATTAAGAACTTCTTTCTCCCTTTTTCCACATATTCCCTTATGTGGTTCATCTATAAAACTTTTCAAACCTTCCCATATCCAGTGGTATCTTCTTGCCATGGAAAATGAGGGATTCATCCCCTGCTGTATAACCACCCATCTTCCTTTTTCATCAAAAGTAAAAAAATGCTGGTATATTGAATATCCATCCTGTAAAGCAACATTGTCAACTTTCGCTGTCATTCTGCTACAGTAAATCAGTCTTTCTCCATCAATTCCACTTTTATCTGACCAGTATTCTATTTCTTTCGGTGTCTCAATCCCTTTTTCTCCCTTCCCACCAGTTATGAATAATCCTATATCTGGAGAAAGTGGAGATATTGCCTCCTTCAATGCAGAAAGTGTGGCAGTTGTAAGACCACTGCTATGCCAGTCAAAACCAAGAAGGCATCCAAGCGACTGGAACCATACAGGATGGGATAATCTTCTTAAAAATTCCTCTGTTCCATACCTTTCTATAATCTGAAGAACAATCTCCCTTCCAAGGTTTTTCATGAGAGAAAAAAGATATGGAGGGATCTTTCCTCTATGTAAAGGGAGATATACACTCCCTGTTTTTTTCATTTCCACTCAATTGAAATGAAGAATAAGTTTTTCCCTTCAGCAGCTATTGCTTCTTTCCCTTTCGGTGTTGATTCAATAAAACTGACTTTTCTTTCCACTTCATATTTCCACACTTTATCTTCAGATGGAGAAAGGAAATAGAAGAAATTCCCTCTTTTACCTGTCAGACATTGAAGGAGTTCTGATGAAAATGAAGTAAATTTCTTCTCACTTCCGGGGACAAGTTCTGCCATTTTTCTTGCATTTCTATCAAAAACAACTGTATTTCCATCTATATCTTCAAAACTTAAAAATTTTTCATCTGGAGAAAATTTTATTCTGATTATCTTATTCCTTCCCCTCTTACTCCATACAATATTCCCTTCCTCATTTATATTCACAATCTCTCCATTTTCACCGCCAATATAAACATCCCTGCCATCCTGAGAAATCTCCACAGCAGAAACCCAGAAAGGAAATTCTCTCTCCCAGAATATTTCTCCTTTCCTATCAGCATAGTAAACACGATTATTTACAGCAAATGTGAAAAATTTACCATTTTTGCAAATACCTATTCCTCTTATTAAATTCCCTATTTTTTTGGATTTTAAAGTAAACAAATCTGTAAAATAAATTTTCCCTTCAAGAGTCCCCCAGGCAAAGAACTTACCATCTGGAGAGACCCCAACTTTCACAATCCTGTCCTTCATTCTGAATCTCTTCAAAACTTTCCCATCCCTGTTAAATATATAAACAGAACCACTCTCACATCCACATATTATTCTTTCACAACCTTTTGATATTTTGAGGCTCAATATCTCTCCATCTGTCTCATAATTCCATCTTATCTTTTTAAAAGGAAGCCATAAATCCTCAGGGATTTTTTCATTTTCAAATTCATACACAAATCTTTTGATATAATTGGGGAAGTTTCTGAAATCTTCTGTTTTGTATTCATAATCTTCAAACCATTTTTTCTCATCAACATTGAATATTCTGACCTGGAAAATATATTCTCTATTTGCCTTTGCAAGAATACTTTTTACCACATAAGAAGCATTAAGCATCTTACCTATTCTTGAAAGTTCATCTTCATTTTCCAGATCCTTTAAAGTTAACTTTTCTTCTTCCATAATTCTGATAAGTGATTCCTCAGGTATGATTTTTACTTTTTTACAATTTTTTATTTCTTTTGAGAAAAGGGATGAAAAATCCTTATGCAAAAATGGTGGGACATTCATAAATGATACATCCAGTACAAGTATCCATGGTTTCTTTATCTTGAGCTCAATATTTTTCATCTTTCTCATCACATAATTTGCACTGTATTTTGTTCCATGGAAATTCTCTGTCTCCAGACAGTGCAGAAGATCTCTGTAAAGAATAAGAGCATCTTTCCACAGCCCTTCCATTTCATAAATTGTTGCAAGTTTCATCATATAAGATGAATCAGGAATAATTGATTTCTGAAGATAGTTATGGAAATATTTTATCGCCTCTTTATTTTTCCCCTGAGAGTATGCATAATCACCTATAATTCTGTCGATATAAGCATCTGGAGTTGCATATTTAAGAAATTTCATTGCCTCTTCATCTTTTGGCCATCCCTTTGGCCAGTCTGCTGGTTTGAAAGGTCTTGCCTGGTCAGTGAGGTGTTTTGCTACCCTGAGACAATAATCAGCATCTTCCACTCTTCCCTTCTTTATCAACAAATCTGCCTTCTCAATAAATTTCCACACCTTATCTGGAAAGATTACTTCCAGTTCCTTATTTCTATCAAACCAGTTACCTTTTGCAAAAGCAAAACTAAAAGTTACAAATAGAAAAATAATAAGTCTTTTCATTTTTACTCAAAAATTAAAACTCCAAACTGTTCAGGATTATCTATCCTCCCTGTCCATGTAGAAGGAGGAATTCTTTCTGAATCCCTGTGAAAATTAATACCCCATTTTGTTCCAGAAGTAATTTTATCAACTTTCAAATCACTCAGAGGTATTGCAATTTCAGCAATCCATCTATCCTCTTCAACAGAGGTTTTAACCTTCCATGAAGATTCCCATTTCTTTTCAGGTTCATCATCTTTATAAAATTTCCAGATATATGAGTAATTCACAACCCCAAGAGGATGGACAACAAATTGATACCATTCTTTAAACGAATTCTTTGGATTTATTGAAACAGTAATGAAGTCTCTGCTTTTAAGTTCAATCTGTGATGTATCCGGGTCTTCGCATATAAACAGGAAGTAAATATACTTATCATCATACCCTATCCCAACCTTTGTCTGATAATCAGAATTTACTTTCTCATCAATAGTAAGGAAATTATCTTCCTTTTCTATTATCTTCCAGAACCTGTCCTCATCCTTTCCATCTATAATAATTACTCCATCAACATGGTATGCTTTAGCAATTTTTGGCGATATCTCTATAATTCCAATTCTGCTTCTTCTAAATTCCTCCCTCAATTTTGGAATTTTCGCTTTTATATAATATGGAATAGATGGGTCTGAGAGATACTGGTTTGCATATGTTCTGACAGGTTCTATGTTTTCCTCAGAAAGTTTTACAAGAAGTTCAGCTCCCTTTATTTCTCCCATCCTTGCAAGAGCCCATGCACAGACAACTTTTACTTCAAGTTCTGAATTAGCCAATTTTTTAAGTAAAATATCTGAAGTTTTCTTATCCCTTAAAAGTGCAAGTATTTCTGCTGACCTTTTCTGGAATTCAACATTATCACTTCTCAAAAGATTAAGTGCTATGGGCAATCCATCCCTTCTTCCCATTTTTGCAAGAGCATATGCACAGTTCAACTGCAGTTCAGTATCATAACTCTTCAATCCATTCTTTAAAAGAGGAATTGCTTTTTTATCTTTTATCTCCCCCAATACCAGTGCAACTTTCCTTTTGAGAACTATATCAGGCTCTTCAAACATCTCTCTCAGATTTTTTGAAAGTTCTGGATATGGCTTTTTCAGACATAACTCAACCATTTTTTCCCTCAATTCAGGATATTCACTCTCAGCCATACTTTTCAGCAATCTTCTTAAATTTCTTGCCTGCTGGAGAGATTCAACAATCTGGAGAACTTTCTCCTTCTCTTCAGAACTGCTGACCATATTTTCCATCTCTCCTATTACTTTTGCAAGAAGGCGTGAAGATGTTTTTCTAACTCTCCAATCAGGGTCAAAACTTTCCATAAAACATAACTGTTTCAGAAAATCAGGATTGAATTTATCAATCATAAAGAGTGCTTCAACAGCACCTTTTCTCACCGCAGGATTTTCACATCTTGTAAGATTGAGAAGAAATTTTCCTGTCTCTTCATCTCCAATCTTTCCAAGAAGTTTCAATCCACTTAATTTTGCTTCAATATCAGTATTTTCATCACTTACAATTTTCTTAAGGAAAGGAATAAAGTTCTTATCATTCAGTTCTTCAATTACCTTAATTGCATATTCCCTCACTTTCCTGGATTGGTCTTTTAAACAGTTAACAATTCCATCATAAGTAAGTGGATTTTTAAATCTTTCCAGAGCCCATAAAGCATAGATTCTCACATTTTCATCAGGGTCTTTCAATTTCTTTACAAGACCTTCAATGCTTTCTTCTGATTTCAATCTGCTCAATGCTTTTATAGATTCAATCTTCACCTTGACAGAAGGGTCTTCAAGGAGAGCCTCAATTGCATAACCTGCATTCTTCGCTTTCAATTTTTCCAGAGCCCATATTGCCCTTATCTTCACCTCTTTGCTTTCATCTCCAAGAAGTTTTATAAGATAGGGTATCCCTCTTACATCCTCTGATGCTTCAATTACCCATATTGTTCTGATTCTTATTGATTCACTTTTACTTCCAACTTTTTCAAAAACAGAATTTACTTTGCTTTCGGATAATCTTTTAAATTTTGCCTTTGCTTCATCTCTCCAGAGTATCCTGTTTAAAGCCCAGAGAATCTCTTCCTGCACCATTATATTCTCATCATTAATATGTTCTATTAAATCCTCAATCACATTTTCATCTCCATATTTCCCAAGTCCTATTGCAGCGTAATATCTTACTTTCCAGTAAGAATCATCAAGACCATTTATAAATTCATCTATTACATTCTTTCCTCCATATCTTACAAGCCCTTCCATACCATAAAGCCTTACCTGCCACCAGCTATCTCTGAATGCTTTTTTGAAGTAAGGTATACAGGTAGAATCTCCTATTTTTAAAAGTGTGTATACTGCCTTACTTCTGACCTCCCTGGAAGGGTCATCAAGTAATTTCCCTATTTCTGGAAGGTAAATTTTATTGTTTGTCAATATTAATTTTTCAAGAAGTGCAATCTTTTCTCTTTCTGTCCCATATTTGAAAGTATCTATTTCGCCATTCTTTAAACTACCATAACACAGAATTCCAAATCCCCAAAGTATTATGCTTATCTTAATTATATTTTTCATAGAAAAACCTCGGATAACCTATATCAACTATTTCTATTCTACCACATACAGAAGGGCCTTCTCCTGTATAAAAACCTTTTTTCCCAAATCCAAAACTTACTGTGACATCCGCCTTCACTGCCTCTCCAAGTATCTTTCCTGTATCTGCATCAAGACCTGAAGGTATATCAATACTTACTATTTTCTTCTTACTCTCATTTATCATTTTAATCAAATTTTTCTCTCTCCCTTTCACCTCTCCTTTAATACCTATACCAAAAATTCCGTCTACTATCAAATCCATTTTTTCCAGTTCTTCTTTTTTTATCTTTTCCCATTCAAATAACATTATTCCCATTTTACACAAAATATTAAAATTTGTAAAAGAAATTTTTTTATACTCTTTTGGATCACCTTTAAAATAAACTCTCACATCTGCTTTCCAGTTAAAAAGATATCTTGCAGCAACAAAACCATCACCTCCATTGTTCCCCTTTCCACAGATTACAGCTATTTTCTTCCCCTCCAAATCTCCAAAAATATTTTTTACAATTTCTGCCACACTCCTTCCTGCATTTTCCATAAGAATAAGGTGGCTTATTCCAAATTTTTCCTCTGTTAATCTATCTATCTCATAAATTTCTTTTGTTGAAAGAATTAATTTTTTCATTTTTCAAGAATTTTTAAAAGTCCATAAGCAACCTTATAAACAGGCCCTGCTCCTATTGTAAGAACAACATCCCCCTTTTTCACAATCTCTTTAAGATAAAAAATTATTTCTTTGAATGTTGGCAAATAAAGTGCTTCCTTCCCATTTTTTCTGATTCTATCAACAAGAATTTCTGCATTTACAAGTTTTTTCTCCTTCAGTGAATCTCTGACAAAATAAATATCCGGAACAATAACTTTATCTGCATCCCTGAATGATGAGGCAAAGTCCTCAAGTAAAAACCTTGTCCTGCTGTACTGGTGAGGCTGAAATACAACTATAATTCTGTTTTCGGGATAAATGTTTCTTAAAGCTGATAATGTGCATTTAATCTCTGTTGGATGGTGCCCATAATCATCAATTATTGTTATTCCATTAACCTTTCCCACAATTTCACATCTTCTATGCACACCTTTAAATCTCTCAATTCCATTTTTGATAAATTTCCAGGGAATATCAAGTCCAAGTCCAACAGAAATAGCAGAAAGGGAATTTAAAATATTGTGGTATCCATTAATTTTAAGCGAAACCTTACCAAGAGATTTTCCAAAATATATACACTCAAAAGTTGTTTTATTCTTAAAGAAATTTATTTTTTCTGCCCTTACATCTCCTTTTTCAATTCCAAATGTGATATTTTCTTTCCTGGACTTTTTTATAACATCCATCACATTCCTGTCCTCTTCCCATCCGACTATAAATCTCTTTACATTTTTACAGAAATTACAGAATGCTTCCTTTATTTCCTTTAAATTTTTATAAAAGTCAAGATGGTCTTCTTCTATTGTATTAATAACTCCTATTTCAGGCAGATAATTAAGGAATGATTTTTTATATTCACATGCCTCTATTACAAGAAATTCTCCTTTCCCTGTCTGAGAATTTCCCTTCCCTATAATTTCCCCTCCTATAACAAATGATGGAGACATTTTAGCTTCACTTAATATTGAAACAATAAGGGAAGATACAGTGGTTTTTCCATGTGTTCCGGACACTGCTATTGTCCTTTTTTCTCTTGTGAAAAGTCCCAGAGCTTCAGGATAACTGAGAAGCGGGATTTTAAGTGAAACAGCTTTCCTGTATTCAGGATTGTCAGGAAGGATTGCATGAGAGTATATAACAAGCTGGATATCGGGCGTTATATTTTCCTCTTTCTGTCCTATAAAAATTTTCACACCTTTCCTTTCCAGTTTTTTTATAATTGGTGTATATTCTTTATCTGAACCTGATATTTTCTTTTTCTTCTCAATGAGTAATTTTGCAAGTCCGCTCATTCCTATTCCACCAAT
>Ga0164318_10004083_pt1 | contig 13930 bp, 12 predicted proteins | sample GuaBasSedimGuay9_FD_113734 | JGI IMG/M metagenome (GOLD analysis project Ga0164318, IMG submission 113734) | Subseafloor sediment microbial communities from Guaymas Basin, Gulf of California, Mexico - Guay9, Core 4571-4, 0-3 cm | ecosystem: Environmental > Aquatic > Marine > Hydrothermal vents...
AGCTCGAAAATATCCAAACGCAGCGAAAGATTGGGTTTGGCAATATGTATTTCCCTCTTCAAGGTTATCAGTAGATCCAGGAAGCGGAAAAGTAAGGCGGCATCATATTACACCTAATGCTATACAAAAGATTGTTGCCGCAGCAGTAAAAAAATCCGGGATTGCTAAACAGGCAAGCGTACATACTTTCAGGCACAGTTTTGCTACGCATCTGTTAATGAACGGAGTAAATATAAGGGAAATACAGAAATTACTGGGACATAAACATGTTGAAACAACAATGATCTATACGCATATTATAAGAAATCTATCCAATGTTCCTAAAAGCCCTCTGGACACTCTTATTGAGGAATAAAACTGAAAAAACATTCTTATGAAAACATTAGTCAGGAGATGAAAAATGCAAAATTTAAACGCGGAAAATTATAAACTTTATTATACAGAAAAATTTAATGTTTATAAAAAGTTCGGTTACGACCTTGAAGAGGAACGTAAATTTATTATTGATCAAGCTATGCCTTTTGAGCCTGAAATATTAGAGGTAGGCACAGGAAAAGGGTATTTTACCCTTGTACTGGCAAAACAAGGCTATAAATTTATCAGTGTTGATCTATCAAACGATGAACAAAAATACGCGAAGCTGGCTCTAAGCTCTCATAACCTTTTGCACCAGGTAAATTTTAAAATACAAAACGCGGAAGACTTAAAATTTGCTGATCACAGTTTTGCAACAATTTTTTGTGTAAATGTAGCGCATCACCTAAATAATCCTTTTAAAGTTATGGATCAATTATCCAGAGTTGTTTGTAATACAGGAAAAATTATTTTAAGCGATTTTAGCAAACAAGGTTTATTAGTAGTAGACAAAATACACGCGTTAGAAGGAAATACGCATAAGGTAAGCAGTATTGTTTTAGATGATCTGGCAAATTATTTAAAAAATAAAAATTTCAAGATAAAAAAATTTAACACTAAGTTTCAGGACACAATTATTGCTCAAACGTAATAGGTTTGCAATTTTATGACATCCCCCTGCACTGCATCTTGGAACGGTCTTCATTCGCCAAACCTCAACGCAACGAGTTGCGCCTGCGGTTAGAACATTCCAATCTAGGGCACAGGAAAACGCCTAAATTTTACAAACTAATTACATTTGAGTATACTTTTTGTTTTTATTTTTTGCAAAAGACTAATCATCTCCAAAGCTCGTGCCAACAGCGCGCGCAGATTCAATCAAACGATGTTTAAGCGGCACAAGTTTAGAGCCTTTGGCTACTTCTTCTAAATGGACTTTAACTAATGCCCTGCCTTTTACCCCAACCATATAACCAAATTCTCTCTCCGTAATCAATTCAACTGCTTTTGTGCCTAATTCTGTAGCCAAAATTCTGTCCATTGCGCTGGGAGTGCCGCCGCGCTGCAAATGTCCCAATACTACTGTACGGGTTTCTATTCCGGTAATATCTTCTAATTGTTCGCCAAGCACAGACCCTACACCACCTAACCTTGCTTGTATTGTGCTTGATTCAACCATTTTGCGCACCACAACATCACCGCCTTTTGGCTTTGCACCTTCAGAAATCACAATAATACTAAACTTATCACCTCGCTTACTTCTCCCTTTAACTCTCGCTACTATGCCCTCAATATCATAAGGAATCTCAGGCAAGAGAATAATATCTCCGCCTCCGGCTATGCCTGAATAAAGCGCAATCCATCCTGCAGTACGCCCCATTACCTCAATAATCATTATTCTGTGGTGAGCCTGAGCAGTACTATGCAATATATCAATAGCATTTGTAGCAATACGCACAGCAGTATCAAAACCAAAAGTAACATCAGTGCCAAGCAAATCATTATCTATTGTTTTTGGCACCCCAATAACAGGAATGCCGTCACGAAATAATTTATACCCAATAGCTAATGTCCCATCTCCTCCAATACAAACCAGGCAGTTTAAATCTAAATGCTTTATATTTTGAATAACTTCTTTTGAAATATCTTTAAACACAACTTTGCCATTTTCTTTTACTGCATGCCTATAAGGATTTGCAATATTAGACGTGCCGAGTATTGTTCCGCCAAGAGTAAGAATACCTGAAACGTCACTATAACTTAAATTCTTATATCTATTACGAATCACCCCATCATAACCATCCTTAATACCAATAATTTCCGCATCCTGTTCAATAATTAACTTTTTTGCCACTGCGCGAATAACCGCATTTAACCCAGGGCAATCCCCACCAGCGGTTAAAATACCTACTCGTAACTTTTTTTTCTGCATTAGTTAACCTCCCATTTGTTATGATACTGCTAATACTCAATTAGATCCCCGCTAAAAAATTGCGGGCCTGTCCTGCTTCGAGCAGGGAATGACAAAAAAGGAGAATTCCATAAACATTCCTTACCCTATTAAAATTTAAAAAAACCTATTTATTTATACTCAAACGTAATATCTGACATCTCTGTTTACTCCCCTGGCATTGCCTGCCTGATTGCGCTAATCCGTTTTAAAACAGGAGGATGGCTGTAATGCAAAAATACTTTTAATGGATGCGGAGTTAAATTTGATAAATTATTCACACTTAATTTCTTTAATGCGGTAATAAAAGCCTCATGGTTTTTATATGTTTGCACTGCAAAAGCATCAGCTTCATACTCATATTTTCTAGAAATAACATTTGAGATAATCGCAAAAAACATATTTATCGGAGCATAAAGAAAACCAAAAAACACTATGCTCGCGTAAATTGATTTGTGCTCCATTTTAAAAGCCGCAAAAAGACCTGGATTGTTTAAAAATAAAGAAAGGATAAAAAACATAAGCCCTGTAGTGCAAACAGAAATCAGCATATTTTTCATAATATGCTTTTTTTTATAATGGCCTATTTCATGCGCGAGTACAGAGACTAATTCCTGCACACTGTGTTTTTCAATTAAAGTATCAAACAAAACGATCCGCCTGAACTTACCAAACCCAGTAAAAAAAGCATTTGATTTTGTGGATCGCCTGGAACCATCCATTTTAAAAACTCCCTGCAATTTAAAATTTTGAGACTGAGCGTAACTGCCAATAGCAGTTTTTAATTCTCCATCTTCTAATGCGTTAAATTTATTAAAAAGAGGCATTATCACAACCGGAGCAATAAAAACTAAAAATAATTGAAATATAGTTACCCCTGTCCAGCAGTAAAACCAGGCATTTACCCCAATTTTTTCAAAAAACCAAATTATACCAGCAAAAACTATACTTCCGATAACCGCACTAAGAACTAAACTTTTGATAAAATCCAAAATAAATGTTTTTATTGTGGTCTTGTTAAACCCATATTTTTGCTCTATAACAAAAGTATGGTAAACCGAAAAAGGCAGAGAAAAAACCTGTGAAATTAAAAGTAAAACACCTAAAAACAACAGCCCATTTAAAATATCACCTTGTAAATTAAATCCTCTAACTAAACCATCAATAAAATTAAACCCTCCAGCAATGATAAAAATTATAGTCAGCGCTAAACCAATGCTATCCTCAATTAAGCCGAAAATTGTATTTTCCTTTAAATAAGACTGGGACTTCGCGTATTTATTATCGTCATAATAGCCGACAAATTCATCAGGTAAAACAGCGGAAACTTTTTTTAAATTTAAAATTTCAACAATTAGTTCCAAAAAATATTTTGAAATTAAAATTAACAGAATAATGATTAAATACATATTTATACTCCTCTGTATAGTCGTTAAATTAAAAACAAGGTACAGGTAACCTAGGGTAGGGAACAGAGTCAGTTTTCTCCTGCAGCCTGAACCCAGTTCATTATACCCTATTTTTGCTAAAAAATTGCGGGAATGACATTGTAGGGTATTCTATAATCAATCATACTAGCTTTGTCAGCATTCCCCTTTTTGTCATTTCCGCAATCTTTTAGCGGGAATCCATATTACATTACAAAGTCACAGGAGTTACAATCTAACTCAACTTCTTTTTGTAACCATTTGCGATTAAACAACTTAAAATAAAATTCCTTAGATATTTAATTACTAAAATTCTAAAATAATACCTGCGGGGCAATGGTCTGAGCCATACACCTCAGGCATAATAAAAGCGTCAGATAAATACATAGAAGACTCTTTATTAATAAAAAAATAATCTATGCGCCAGCCGACATTCCTCTCCCTTGCCCTTGATTTAAGATCCCACCAGGTATAACATCCAGGAGTTTGATTAAAAATTCTGAAAGTGTCTACAAAACCTATACTAATCAACTCATCTATCAGCAGACGCTCCTGCGGCAGGAAACCTGAAACAGAGCAATTTGCTTTAGGCCGCGCCAGATCTATTTCACAATGAGCAGTATTAAAATCACCGCATATAATAATTGTTTTCCCTTTATTCTCAGCTTTAAATTCACGCACATATGTTAAAAATTCCTGATAAAATTTGAGTTTAAATTCTAACCTTTCAATTCTGCTTTTGCCATTAGGAAAATATATGTTAAATAAAGCAAACTGAAGGTATTCTAAAAGAATGACCCTTCCTTCATGGTTAAATATAGTATTATTGAACCCATATTTTACTTTCAAAGGCTTTTTTTTCGCAAATACTGCCACTCCGCTATAGCCTTTTTTCTCTGCCTGATTCCAATAAGTATAGAAACCTTCAGGATTTCTTAAGTCCGCGCTTAACTGCTCAGGATAAGCTTTTGTCTCCTGAATTGCCGTAATAAAAGGATTTTCTTTAGATAACCAATCCCAAAATCCCTTTCTCTGTGCTGCCCTTATGCCATTTACATTCCAGGATACCAACTTTAATTTCATTTTTAATCTTATAAACCGTTTGATTTGAAATCAATTGCCTTGCTTATTCCGCTTCAATACTATATTCTTTCATTACAAGCTTATAACCTAATACTCCTGTGCCCTCTATTTTTAACGGAATTCTTCGCGCGTCTTTGCTAATCCAAATTTTAATCTGCGGCGGCTCACTCTCAAAATAATAGGCTTTAAATTCTCCAGCAGGAACTTTAACATCTTCTATACTTTTTAATTCAATCTTATATTCTCGTTTAGGAAAATTTACCTCAAATGTCCAGCCAAGGTTAAGATTAGCATTGTTTCTGACAAAATACGGCAGCAAAACTGGATTATGTATAGGCTTATCTTTTTTAATTACTGTCTTTTTTGTATTCCACCTTTTTCTAATAATTGTAAGCACAAAATTTTCCTGATCATATTCTTCTCTGATTCTCTCCTGCTTAATTAATTTTGAAATTTTTCGCTCTACCAAAAACGGCAGGAATGTTTTTGGATCACTATAAATTGTTTCTCTATCACTAAAACGTGCCAATTTAGTGTAAAAAGTAATTAAATTTACCGGCCTGCCGTTAAGTTCAGTTTTTTTTAAAAAGCGGTATTCAGAAGAACCTATAGATAAATTGCCCAACATCACGTTGTAAACTATTTTTTCCCCAACACAAGCAATATCTTCAACTGCTTGTTCAGCAGCCTCTTCCGCTGTGTCTTTAAATAAAACATTCTGAAAATATGGCAATTTAAAACAAGCAAAAATTAAAACCGTAATTAGCAATAAAAATAATAACCGAACTCTCCGTGCGTGCATACCAGTTAACTCTCTATATTTTCTATTAACCGCGCGTTACGCGCAAACATTGGTAAAAAAATCGCGGGAATAAACGCCAGACAAATTACAGCCAATCCTGACAAAATAAAATACAAATTATGTGATTTTAAAAGCGGCAGGCCAACTAAAGCAGCATCAATAACAAAATGCGCGATCACTACTGCTTCAATCCCATATTTTAAAAACACAATCCCAAAAATAATCCCGGCAATAGTTAATTCTATACCTCTGATATACGCAGGGAAAACAGGATAATTTGAATGCGCGAATGCCCAGATTAACGCGGAAATAAAAACAGCTATATAGCTGGATTTTAAATATTTCTTTAAAAATGACACAGCAAAAAGCCTGAACATAAATTCTTCACTCACAGCCGCGCTTAAAGCAATAGTCAACGGGAATAAAAAAGGCATACTTGTCCCTAATATGTTAGAATATTCCACTTCAGGCGGCATCCAGATATTAAAAAACTTAGTGCCAATAAAATAAAATAAGGTCATATAACCTAAAAGCACAAATCCCAGGCAATACCCAATAATAATCGGCTGAAATACTTTATTATAAGACAAATTTTTATGTTCTTTAAAGCTGTTTAACAAAAACATTTTCTCTCCCCAAACCTCACGGGACAAAGATTCTCCTGAACAGCCAAAAAGTGAAATAATACTTCCTAACAGTAACGCGCCAATCAAGGCACTGCCTGCGGCAATAGTAAGAAACATTGTTTTACTCATCGTGTCCGGATAACCAAACCAGAGAAGAGGTGTAGAATTCGCAAAAGATATTATTGATAGCAAAACTATACTCACGCCAAAAATAAGGCCAAACTTCCAATTTATCTGATCCTGTTTAAATTTAATCAATAAAACAACTAACGCGGAAACAAATAAGAAAAACATAAAAATCATTGTAATCATTGATAATACCTGGCCTAAAGAGAGTTCTTTTTCTACGCTGCGCATAAATTCTTCAGGTACTTTAAGATAACGTCTTAAATGTCCTAATTTATCCCCATAAATTGAAACTGCAAGCCTTAGATTAGCCTCACCAATAGCAAAATCATTTTTCTGCCAGACAAAATAATGATCTGTCCTGTTTTTTTGTTCCTTTACTGTATTTTGTTTTAATTCATAATTTTTTAAATCTATACCCTGTCCCTTAATTTTATTTTCAGCTACTGTCTGTGCCTGTCTGGGGGATAAATGAGCACCTTTAGCATCATCAAGCAAAGTATAGGTAAAATTAGCAACCTTACCTGTAACAGGATCTACATCCACATAAAATCCCTGTTTTTCCAATTGCTTAAACCACCTTACTTCCCAAAACCAAACAGGAACTCCCTGTTCAATCAGGTCATTAGACCTTTTTATCCCCTGAGTCTTTTGTAAATATATTGAAGCATTAGTATCAGAGCCAAACACTAAAGTCCGGTCAAAACCTTGTAAATCAAAACCTTCATTTTGTACAAATTTTGCAGCTTTTTCCAAAACATCAGCTTTACTTACCTTGATATCAATAGAAGCAGTAGGAAAAGCGTAACTAAAAAATAAAACAAATACGATTAATCCCAAACCCCCAAAAACTAACCAGCCGATCAATCCTTTCTTATCCTGAACATTCATTGATATTTCCCTTCTATACTCAAACGTAATTGGTTTGCAAAATTCAGGCGTTTCCCTGTGCTGTAGATTGGAACGTTCTGATTGAGCTAAAACCGCAGGCGCAGCTTGCTGCGTTGAGGATTTGCGAATGAAGAACGTTTCAAGATGCAGTGCAGGGGGACGTCCTGAAATTGCAAACTAATTACGTTTGAGTATATATATACTCAGTGTATTAAATTAGATTCCCGCTAAAAAATTGCGGGAATGACAAATAATGTTCTATACTTCTTTTTTTCCTACTGTATTCTGGCTTCTGACTTCTAATTCGTTTCATTATTAAATTTTGTATCGGACATGTCACGCCTGTCTGCGTGCGGCACGCACAGGCATGACCTATCCCTACATCCTTTGCTGCCCACAAATTTTATTAACGAGGCCTATTTAATTACTTTTCTTTTTGCAAAACAAACGATTCCGTTCAACGATTAAATCATCCATATTCACATCTTCAACAATTTTCCAAATTTCCAAATTCTTTTTATAATATATGCCATAATATACATTACGAGTTAAGTTAGACCTGCATACAATATCATATTCATGATCATTAAGTTTCAATTTAAACACGATTAAAACAAATATAATTAAAGATAGTACAACTGCGATAATTAGTTTAGGTACAAAACTAACTATTTTCGCGCTATCAGCTTTTTTCTTTACCATAATATAATCCTTTTTTTAATTTTAAGTCCAATTATGATCTGGATATATACTCGAACCTATTACGTTTGAGTATAACCTTACAAAAAAATCTGTTTAAGACTCATTGTCTGTATTTTTCTTATTCAAACCAGACTGAATTTCAAAATCAAGAGTTTCCTCTTCTCTGACTTTCCTGCGGCTGGAATAATTAAGATGGCTGTTTTTGAAATATTGTGATTTATTAAGAGTAACAACAAAATCTAAAACTTGCTGTAAATCTTTAGCCTGGCCGCGAATAACAAGCACTCCTTGTTCATTGATTGAAAGAGTGCTTAAAGTGCAGCCATCAGGAATAGCTTTCACTAAATCAGTAATTGAATCTAAAATCATAAATTGTGAGTTAACCTGACTCTTAAGCATTTGAACTTTAAGCAGTTTATTCCGAACAGCTTGTGCCGCAGGCTTTAATTCTTGCATTCTTTGTTTCAATTCAGACAAATATATATTTTTATAATTTAATTTCACAAAAAAAATCGCGCCTAAAAACACAACGATCAGAATAACTAAAAATAAAAAAACCAACAATTTCTTCTTTAACTTTCCCACAAGGCCTCTGGCAATAAATTCATCAGGTAACAAATTCACCTGGCTGCCATCTGCCAAAGCCAAACCGTACATAAGGCTAACACGCTTTTCAATAGTTAAAGAAAAATCAAACTCATCTTTTAAAATATTAGCAACAACATCTAAATCAACATCATAACCGCTCACGATTATTTTTGTTAGTTCCTTTTCCTTTGCTTTACCAAGAAACGAATCAATGCTATAGTGAATTTCGCTGACTAAAACTTCAGAAAATTTTTTACTCTCATCTAAAACAAATCCTCTGCTAAATACCAAACGTCCATTTTGAACAATTATAATTTCAACTATATTATCTTCAAAGTAAATCAGCATCAAATTTCCGGCAAACAGCGCTCTCCTTTTACCTGAAAATAATACTTGCAAACATCTAAATAACGCAAAACTGCTTAAATTTAAAACATTAACGGCCAAACCAATTGACTCTAACTTTTGAACAAGTCCTAAAACCTCCTGTTTATGTGTTACAACTACTAAAGTTTCAGTATACCCATCATCTTTTTTACGCAACAATAAATATCTTCTAACCAACTCTTCAGGTTTAAGCGGCAGGATCTCAGATGCTTCATAATCTACCATACGCGCAATCTCAGAGGTATCAGATGAAGGGAATTTATAAAACCTTAAGCCCACCTGAAAACGAAAAAAACAACTCACAACAGAATTTTTAGCAAAACCCTGTTTTTGAATAAAATTCTTTAAAGCTATAGAATTAAATTTATCCTCATCTATAGATTTATACTCACTTTTTATAAGCTTGCAAGATTGATTATTAATACAAAACTGAGCTAAATGCAATTTACCATTAATCAAATAAACTACTGTTTTAATCAACCTGACACTCCTTAAATAATAAAACTTTAAAATGTTGCCCCTGCCTACGCACAATCATCTCTGTGCCTACCGCAACACATTTTTTGGCGGAAACAGCTTCTGTTTTTATACGAAATACTGAAGAACTAATTTTAGATAAACTCACAAGTTCAGAAACCTGTACAGCGCTTAATCCTAAAGCAGAAAGATCCGCCGATAACATAGCACTATCTTTGAATGGGTTATCTTTGCGCCATCCAATTATCGCATCTGCTGCCGATTCATTCATCGTCGGCACTAACATCAACACATTTCTGGAAGCGGTATTAACATTTAATTTTCCATCAGAAAATACAGTAATCAAATCCTTTAGCCCCGGATTATACGCAGTATCATCTCCATAAAACAAATTTTTATCCACCCCAGCAGTATCAATGACTTCCCTTTCTAAGTTAAATGGCCGAGACGCAATAATTTTATCAATTACCTCACCCCCTATATCCGGGAAAATAATCATTATATTTCGTAGAACAAGTTCAGGCACGGTATTAATATTAATAAAAGAATCCTCATCTATTACTTTGTAAGATAACAACCCTGTATCTTTTTGTAAAGAAAAATTTTCGTTCCATAAATCAGCCAAACAGTCAAAGTTATGATCATCGTCAGCAAGCACTGCAAGCGCGCGATTACACGCTTCCTTTGAAAAATTTAACATCCGCATTTTTTCATTACTCAAGCTGCGCAGTCTGATATTAACCCTGTTTTTAAACGCCAAAGTAATGGCGGATACAGACAAAAAAAACATAACCCAAAGCACCAGAACTAAAATCATCCCTTTATTTTGCCGTTTACAATACATTTGAGGCCCTAAATAAATTAGATTCCCGCTAAAAGCATTGCGGGAATAACAAAAATCTTTTTTTATAACCATTTACAACTATACTCAAACGTAATTGGTTTGACTATATATTAAATTATCACTCTATTGCACTGTATTGTAATGTATGCCCAGTAGGAATATATACATATTTAACCAGGCGTAATAAACCATCATTAGCGCTGCTATCTATAAAATCCGCCGCCAGTTTAACTTGATGAGGCAGTTTCTTTTGATCAGGCCAGTCTTGATACCACTGGCCATCAGTCCGATTAAAATAACTGTATCTAAATGAATTAATTTTAGTATTAACAGTAGCAACTATCTTTGGTTCTTCCTCATCATCAAGCTCAGTATACTTTGTTATTGATTGCAAAAGAGATAATCCTGGACTGCCATCATTAATTTCAGTATAAAAAACTACATTTTCTAAGTCTCCATCCGTATTAACAGAAAAAAAATCAATGCTTTCCGGACCAGCAACAAATTTTATCCGCTCATTATCCGAACTAATAAAAGCGCTTTGCAATTTTACAGATACCTGCTCAAAAGACGAGAGTGCCTCCTGTAAGCTATTATCACGTGTTTCCTCGCATTTCCAAACTTTAATTCCTAAAAAAAGGCTGGTATAAACAGAAACAATAATCACCGCGAATATTGATATCCCAATCAATAATTCCAACAAAGTAAAACCACTGTTTCTATTGCCCATATTTAACTTTCAAAAAAACAACAATATTATTCTCAAACGTAATTGGTTTGTAATTTTATGACATTTCCCTCACGCTGCATCTTGAAACGTTCTTCATTCGCAAATCCTTAGGCGCAACAAGTTGCGCCTGCGGTTTGACTTAGGTCAGAACGTTCCAATCTATGGCACAGGGAAACGCCTAAATTTTACAAACCAATTGCGTTTGAGTATATTATTATTTCACAACGTAGAAGCGCGGCTTGCCTGTGCGCCAGGAAGGAGCGGAGGCAAATTTATTATTTACTAAGATTCTTTAAAATTTCCATAAATTCAGGAAAAGATTTATCAATACATTCAGCATTGCTGATTACGGTCTTGCCCTCTGCCGACAAAGCAGCTACTGCCATACTCATAGCTGTCCTGTGATCGCCAAAACTCTGCAGGTGTCCCCCCTTTAATTTATTACAGCCGCGAATAATCAAGTCATTGCCTTGATTTTCTATATCTGCCCCCATCTTTTTAAGATTAGTATAAACAGAATAAATTCTGTCTGTTTCTTTAACCCTCAATTCCTCTGCATTTAAAATTTTTGTTACTCCTCTGGCAAAACAAGCAGCTACACAAATAATCGGCAGCTCATCAATGCAATACGCCACTTCTTTATCTGTAACAGTTATGCCTTTTAACACAGCAGACTTTACCTGCAAATCAACAACAGGCTCAAAAGTTTCCGTCTTTTTTATAATAGAAATATTAGCTCCCATACGCTTCAGTAAAATTAACAAATGACTGCGGCTGGAATTAATACCCATATTACGGATAATCAAATTTGATTCAGGAATAATACTCGCTGCAATAATAAAAAACGCGCACGAAGAAATGTCTCCTGGAACAAATAAATCTCCAGGAGACACTAGTTCTTTACCGCCATTAATAGTAATTTCTAAAGACTGCTGATTAATCTGCGCCTGAAATAAACATAACATTTTTTCTGTATGGTCACGGGTTTTTAACTTTTCATAAACAGATGTGATCCCCTGCGCGTATAAACCTGCTAAAAGAACTGCTGACTTAACCTGAGCACTTGCTATCGGCATTTCATATTTAATTGGTTTCAAACACCTGCCATTTATTTTTAACGGCGGATATTCATGGACTGAATTCAAACATCCCTGTATCTGCGCGCCCATCATTCTTAAAGGATCAAGTATTCTCCTCATTGGCCTATGTGAAAGAGATGAATCCCCTTTTAACACACTGCTAAACCTCTGTCCAGATAAAAGCCCGGCAAGCAAACGCATAGTTGTACCTGAATTACCAAGATAAATTTCATGTTCAGGCTTTATCAATCCGTACAACCCCCTGCCCTGCACTTCAAGCCTCAAATTCTGTTTATCTTTGATTAATTTAATTTCAATACCCATGCTCCTGAAAGCAGAAATCGCGTCCCTGCAATCAACACAATCAAGAAAATTTCTAATTACAGTCTTTCCCTTAGTAATCGCACTAAACATTAATGCCCTTTGAGAAATCGACTTATCCGCAGGAGCAGTAAATTCACCCTGCAACTTATTAATCTTGTTTAAAATAATCTCCCTTGTAGCTGCCATATTTACCTTTAAAATAAAAAGGGGAAGTAACCACTTCCCCTTTCACTTTCATACCTTTAACCAATAAATTAAATCAATTTTACAACATCTCCGTCTCTAATCGAGGAATTTGTAAACTTTGACAAAATCACAGCAGAAGACATTGTATCGTAAATTCTCTCTATCCTTACTTTCCCTATACGAGTCCGACCTCTGTAAACATCAAGGGTATCTGATACTTTCATACCATCTTTTTTCCCGAGATTAATAACTACAAACTCAAACTCTTTATTTACCACTAATACCTGCCCCTGTAATTCTTTAGCTGCAGGAATTGTTACATAATTAACATTCTCTCCTTTAAGAGAAGAAACCAAACTTTTAACCTTTGCAGAATTATCAACTACAATTTTCCCTAACGCGACACCCTCAGTATTTTTTACTTTGCTCAAACGAATAATTTTACTTTCCAGCGCGTCTTTAGCTGTACGTACTTGAGTTAACTGAGATTTTATTTTTTGATAATCTTTATCTGCTTTTTCCAATCTAAAAGTAATTTTTTTATTTTTCTTTGCTAATCTTTCTAATTTACCATTTAAAATAGCCATCTGTTTATTTTTTTTCGCGACATCGTTAGTAAGATTTTTATTTGTCTGCTCTTCTTCATTAAACTGAGTAAGAAGAATTTTATAATTCTGCTTCTGCTGGCCTAAATCAAGCTCAAGCTGTCTTTTTAATACCTGAATATTTTCTAATTTTGTTTCTACTTCTCTTTTAGATGAACTCACTACTTGCAAATCAGCTTCAATTTTTAAACGTTTATTTATCTCAGTTTCCCTTGCCACATATAAAGCAATACCCGCAGAAAAAGTACACACTAACACAAGTGATAAAAACACAATTAAACCTCTGGAACTTGTTTTTTTCACCTTGTTTTTATCTTCCTGTGATTCTACTTCAACATTTTCATCAAAGCCTTCTATTGTTGGAAATTGGTTATCATCCTGAAAATTAACTACTGGCTCAAAGGGAATCTCTTTACCTATATCTAATTGTTCACTCATTTTTTTCTCCCCCTCCCTTATTAAAAATTTTCCACTCTTATTTTACTTCATTTATCCCTTTATAAAAATAACAAAATATAGAGTTATTGTCAACTAAATTTGTTATTTTTTATTCTGTAAAATATCACGTCAAATCAAAAAAAATACGCTATACTCAAACGTAATTGGTTTGTAAAATTTAGGCGTTTCCCTGTGCCCTAGATTGGAACGTTCTGATTGAGACAAACCGCAGGCGCAGCTTGCTGCGTTGAGGATTTGCGAATGAAAAACGTTTCAAGATGCGGTGCCTGAATTTTGCAAACTAATTGCG
>Ga0164318_10004085_pt1 | contig 13930 bp, 10 predicted proteins | sample GuaBasSedimGuay9_FD_113734 | JGI IMG/M metagenome (GOLD analysis project Ga0164318, IMG submission 113734) | Subseafloor sediment microbial communities from Guaymas Basin, Gulf of California, Mexico - Guay9, Core 4571-4, 0-3 cm | ecosystem: Environmental > Aquatic > Marine > Hydrothermal vents...
CTCTCCCTTTATATTTGTGAATCCGTAACCGGATAATTATTAATTGGTATATATAGTGTGGCATCACCCACTTGAATGCTTGTTTGAGCAACCCCATCCCCATTATTATCATTAATACCTATTGTGCCAAGTATAAGTGTTTCTGGAATAATATCAGGTAGGTCAAATAAAAAATCTTTATAGGTGATATCGTCTGATACAGCCGTACCAAAAGCTAAGGTATTTGGAATAGTCTTAACTTGCACCGCTCCTGAACTGTCTTTATAATACAAATCTATTTGAAAATACACATAGTTGGAAGCCCCGTCAAGCATATAGGGAATTCTCAGTTTGAATTGTTTGGTGTTGTCCAAATTGCCTGATAACGATTTCGAGATAAAACTTTCATAATCTATTGTCATTGATTGGTCACCCACATAACTAAGAGAACCAAAACAAGCCTTTCTTGTTTCCGTTGTATTCCCCATTGGATTGAGGTTCCAGTGACCAGAATCATCCGGAGACACTTCTGTCTGCTGAATACAGAAAATATTCAACAATTCTGAATCGTACCCTTTTGTTGTTATTTGGTCACTGTCAATGCTAATTTCCAGTTCTAATCCATTTGTACCTGATTTCACACTTTTTGTTAGCGGTGAAACCACTGCAATTTTATCGTCAAGAAAACCACAAATTGGGTCAACTGAATTAACTTTCACTGTACAGGTTTTATTTATATTAACTTCAACTTCTGAACCGTATATTTTTGCCATAACTCTCACTCCCTTTATACTTTATTATTTATCTGTTGGTTTTAATTTGACACCGATTGGTTCGCCTTTTAAACTTTTTTCCAGTTCTGGTTTTAATGTTCCAGTTGGTCTATCGCCACCGTCGATTTTATTAGCTACTATATTATACCTAACAATCCAATTTAAAGTAGCTCTACCCTCCGTACTTTCCCAGAATTGTTTTTCTAAAATATAAATACTCCATTCACTATTTTTTTTAGTGCCCATATCGTATCCTATATATTTTTCACTGAGTTCTCCTGTTAGATTTCTGAGATAATTATAAGCGGATTGTAAAAATACCCCATCTTCCAACACTAGGTTTCCATCAATACCATTAGTGCCGTTTGCAAGAGTTAGTATTGTTTCAAACTCACCCCAAATCGGTGCTCTTTTTCGGGTATAGTTTATCATTTTTTCTTCAAATTTCCCGTCTTTATCATCAACACCATTTAACCTAGTATAGGTATAATACGCTCCTATTCCAGCTAAAGTTGTGCCCATTACGCCTGATATTAATCTTGCATAATTCTTGTGGGTCTCTCTTAAAATATATTTATTTTGAGCTTCTTTTTGGAGAGAATTAATAAAACCTTCCGGATACCCAAAATTAATTCTATTTTTATTCATCACTCCGTATTTATTAGGAGAGCTATCTTTTTTAAAACCGCTTTCTTCAAACAATTTATTCACACCTAAATTGTCAAGTATTTTAACAACTTCAGTTTCAGTATCTGTTTGACTAATTGCTGTTAAAAGTGTGTCATAATCCCACCCTTTATTTTTAGCTTCCTTTTGTATAAAATTTAGTGCCTCATTGGCTTGCTTATCACTTTTTTTAGGAATTAAGTTTAACGGATTTGTTTTTGACAAAGCTCTCTTATAATAAATTGACCACGATTTAAAAAAAGTCATATAATTCGCAACCGGAATATCCTTCATCATATCAAGTACTTCTGGTCTATTTTCAGTAGCATATTTGAATAAATTAACATCAATAAAACCATTTGCCAAAGCCGAACCTAGACTTATTAACATTTTAGGATTTACAACTCCATTTTCATCAATAGATAGTGAAATCATGTTTTTAATTTCTTGTTGTTCAATCTCTGTCATTTGATATACTTTTAAATTGTGCATCATAGTGTTGATATACCCTAAGTGATTTAATTTTCTATCACCACCTTTTAGATTTAAACTAATCATTTTTTCTGAATGTTTTTTGAATTCTCCAAACAATAAATCCGCAGAGTATTCCATAGCCCATTCACGAGCCATAAGGTCTGTTATTGATACCGCTATAGCGTTAAAAGAGCCTAGACGAGTCGTAAGACCTATATAACCCCTCCCTAACAATGTTTTTGAGTCTTTTTCGATTGAAAAAAGATTTTGATGCGAAAGTGTGGCTGATTTAAGTATTTCTGGATTATGCACGGTATAATAATCGTGTCTTATAGCTTTTTTCAAAGTTTCTTTAAACTTTGTTTCACCTTTAGGTAAGCTTTTTTCTTTAATAAAATCATCGAATGGAAGATTCTTGTTTTGTTGTATATATGGGTTATTTTTCATTATTTTGTTAAATGTTTTTTTATTATACAATGAAAAATCAATTGTAAACCCTTTAATCCAATTTCCAACACCCATTACGGTTCCGCGACCTAGTCTATTTAAAGATGTTAAACCATATAATGGTCTAATAGCCCCAGTAGCAACCATTTGTTGAAAATTGTAAGGAGCCATAAACAAAGAACCTAAAGCTGACCCTAATTTTAAACTTAATAATCCCTGAATAGTTGTATTTACAGTTCCAGCCATAAATGACATAAAATCTCCACCTGTTTTTACTTCGTTTTTAGGTGTCCGCCCCATTTTAAATGCGAGGGAGTGGTGTTGAGCTATATCGTTAACGTCTATTCTTAAATTGCGGTCAAATATATTATCTCCAGCAACTTTTATATGTTCTTGAAATATCTCGTTTTTTAAGTAGTTTAGTCCTCTAATATCTGACACATAATCTTCTGGATTAGCACTTTTAAAAGGGACATCACCATTGAGCATCCATCTAATATAATTATCTTCTGCTACACCTAGATTTAATTTCATATCACCCCTAAGTTCTTTTGGGATTTCAGTGTTAAAGAGACCTCTTACCTCTGGAGGTCCAAAATCTTTAATCTCCAGACCAGCTCCACTAGCTAGTTGTTTTATTTTCGTAAAATCTCCAGTTTTAATATCCTCAGAAATAGTATTTACTAAAGTTCTATTATATAAAAGTTTTTTTAAAGGAATAATTGATTCCTGGGTCAAATCTAACTGTTTTAATAACTCTAAATCAGCGTTTTCACTACCCCGAATATGTTTTACTGCAAATTCTAACTGCTTATCTAGCAAATCCTCTTCTGTGTGGTTAGGATTGAGTTTCTTTAGTTTTTTTACTGAATCTCTGAAATCTTTTTCTAAATCACTAGCCAATAACTTTAAAGGTTGTGTTATATTATTGAGTTTATCTGCTCTTTTTAGTGCTATCCTAGCTTCTGGTTTTGCTCTATTTCCTTTAGCTCTTTTCCAGGCGTGACCTATTTTAACCGTCAAAACATCAAATCTTTTATCCGCAGTTGTAGAGTGCTCTTTTTTATTACCTGTTACCCTTTTCTTTCTTCCTTTTTCTACAATATCATCGCTAAGTTTTCTTACTTCTGATTCATCAGTCATTATTAATGCGTCAAACGCTTTCTTCTTAGAAGCAACTTCATCCGCTGACTTTGCAACAAAGACTTCATTAGATGTGTTTTTTGTGACCGATACACTACCACCATCTGCAACAAATGCCTCTAATTCAGCACTTTTTCGAATAGCACCTTTTTGACCCTTTTTTATTTTTTCAATATTATCACCAACATTTTTTTTATCTTCTTGTGCTCTTCGTAAAGCCTCTTTCATTCTGTAATTTGCTTTGGTTGTAACAACTTCACGCATTTCACTATCACCGGGCATTTCTTTATCAATAGTCATGAATGATTTTTTATAATTTTCAGCTTGCTCGGGTGAAAAGCCGAAATCTTTCATTTTACTGGTTAAAGACTCGCTTTTAGCGATATCATCTACCTCTTTCTTAGCCTGATCTATAGTTATATTAAAATCAACAGCCAACTTCTTAATAGCCTGTTCATCTATATTATCTATTTGTTTAATTGCGGAATGAAATAGTTTTTTACTTTCTTTTGCTAAGTTTTTTAGAACTGTCATCTACTCTTCTCCGTACTCTGTATCTAATGTGTGTATAAGGTCGTAAATTATCATTGGGTCTTCTTGTAGAAACTTTTTTTCGTCATCTGTGAAATCATTAATATCTATAATATCCATAATTTCTTTCTTTATCATATCAATATTATCCTTTCCACCCAACGCTTTTTCATACCCGGAAGCCACCCGTATAATAGATGCTTGAGCACGCTCTTTATCTGATGTTTCTGTGTAAAAATTATAATCGTCAGGCACTATACCTTGTTCAACTAGTAGAAAATTATTATCCAATCCTGAAAGATTTATTGTTGATTCTTCTTGTGATTTCTTCATGTTACGCTCCTACAATAAATTCAAAGTCTTCATTGTTTCCTGGTAGTTAACTTCGTCAATATCCTCACCATTACCAACTCGTTTGGCTCTATTGATAATATCATCTGCAACACCACCCTCTATCTTATTTATCTGATTGCTTTTTTGATATAACTCTAATGTTTTACCAAACTCTATAAGCTCAAAAGACCTATTTGCCTTTTCTGTTGGTATTTTCTCAAATTTCTTATAAGCCGGTGAATCTGTAAATACACTATTTAATATAATTTTATAACTGTCTTTATCTTTACGTTGAGTCATGAACATTTTTTTAGGTATGGTTTTAGCAATATTTAATTCAACTTCTGGGGCATATTTTGATAATAGGTATTTTGCTCGACTAATATCAGCGTCTTGTTTAACCATATCCGCAATAACACTCCATTTTCTGTCTTTAAATATATTCATCAACTCAGCAGATGGTTCAATACCACCTTTATTAGCCCAGACCCTCCCTATATTATGGGAAAAATCATCATTCATCAATCCAACCGCAGACATTGTGCCACCAATAAGCATAGACATCTCGATTTCATCATCCCATAGAGCATTAGGATTCATTAAGTTTAAACCTATATTTTCAACACCCATGAGTGCAGAACCTGATAAAACTTTAGCACCAAATTTAACGGCATCTTCGGTGTTATATTTCGAAAATTTAGACAATTTAGACACTAACTGACTAGACTGTCCTAGTTTTGTGCTAGAGTAAACATAATGGTGCAATTTAGAGCTTAAAATGGCGTGTCCTACCCTCGGTGCTATAACACCATACAAAACATAATTAATACCCGCTATTTTTGCGTATTCCTCTATTCCTGCTAGTGTAGCAACTCCAGTAGATTTACCTAGATTAATCTGAGATTCATAAGCTTTAACTCCCTCGTATCCAGCATATCCGTGTATCCAGTTTGGAACATTTGGGGCATATTTTAGTACTCTACCGTTTCTAATCTTCGCCAACGCTTTAACAACTTTTAAACCGGATGCTCCAACACCTAAGCTACCAGCTGTTTTTGATAAACCAATAGTGTTCACTAGTAATCCAGCTAAAGAACCCGCGATATTAAAACCATTTTCTACAGTACTTTTTGTTGGCGTGTAGCCTTCCCAATTCTCGGGTAAATATCTTCTAATCATCCACGAGTATTTCGCTGTTTCTAATATCTCTTCATCTGTATATGGGGTTCCATCTTCTTTTTTATACTGTTTTGCTTCAATATATCTAACAATTGGTCCTAAAATATCATCTTCGTCTGATATCCCGGATATATCTTTGTATTTTTCTTCCAGCATTTTTGTATCTTTTTCTATTTTTTCATTTATTAGATTTGTAGCACTATCTAAATACTTAGAATAGTTTTTCTTCATTTTCTTCTGTAAATATGGTAAATAAACATTTTGAGCCATCTGCTCACCATTTTCCAAAACATATTGTTTATATTCGTCCGATTGCGTCACTAATTCTTCAGATATATTTTTTTCATTTGTAGCAATTGCCGTGTCAGCTTCACTTCTTTCTCTAATCAACTCACTATTAACACCAATATCTTGACCCAGAAGACCCTCTGCAAAAGAATCTACAACATTAGATTCGCTATTTTTATAATTATCTCTTTCTTTATTTAATATCTCTTGCTTCTCTATATCGGTTTTACCTGACATGGTTAAATCTAGAGCTTCCTTTCCTAACCACCCGGAAGCCATATACCCGTTTAATCCAAATAAAGCGGAAGCAATAGTTTTTGTCGCTAATAATATAGAAGTATGATTTTTTATCATAAGTGTGTTTAAATCAGAAGCATCTGTCTCATCGAACACTGTTTGTGTATCTATAACACCTTTTATATCTTCTTTAGGTAATCCGGCTTTAACTGCTTTTGCCACCTGAGTACCCATCTCGCTATATCCACCCTTTAATACCTCTTCTAATTCTGGAGATTGTGGGTCCATTTCTGAAATTTGAACTAATTTTGCTTTCTTTTTTTTCTCTTCGGCAATAGCATTAGTGTTATCAGTGATTTCTTTTGGGTGTAAATTCGCACCTGATACTTGAATATTTTCCATTAACTATTTTAACCCCCGTAAGTGTTTTGATAAATCCTAACCTGTTTCATCTGGTCAGCTCTACTTTTAGCATCTCTGTCACTAGCACTAACTAAATTTTCCATCGCACCGGTAAAAATAGAATAAATAACACTACGGTCTATATTTGTATCTTTTGGTAATGTAACATAGTGGTGAATTGTAGGTTTATATTCTAATAAATTGATTGGCTCTTTAATTAGTGACCGCATTACAACTTCTGTAGCATCATCTCTTGATTTTCCAGCAACTACACTATCAATAAATGTGTTGATTATTGCATTTTTTCTATCTTCACCTAGATTAAAATTATTAAGAGTACTAGATATAGCGTTCCTCAAGTCATTTCTGTCTTTATCAGTCACTTCGTATTCTTTATTATCTTCAAATCCAAACCAAGATTTATCTTCACCTTTACTATTCCACAACTTATTTATACCGGTCTTTAAGGATTTATCAACATCACTATAGAAATTATAATATCCTAAATCAATTTTACCGTTTGGTAAATCTATATTTTCCAATATTTTACCTGTTAAAGAGTCAATATTTGAAAAAGTTGTGCTTCTATTTGCCATAGCAAAAGGATTTCTAGCACCTTCAAAAGACTGTTCTACATCGCCTCTTTCGCCAGGTTTTGCTCTACTAACATCTTCCAACTCCGATGACAGCATAGGTCTTTTTCCTAAACCACTAACGAGCATATTACCGATATTTGCTTGATAATTAGATATTGCCTCGTCATTATCACTCATTGCTTTGTGATATTGTTTAGGGGCTTTTCTATAAGCATTAATCATACCGGCTAATCTAGAAACTAAATAAGGTTGTCTTGTTGACATTAAAGTTTTCTGTGTTATTTTATCTGCGCCGGGAGTTGCTTCTTTTGCTATTTTTGTCTGCTCTATCTGTAACTCTCTATACTCTTTCTGGTCGGCATAACTTTGTTTTTCTCTTAAAACTTCTAGTCTATAAGTTGCTTTAAGGTGAGCCATTTCTCTTTTACCTTCCATCTTAACACGTTCAACCGCTTCTGCTCTTTGAACTGAATCTTTATTTCTTGCTTCTACGAGTTTTATTGAATTTTCCAATTTTCTGCCCATTTTAGCAACATCAATATTATATCTCACCTTTTGTTTTGCAATATATGAGTCGAATTTAACTTTATTTTTTTGTGCATCTCGTTCCATACCCATTTCATTTCTTCTTCTCGCGGAATCATTTCTTAGATTCGCTTTATACTGTTCAAGGTCCTTTTTACTTCTTAATTTATCATCATCTCCGGTCATAGACTTTTGCATCGCTATATCCATAGGTGAACTGTCTACTATCGCACCATCAGGTGCGCTTATAAGAGCTATTGACTGTAAAATATTTTGAGAAATTATTTGTCCCATTGTAACTTTTTTACCTTTATAATTAACCTCTTGTGCAACAAACTCATCTGGAGGTAGACCAGCCGAAGCCGAAGCAGTTTTGACACTTGCATCTAACTTAATATCAAATAAATCATTTTTAGCTTTCGTATTTTCCGCCTCTTCTTTTAAAGCTTCTGTGTGTAGTTGAGTCTTAGTTTTTGGCGGATTCTCTGGTTTTTTCAGATTGGCTTTATCTACTGGTGGTTCACCTTCACCTTCAACTATAACGGCTTTTTGTTTTTTATCTTCAGCTTTATCTGTTGGTTGTTCACCTTCACTCATAGCAGTATTACTTGAATCTTCTGTTTTCTCAGTTCCACCTGAATCTTTTTCTATCCCTATATCACCTGGTTGTTCACTATAGCCGACATCACCTGGTTTTAAGGCATCTACATCTGAATTCAATTCATGTTTTTTTATCCATTTTTTTGCACCATCTGGGTCTTTTTTGTTCCATTCGTTAAAAAGGTCTTCTTGTTTTTTTATTAGGTTTTTTTTCAATTTACCATTCAACATTGATTCTGCTTTTTTAAACATAGAATCAATTTCTGTACCATAATCTCTATCTTGTGGTTTTTTCTTATCAGCTTTATTAGGTTTAGAATTATCGTTCTTTTCTACTTGAGTTTTATCTACAGATTGTTTATTAACAGAATCCGGGTCAAACTTAACCGGAGACTCCTCTTTTAAAGCAGAATCAATATTTTTTATCTCTGTTTTTGCAATATCAATAGCCTCAGAATAAGCCTTTCCCGCTTTAGTTTTTCCAGATGTATTTTTAGAACTATGTCTATTTAAACGCTCTTTAAGTTCTTTTCTAGATTGTTCTAAACTAGCTCTCAACTCTAAATCAACTCTATTGTGTTCCGATAACAACGCATCATCTGACTTCTCTTTACCTGCTTCTTTAACCCACAATGAGCCATTTTTCTTCAATAATTTAACTTTATCATCAATGCTAAGTTTAGAATACTTGTCTTTATTTTTAGCCATTTCTATATTCCCCTATTTAAAAATATCATCTTCATCTGAAGACTGAGTGTATGTCCCGGGACCTTCTTCATCCATCTCGAATAATTCCAATTGTTTATCCAGTTCTGCTTGATATTTCTCTTCCTGTTTTTGTCTGTCAAGAGCGGTTTCAAGAACACCTTTTTCTTTTTGTTCTTGAGCAACTACAGTTTTGTTAAATAAACCTAATTTTTCATCACCATTTTTGTTAATAACATCAGACATCACCTGGTTGACATCTTTAAATTCATCTTCAGCCATAACACTAGAATATGCTGAAGTGTCTGGTTCTTGTGGTGTGGTGTCAAATAATGAAGAGTCTCCTTTTTGTTCTGTCTGAATGTTCTGATTTTGATTTTCATTGAAGGTGACATTATCCATCTCTTCAGAGGTCCAGTCATTATCGAACGAATTTGAGTCTTTTTCTTTACCAAAATTGTTCATAACTCCGTAGTTATCTGTATCAATATCAAAGGCTTTTCCAACAGTACCTATAGCACCAGCCGCACTTGATATTAGAGCTTTTGCTCTAGCATCTTCTCTCTGTTGTTGAAACATTTCAGCTTTTTTTACCTCATTATCAGCCTTCATAGCTATATCCTCAGATAATCCGACTCTTCTGATTTTGTCTTTTTCTGCTTGTATATCAGCTTCCATTATTCTTTCTCTATTCAAAGCATGTGCTTTAGTTATATCTTTAACTAAAGCTCGTCCCATCTGCTCTTGAGCTAGTGACGACATTTGAGGATTTTGTTGAATAGTGTTTAATGTTTTGTTTTCATTAACAATATCTCTATTTTGAGCCTCTTGTGCTCTTTGTACTGAACCGGAAGACATACCCTCTTGGCTTCTTGTTTTTGCAACATCTAAATTGGCTCTAGATGCCCTTGTAATTTGTTGACCTGTAGGTCCAAACTGTTCATCTTTTTTCTTATCTAGAATCGAATCTGCAATTCCTCCAATAACTTTACCACCGGCTCCACCTACACTTGAACCAATAGGACCAAATAAAGAACCAAATGCGGTTCCTAAAACTCCGCCTATTCCTGCACCTTTTGCCATTTTATTCTCCTAGTGCTCTACGCATCTTTTCTATAATATCATCAGTCAACAAACCTGTGGCATCGTCAGCAAAAAACTGAAAACCATATTTTGAAGGATACTGTCTCCCATCCTGAGTTGTACTAGTGATACCCTTATGTATAATTTGCCCCGTAGTGAGCGAAAAAGCTTTCGCTGGTACTAAGTCATTCAAAAACCTATAAAGTCTTAAAAACCTACGGTTTAATTGGTCTATGGTTATAATTTCGCCTAGTCTCATCTATCTATTCCTCCAATACACCACGAATCCTTTTAAAATAACTTTTTCATAGAATATATATGCTGTGTCTCCACCGGATATATAAGTATCCGAAACACCATTATCTTTTCTTAAAAAACTATTAAATACAATTCTACGTCTTGTTTTTGTCATATTAATATATTGGTCTTTAGTGGAATGTATTAAATCCATAATATCTAATTTGACATATCTAATGTCACCAAAAGTATCAATTTTAACACCAAATAAATCATAATACACAAAACTATTCCTACCATCCCAACCAGCGGGTGCATCTAAAACATTCTCTTTTGTTTCTCTATCACTAGATTCACTCGGAGATTGAATAACATCTACACTGAACTGTTTAGACTTCTTTTCAATATTGGTTTCGGACAAAAAATTGACACTAGAATTTAACATATTCATATCTATATTATTTAAACCAGAATTAGCTTGTAATTTTAATTTTGCCAATGCATCACCAATATATGTTATATATTTTGATTCTACAGTTGAAACATTATCAGCTTTTAATCCTAATGATATTAAATACTCCAATCTTGCTATTCTTGTATCTAATTCACTATTAAAAGTGGTGTTTTTTAGTCTTGTGGACATTTATAAAATCCTCCGCATCAATATACGTTCTTTAAAGGCATAATCTAAGCTATAATCATCACTAGCTGTTGCCTCGGGTATATCGAGAAATATACCTATATCTGTTGACAAATAATTAGATGTAAAATCAATTTTTCCAAAATTTATTGATACTTGGATATTACTAAATTTACCAGTCAAAAAACTGACATCTGTGCATCGGACAAAATCATTTGGTTCTAATAAAAATATACTCAAATAATGTTCAATAAAACCATTTTGACTCCAGGACTGATATTCAGTGCTTTCTAGTGTTTGATACACGAGTTCTAAAAATTCTATAAATGTTACCGGAACAAAATCTCCGGCTTTATCTATTGAAAAACTTCGACTAAGACTAGTATATGAAACTCCCTCATGTTTAGTGTCTGTGTCTTGTGATGAGGTGCTCCCTGATGTGTTTTTATCTATTCTACTTCTCTTTATATTACAATTAAGAGTTGCTGTAGACAAGTCGTACCATTTTGTTAATTTTGCATCAATTTTATCAACTAAATCTGTAAATTCTGTTGGTAACTCTGCTACAACTTTAACACTATTAATATATCCATCTAAATCAACAATATTATCTGAGGGTATAGGTAATCTATATCCATCCGGCATAGCAATATTAGTTGTATCAATTTTCCCCTCTAACATACTTTCTAGTCTAGCTATTAATAAATTAATATTTTCTAGATTTATTTCTGTTAATGATTCAAAATTTACTTTCACTTTCTCCCCCCAATCCCATTATCTTTAGGAATAATTTTTATCTCTCTTATCGAAAAAGTGTCGTGAATACTGTCAGAAACGGTTTCTATTCTTATTCTGGTGTTATTAACAAACTTAGGTCTCCACGCAAAATTAATATAAGTCGAATTAACAACGCCGATAAATCTGATTTTATCTCTATCTGTATAGAGGTCCCAATCTGGATTATCAACCAGCGACATTATTTTATTTTGTGTGTTTTCCGGTATAATAAAAGATTCGTTTTCTATTACTCTTATGCCAACTTTTTCTAAACTGGAAAGAGTATTAATCAATATATTATGTCCTGATTCATTAGTACCTGTAATTATTGGTATATCTGCTGTTTCAATATAACCTGATACTTTTTCATCACTATCTTGTATTTTAAAATATGATTGTATTAGAGCATATTCCCCGTCTACATGCGGATGATAGGTTTGTGTTTCACTATTCCAATTATAAGAACCACCAGTTTCAACATAAATAAGATTGGCAATAAGATACTCTTTATCAGTAATAATATTGTTGTCGGTATAACAGTTTTTGTCTATATTGATAATCACAGTTACCCCCCTGACGAGTTAGAGCTAAATAAATCTGCTAAACTATCATCTATTCCTTTATTATTTATCAGTAACTCTCCGTTTAAATGCGATATTGACAAAATCTCTCTACCATCAGTAAATTTATATCTACCCGACCACTGTTTAGTTCTGGTGTTATATAAGTATACTTCGGTTTTATTTGCTAAATAATAGGTATTATTTACATAAGTTATATCAACGATATCAATAAAATCAGATTCATTCATAACACCGGTTGAAATGTTTCTCGCATTAATATATTTGGTTGTAACATTACCATCATCAGTTATATTAGAATAAGTATAACCAACTAAATATATTGTGCCATCAGCATTAACAACTATTACACTCTCATTATTAGAATGAACAAATTTCGCCTCTAATTTTTCAGAATCCATAAAAGATGCTACTTGAAGATTTTTATTTATTTTTATAGAAGATGCACCGATAGAATAAAAAACAATTATACTATCTCCACATCTTTCAATAAATTTTGGCGAATTTCCTACTTCAATACTATCGTTTAGTGTTAAGGTATTAGAATCACCTCGCAATATATAATTATCTTTTACCGCAAAAACAAAAGGTGGAACTACAGATATATCTGATACTGACCTTAAATCGAGCGGTAAATTGGTTTCTGCTGTCATATATCTAGAAGTGACATTCGAGTATCTAGTAGATATAAAAGGAGCATAATAATTCGTCAATTTACAAGTATTTAATGGTGCAATTTTATCTTGACTTCCGACGTGACCAACAGGTATTGAGTCAACATCATAGGTAATAACACCGGATATATTTGTACTAACTCCTGTTTTTGACAGAATTTGATTAACATCTACAGTATCAAATAAACTCAATCTAGAACCATTTGACATAAAATATTCTACCTGACCTTCTGTATTATCTAATAATATATCAGAATCTATATCTAGAATTAGTTTTTGTTCCTTGACATTAATATAGCCCGTATTTGTTAGTGATGAGGTATTCAAACCGGTAGGAAAAACTCGTATATCATGTTTGAATCTCCCTTCCTTTATTGAAACAATAGATTGACCATTAAAGAAATAACTGTCATTAATTACTAAAGCTGATGCTGGCGGTTCAGAATATGTTCCTGTATTTCCATGCAGTTGTAAGACGCAAGATGATGTATAGTCCCCAGGTCCATATCCACCCATATACTGTCTTACTAAAGGACCCAATGCTAAATTTGGCTGGTCTCCTGCATCGTTCATATATTTTACAAACATTTTAGTAGGCAAAGGAATATTTGTTGACGATATTTTATACCAGGTGACAGTTGTTGTTACTGTTCCTGTAGTTTTTTGACTCGTATATTCGGCATCTATTTCTATCCATCCATATTTATCACTACTTTTGAGTCCATTTATATATTCGGAATATTTTACCTTTATAGGGTACTTGTCATAATTAGAGATTATATATTCAGGATATTGGTCATCTGATGGTACTGACGAGTCTTGTATCCGTGTGACTGATTTTAATACAAATGTGCGAGTCCAGGCTGGAGGAAGAACATAATCAGCTATATCTAATACTTCGTGAATATATAATAAAGTATAATCTAAATCTATATCATAATTTGGTCTACTTGGATCCCAAGAGTCTAAGATTTCAACTCCAGCACCTGATTTATAGATATATTTCGAATTCTCTGTCCAACTTTCAGTATTAACCAAAGCACCCCTTAAAACTATATCA
>Ga0164318_10004086_pt1 | contig 13929 bp, 10 predicted proteins | sample GuaBasSedimGuay9_FD_113734 | JGI IMG/M metagenome (GOLD analysis project Ga0164318, IMG submission 113734) | Subseafloor sediment microbial communities from Guaymas Basin, Gulf of California, Mexico - Guay9, Core 4571-4, 0-3 cm | ecosystem: Environmental > Aquatic > Marine > Hydrothermal vents...
CCCGTATAACCAGCTGTTTTTGTTTCAAATAAACCTATAATAGGAATTGCCGCTCCTGCTGCTATCAGTGTCCCAATAACTGCAAAACTCATTCTATATCCGTTCAATACAGTTTGCTGGTTATACTCTCTTGTAAGATCAGGTGTAAGAGCACCATAGGGAATATTGACAACTGTATAGGCTGTAGTCATTAAAAAATAGATTATAGTAACCCAGATGAAAAGCCCTGTTTGACTGCTTATCCAGTCTGGTTTTGTAAACATCAGTATAAAGAAAATTACCAGAGGTAAAGAACCAAAAAATATATATGGTCTCCTCCGTCCCCACCTGGAGCGGGTATGATCCGATAAATAACCCATTAATGGATCACTAAAAGCATCGATAATTCGTCCAATCATCATGGCAAGCCCCATGAGACCTGCAGCTAACCCAAGGGTATCAGTTAAAAATATAGTAAGATGGAATGACAGGGTTGTAAAAAAAAGATTGCCTCCAATATCACATACTCCAAAGCCAACTTTTGTTTTAAGTGTCAGATAGTGATTATTTATATTTTTTTTCAATTTTTTATTCCTTTATTTTAAAGTTATTTAATTATTTACTGTAAACAAAAATTTATCAATTCATTTTTTATCTAAGAATTATAGATTCTCTCCTATTGCAAATCCCCTTTTTAGCCGGTATAGTAGCTGACTATGAAAAAGAAAAAACTAATAACATCAGCATTACCTTATGTAAACAATATACCTCACCTGGGAAACCTTATTCAGGTTCTCTCTGCAGACGTATTTGCCAGATATTGCAGAGAAAAAGGGTATGAAACACTCTATGTATGTGGTACTGACGAATATGGCACAGCAACAGAGACCAGAGCACTTCAGGAGGGTGTAACTCCCAAAGAGCTTTGTGATCATTATCACACAATACACACTGAAATTTATGAATGGTTTAATATAAAATTTGACAAATGGGGACGTACTTCTACACCCGAACAGACCGAAATAGTCCAGCATATTTTTAATAAATGTGATGAAGCCGGGTTAATTAGAGAAGATACTATTAATCAGCTTTATTGTGAAAGTTGTGACAGATTCCTGGCAGATAGATATGTTCTTGGAACCTGTCCCTCCTGCGGATCAGAAAATGCAAGAGGCGATCAGTGCGAGGATTGCGGAAAGCTTCTTGATCCCTCGGAACTTATTGAACCCAAATGTAATACCTGTGGGAATAAGCCTGTAGGACGGGATACAAAGCATCTCTATCTGGATCTACCTAAAGTTCTTCCAAAATTGCAGGAGTGGATGGACAGCGCATCTGTTGACGGATTTTGGGCCCATAATGCCATTCAAATGACTAAAAGCTGGATAAGAGATGGTCTTAAGGAGCGATCTATAACCCGTGACTTGAAATGGGGAATCCCTGTGCCTAAAGAAGGTTTTGAGGGAAAGGTTTTTTATGTCTGGTTTGATGCACCTATCGGGTATATCTCCATGACCATGGCCCATACTGATAAATGGGAGGATTGGTGGAGGAATCCCGAAGAGGTTGAGCTGTTTCAGTTTATAGGAAAAGATAATATCCCTTTTCATACTGTAATTTTTCCTTCATCCCTCCTGGGAACAGGTGAGAAATGGACAATGCTACACCATATGTCTTCTACAGAATATCTTAATTATGAAGATGGCAAATTTTCAAAAAGTAAAGGAATTGGAGTCTTTGGTAATGATGCCAGAAATACTGGTATTCCTTCAGATGTATGGAGATTTTATATATTTTATAACAGACCGGAAAAATCTGATTATCAGTTCAGCTGGAAGGACTTTCAGGAGAGAGTTAATAGTGAATTACTTGGTAATCTGGGTAATCTTATTAACAGGACACTTATTTTTATAGATAAATTTTATGATGGCAGTGTTCCTGTGGCTGATAATGACTCTAAGATGATAAATGAAATTAAAGAATATGAAGCTGATATTATTGAGCATTTTGAACATGCACAACTTCGGGACGCCCTTAGGAAAATACTTTTCTTATCTTCTTACGGGAATAAAGCTTTTCAGGAAGGGGAGCCCTGGAGAACCAGAAATAGTGATCCGGCTGCAGCAGCCAGTTTAATAAAACACCTTGTTTATCTTGTAAGAGATCTTGCAATAATGGTTGAACCATATATTCCCGAAACAAGTTCAAAAATTGCTTCATTTCTAGGTAACCCGGAGATGACCTGGGATATATTGGGAAAATTTGAAGGTATGGATAAGCTTGGAAAATCAGAAATACTGTTTAATAAGCTGGAAGACAATTTTATTAATGAACTAAGAGAAAAATTTGCAGGCAGCCAGGAGGAACGGGCAGCTAAAGCAGCAGGTGAGGATAAAGTGGACCAAAACATAGAAGAGAAAGTAAAGCAAACTCTGGAAGAACAGTTTCTGGAAAAAATTGATTTAAGGGTAGCAAAAATAACTGCTATTGAACGACATCCTGAAGCAGATAAATTGTACATTGAAACTATTGATATGGGAGAAGAGGAACCTCGTCAGATAGTTTCGGGTCTTGTTCCGTATTATAAAGAAGAGGAACTTTTAAATAAAAATGTAATAGTAGTATATAATCTTAAACCCGCAAAGTTGCGTGGTGTAAAAAGCCAGGGCATGTTGCTGGCTGCAGATAACACTCCTGAAGGATCAGAAGAACGTGGTGATGTTGAAGTTATTTTTGCAGACTGGGCAGAGCCTGGAGCACGGATAAATTTGGCAGGAAATGCAGTTCCTGAGGGTGATAGTCCTAAGCGGATTAAGGTAAATCATTTTTTTGATATACCATTGAAAGCAGAAGGCAATATTGTAAAAGTAGGTGGAACTGCCCTTGAAGTATCAGGAAAGGTTTTAAAAACAAATATTGTGTCAGAAGGAGAGGTAGGGTAATTCCTGCCCATAATCCTGATGAATAGTCAGAGTATTAATTCTGTTGAATTATTAAAACTTCCAAAGAGCAGTAACATCCTTCAGTCTCAATACTGGGGCAACTTAAAGGGGGCTTTTGGATGGACACCTTATTCCTTTGAGTACAACGGAATGGCACTTCTTGTTCTTCTTCGTAAAGTTTTTGGAAAATATTCTATTGCTTATATTCCTCATGGTCCGGATCTTGGTTCTGATGATCAAAGGGGTTCCAAACTTAAAGAGATAGGGCTGGAAGTAAAAAAAAATCTTCCAAAAGGGTGTTTTGCTCTTCGATTCGATCTCCCTTCCGGTTTATTTACTACTGAACCTGTTAAATTTAATATGGGTCCGGAACTAAAAAAAGCTTCTTCAGATATTCAGCCTCCGGATACTGTTTTTGTTTCATTAAAAGAAACTGAAGATAATATTATGGGAAGAATGAAGTCTAAAACAAGGTATAATATTCGCCTTTCTTTTCGAAAAGGAGTTATTGTTACTAAAGAGGGAGTGGACTCTCTTGATAAATGGTATGATCTCTATTGTGAAACTGCTGTCAGGGATAAAATAACCATCCATTCAAAAGAGTATTATAAAAAAGTGTTTGAGTTGTCAGCAGAAAACGCAAAAGTAAGTGAAAACCCTGAAATAGCTTTGTTTCAGGCTGCTTATAATAATAAGATCCTTGCAGGTATTATTGTTTCTATTTATGGGACCAGGGCTACATATCTGTATGGTGCATCATCCAATGAACACAGAAACCTTATGCCTGCATATGCTCTTCAGTGGGAAGCTATAAAATATGCCAAAGCCAGAGGCTGTTCTGAGTATGATCTTTTTGGTATTCCCCCTGTAAATGATCCTGAACATCCCATGATCGGTCTGTATCGTTTTAAAACGGGGTTTGGAGGTGATATTCTTCATCGCCCGGGATGCTGGGATCTGCCGTTAAAACCTGTTGTTTATATGGTGTACAGATGGGCCGAATCTGTCAGGCTGTTTTATTATAAAAAAATACGGAAAAAATAATTGTAAACCATAGAACAAACGTAGGGACAGTCCATAGGATCGATTTATCGACCCTATGTGGCTGTTCTTTGCGTTTAAGGCAAATCCAAAACAATCTGTCGAAATTGATCACCTCTTTCAAATTCATTATTAAACATTCCAAAAGAGGTTGCTCCAGGAGAAAAAATTACCATTTCTCCTGGGTTACAAGCTTTTTCTGCTGCTGATACAGCACTCTGGAGATTATTGTATGGTCCATTGTAAGATATATTTTTATTATCAAGAAAAACAGTAAGACGATCTGTTGCACTACCTTCCAGTAAATAGATACTCAATGCTTGAGAAAAAGAATCTATAGTTCCGTTAAAATCGAGTTTTTTATCAGTGCCCCCTGCAATAAGTCTAAATGGGGTTCGTGCTCCGTTCATAGCAGCAGCAGTAGCCTGTGGTATTGTAGAGGCGCTGTCATTGTACCAGCTGACTTTATTTCGTACTGTAACCAGTTCCATTCTGTGTGCAATGCCTGTAAAATTTTTTAAACCTTTACTAATATCTTTAGAGCTTATGCCGGAAAGCTTAAGGACAAGGGCAGCATAAAGCAAATTTAATCTATTATGCTCTCCTGGAATCTTTATATCTTTAGGAAGAACCTGTTCCTCCATACCGTTAATTCTTACATACCCTTTGTAATTACGAATAAATGCACCTTCAGTGTTTATAGGAAGAGCTTTTTGAGAAACAAAAAGTACTTTTGCAGAACTTTCTGCTGCGAAAATTTTACCATATTCATCATCAAAATTACAAATAAGAAAATCATTTTTCGTTTGGTTAGCATAGATTAGTTTTTTATCTTTAACATATTCATCCATAGATGAATACCTGTTTTGATGATCTGGCATAATATTTGTTATTATTGCAATTTTAGGAATAAGCATTTTACTTTCTTTTAAATCTGCCAATTGCCAGGAGGATAATTCAAGAATAACTTCAGAACCACTATTATTCTTGCATTCTTCTATAAAGTTAAGTGGTGAAGTTGTAATATTCCCACCAAGTTTTGCATCATTTTTAAAGTGATGAAGTACATCATAAACAGCAGAAACTGTAGTTGATTTTCCTTTACTTCCTGTAACAGCAATAATTGGCCTTTTGTTAAATTTAAGAAAAATTGAAATATCTGTTTCAATTTGTTTAGCCAGTTTTAAAAACGGAGAACTAAGAGGGACTGCAGGGTTTTTAATTACCAGATCTGCATTTATAAAATCTTCATCTTTGTGTTTTCCCAGTACATATTTTATCTTATATTTTGCTAGTTTATCAATTATTGGTTTTAAAATATTTTCATCTCTCAGATCTGTAATAGTTAAATTTGCACCCCTTTCAGCAAAAAAAATAGCAGAGGAATATCCTCCACCATGTAGACCCAGTCCCATAATAGTAACATTAAGAGAAGATATGTCTGTATCAAAATTCAATCAGGAACTCCTTCATATCATTACTGTTAAGGTATGTTTTAATATTTAGGTTTTGCCAGACTTGATCCCAGAATTCAGGAACCTTTTTACGCATTTTCATAAAAGCCGGAAGTTTGGAGTCAAAGCTCTCTTTTTTCAGTTCTTCCTGTATTTCGTCAATGAGAGGTATTGCAAAAGTTCTTGCTGTATGAAGATATAAAAGGTGTTTTTTTCTTCCCTTAACAGAAAGGTCAGCCAGAGTATGACATATTGTTCTGTACTTACAGGTAAATGGATAGTAGGGATAAATCTTTTTACCTTCTGGAAGGAATAATTTTGAAAGATATTTTGTTAATTCCAGATCCATCCATATACCCTCCAGGAGATATCCTCTACCGGATTCACCTATCCATGTGTCGGATATATTTTGTTCAATATTGAATCCTGATATTTTACCATTATTAGAGCTATATCCTGTAATTGGTATCAGGTCACTTTCAAGATATAGATGTTTTGTTTTATACTTGTTTGTTACATCATTGTTTCCTGATTCTACAATTGTTCCATCACTTGGTTTAAAAAGCAAATCAAGTCTAATTAAATAAAGATAAAGTTGTTCTTTATATTTATAAATTTGATAAAAACAAGGATGAAATATTTCTGTTTTATCAAAAAAATATGTCATATTAGAAAAAATTGAGGATGTTTGAGGAACTATTTGTTTCATTAAACTTTCTAATGCATTCAGATATGACTGTTCCGGAGAGTCTTTATCTGAATCGTGATGTATTGGAAAATGGGGAACTGTAAATTCGCTCTCAAGTTTTATAAAAGATTCTTCATTTTGATTATAATGAAACGAAAAATTTGCTTCATTGCTGTGAACTGTCAGAATGCTATCAATTTTTTTACTTGTAAAACTTATGGCAATATTATTGAGTGTTGTTTCCATTTCCCTATACTATACATCGTACAGATTAGATTTTCAACAACTATCTTTTGAGGTTTTAGCAAATAGATCTTTACAAGTCTTGACTCTAAGGGCTTCTATAGGCATAATCGGTAGAGATTTGATTTTGTCTTGCTTATTTATTAAGTGAGGTGTAAGGAGTGACCTAGAGTGCCGTGTGGAAAAAAACGAAAGAGGCATAAGATTTCGACTCATAAGAGAAAGAAAAAACTAAGAAAAAACAGACACAAGAAGAAATAGATTGTGAATAGTTATAACTTATAGATATAATTTGTTTTTTATATCTTTAGTTATAACTAATTTAATCTTAATACAGTTTTTTTTATGAAATGAGTTAATATCTTTAATTAATGAAACAAAAGCCTTTATTAAACAGAATAAACTCACCAGAAAATTTAAAAGCGCTGCCTCTTGCTTCTCTTCCTGATCTTGCAAAGGAGATTAGGGGAAGAATAATTGAGGTCGTTGGTAATAATGGAGGCCATATGGCCTCTAACCTTGGTGTTGTTGAGCTTACTATAGCTATGCACCGTGTCTTTACCACTCCTGTCGATCAAATTGTCTGGGATGTTGGTCATCAATGTTATACTCACAAAATACTTACCGGAAGAAATGAGGAATTTGATACTATTCGCTTAAAAAAAGGTTTAAGTGGGTTTCCAAAACGGGAAGAAAGTATTCATGATATAGTTGAGACTGGTCATGCTTCTACATCTATTTCTGCAGCTTTAGGATTGCTTGTAGGGAAACACCTTAAGGGTGAGAAGGGAAAAGTAATTGCCGTTATTGGTGATGGTGCAATTACTGGTGGAATGGCATTTGAAGCACTTAATCATTCGGGTTATTTAAGAAAAGATTTAATAATTATTTATAATGATAATAATATGTCAATTAGCAGAAATGTTGGTGGCTTATCCTCAAGATCAGGTATTTCCAAAACTTCTTCATACCTTAGTCGTATTACAGCAACAAGATACTACCAGAGAATCAGGGACAATATTGACAAAGGTTTACTTGGTATCCCTTTCTTCGGGTATAGAATATTTCAGTTTGTAATGCGTATGAAAAGGGGAGTAAAGGCTCTTTTTTTTAAAGAAACAATATTTTCTGAATTAGGGTTTGAGTATGTAGGGCCTATTGATGGTCATTCTATATCTATGCTTACAAAGGTATTGGAGAACGTAAAAAAACTACATAAACCTGTTATTGTTCATGTAGTAACTAAAAAGGGAAAAGGTTATTCAAAAGCAGAAGATAATCCTTCCGAATATCATGGTGTTTCTCCTCTTCCGTCACCAGCTGATGTAATCCCTGACACTAAGAGTACATATACAGATATTTTTGGTGAACTACTTACAAAATTTGCTTCTGAAAATAGATCTATAGTCGCTATAACAGCTGCAATGGGGAAAGGAACCGGATTAATACCTTTTCAGAAAAGATTTCCAAATAGATTTTTTGATGTAGGAATAGCAGAGCAGCATGCTGTTACCTTTGGTGCCGGTCTGTCAGCAGCTGGATTAACACCTGTAATTGCTATATATTCGACTTTTATGCAGCGGGCTGTAGATCAGTTAATACATGATATAGCGATACCCGGGCTCCCTGCTATTATAGCAATGGATAGATCTGGCCTGGTAAGCAGTGATGGAGAAACTCATCAGGGTGCCTTTGATATTGCCCTTTTTAGTGCAATTCCTGGAATTGTTATACTGGCTCCAGGATCAAGTGAAGAATTTGAACTTATGCTGAGTTATGCTATTGAAAGTAAAAAAACTGTACTTTTTAGATATCCAAAATCAGAATGTCCTGTGGGAATAAATGGATGCGATCTTTCCCTTAAAATTGGGCGTGGAACGTATATTAAACAACATATTTATGCCAGAACACTTCTTATTACCCTTGGCGGACTTGTTCCCGAGGCCCTATCTGCATGTGAAATATTGGCCGGCAATGGTGTTGAAGTTGATCTTTATAATTTACGATTTATTAAACCTATCGACAAAGATTTTCTTTTTAATCAAATGTCAAATTATTCACATGTTTTTCTTGTTGAAGATGCAGCAACCAGGGGTGGTTCAGGTGAATACATAGCCTCTTTAATTTTGGATAATAATAGAGAAATATTATTTAAACATATTGGTATGCCCGATCTGTTTTTATCTCAGGCCCTTCGTTCTGAACTTCTCAAAGAGTGCGGATTAAACGGAGCAGGTATTGCTGCTTCTATATTAGAGTTTATAGAGCGGGATCTCTCTGCAAATGCAAAATTAAAAGAACATCAGCTGGTATAACATTAGTTTTTATACACTTTTTGGGGATTAAATACTTTTATCCCACTAATATGAAACCCACTATTATCAAGTATTCTATAAAAACAACTGTAATATCCAGTATGACATGCTCCTCCAGTTTGAACAACTTTATAAATTAGACTGTCCTGGTCACAATCTACTCTTATTTCGACTATTTTTTGAAGGTGTCCGGAGCTTCCCCCTTTTTTCCATATTTGTTTTCTGGATCTGCTATAATAATGTGCGTATCCTGAAGAAATTGTAAGTTCAAGAGCTTCTTTATCTGCATAAGCAAGCATTAAAATTTCATTTGTTTCTGAATCCTGGGCTATAACAGGAACTAAACCACCCATTTTGTTGAAATCTACCTCTACTGAGTCCATTCTTTTTATATATCTCCTTTTATTATACGCTTTCCCAAGAGTATTATATGTCTCAACTCGTTCTCAGTTTTTGATTTAAATAGATTCTTCTTCGCTTTCTTCTTCATTTGACATTAGAAACATAAGCTCTTCCTGGCTTATTTGATCACTATCACGAAGATCTTCATTGTTTTTTGAAAGAATGTCCTCTATTTCATTGTACTCATACTGTTGTTCATAGACAGCTTCTTTTAATCTTGGTAAAAAATCACCAAAATCTAAAGATCTTCCAGTACTATTATTTATAATACCTTCCACAAGTTCGATAAATATATTTTTTGTTTTATAAAGATGTCGTAAATACTGGTCTTTTTCCAATTGGAGGGTAGAGTCTTTCAATTCATTAAATAGAGTTGAGAGTTTGCTTTCAGAAAAAAGAAGATCTGATTTAACTTTTTCTAAATAATAATTATTATCTATATCTGTCATAAGACTTCTTTTTATATGTCTTAGAAGATCATTCAGCATAAAAATGTTTGCTTCGTAATGAATATACTGTGTCATGCTTACTTTTCGGTAATAAACAGCTCTTACTTAAGGTTGTGGTTTTTTAAATGAATCTAAGTGGTGTCTTGACACTGTTAGTTCCCATTGGTATATTACCCTTGGTTTTATCTTGGTGGCGTAGCTCAGTTGGTAGAGCAATCGGCTCATATCCGGTTTGTCAGGGGTTCAAGTCCCTTCGCCACTACTAATTACAAAAAGTATAATTTAATTCGATCTAAATCATCATGGGGTTATAGTGGACAGATCAGTTAAAGATCGACAATACTGGAAATTTTCCGCCTATGGGTTTTTAAAGAATCTTCGGTTTTTTGATCCCTTTATTGTCCTTTTTTTTCTTGATACCGGATTATCCTTTCTTGAAATTGGATTACTCATATCTTTTAGAGAAATTATAGTTAATATCTTTGAGCTTCCTTCTGGTATAATTGCAGATTCACTGGGAAGAAGAAAGAGTATGATTCTTTCTTTTGGTGCATATATTATCTCTTTTGTAATTTTCTTTTTTTCACATTATTTTATGATACACCTGTTAGCAATGTTTTTCTTTGGAATAGGGGAAGCTTTCAGGAGTGGTACTCATAAAGCGATGATTCTGGAATATATGCGAAGGAAGAAAATTCTGCATATGAAAATCCAGTATTATGGTCATACCCGAAGCTGGTCTCAGATGGGTTCTGCTGTATCTGCTATAATTGCAGGGCTCATAGTTTTTTTCAGTCCTGGATACAGATATGTTTTTGTTTTTTCAATAATTCCTTATTTAGCAGAATTAATTCTAATATGGAGCTATCCCAAAGAATTAGATTTTTCTCCGGGGTTAAATGATTCTGAAGATTTAGAAAAAATTAACTTTAAACTGAGAATAAAAAATACCTTTATGGAACTTGCTATCATGATGAAAGAAAAGGCAACCCGCAGGGCTTTAATTAGCTCAAGTTCATTTGATGCAGTATTCAGAGCTATAAAAGATTATCTTCAACCTGTTCTTCTTGCTCTTGTTATTGGTCTTCCTGTTCTGTTGAATTTTAAGGAAGATGAAAAACTATCCATATTATCTTCAGTTGTTTATTTTATTCTATATTTGTTCACTTCCTTCGCTTCTAAAAATTCAGTTCTGTTTGCAAAACAGTTTCGGTCAAATGAAAGAGGACTTAATTTTAGTTACATATCTGGTATTGTTCTTATACTTGCTATTGGATTTTTTCTGTACTCAGGGTTTAATTTTCTTCCTGTTTTATTTTTTATCATCTTTTATGTATTACAAAATATTCGAAGACCAATTGTAATATCTGTGTTGAGTAACAGAATACCCTCTTCTGCCATGGCTTCAGGTCTTTCTGTTGAATCTCAGGCAAAAACACTGTTGGTTGCCATTATTGCCCCTGTTCTTGGATTTACTATTGATATATTTGGATTGGGGTTAACTTTTATTTTCGTTTCACTTGTTCTTTCTCTTTTTTATCCTCTTATAAGATTAAAAGAGATGTAGTATAATATTACAGGAGAGATTATGGTATTTTTTTTAATTAAAAAGGTTTTTTTTGATACCTGGGATAATTTGATTGTAATTGTTTTATTTAATATAGGTTTTGCAGCAATTATTGCAGGAACTTCGTATATTGCTTTTTTGTTTGAACCTGCTGGTTTTGGATATTTTACCACTGTTATTATTGGTGTTTTTATATTTAATTTATATCTTGGGGGAGTTTCCGGATATACAGCTGATCTTGTTGAGCATAAATCTACAGAATTAAAATCTTTTCCCATATATATAAAAAAACTCTGGAAATCAACTACTGTAATATCTGCAATTAGTATTTTTCAAATTGCAGCAATTATTGTTGGGTTCCCTTTCTATTTTCAAATAGGAGGTCTGCCAGGACTTGTTGGCCTTGTAACACTCTTTTGGATATCTGTTTTGTGGTGGATGTCAGTTCAATATTTTTTTCCAGTTTCCTGTCAAATTGAAAGTAGTATAAAAAAGCAAATAAAAAAATCTTTTATACTGCTTCTGGATAATACCTTTTTTTCAATATTTTTAGGTTTTTATTCAATTATTTTGTTAGGAATTTCCTTTTTTACTGCTCTTCTAATACCAGGTATTACAACTATACTACTCGCACATCAGGCTGCTTTAAAGTTAAGATTGTATAAATACGATTATTTGGAAGAAAATCCTGAAGCGAAACGAAATAAAATACCATGGACAGAATTACTATATGAAGAAAAAGAAAAAATTGGAACCAGAACTATCAAAGGAATGATATTTCCCTGGAAAGAATAAAAACAATCGAAATACAGTAGGGGCGAACAAAATACAGTAGGGGCGATTCATGAATCGCCCCTACTGTATTTCCCCTAACAGCATCTTCAAATCTCTAATTTGTGAAACCAGTTTTTTTCGGTCAAGATTTTGAAATCTTTTTGGTATCATTTGCCTGCTTGTACATTCAAGAACAGCAACTAAATTCTGTAATTCTATTTCATGAGGGTAGGACGGTGGAATAAAATCCCTCATAGTTTCCTCAAGATCCTGTCTTGTAACCGTAATATGGTTGTTCATAGCAGCATTAAACTTGGCTCTAATAAGTATTGATTCAAGATCTGCTCCGGATGAATCAAAGTGGTATTTTTTTAAAAGTTCAGAAATTGAGAACTTTTGTATTTTCAATTTTAGCTTTTTTATAAGTGTTTGATACAGGTCTTCTTTCTGCTCATTAGTTTCCGGGTAAAATAGAGCAAGATGTTCCTCTGCTCTTCCCTGTCTTTTAAGGTCAATTGGAATTAGGTCTGGTCTGCTGGAGAGTAAAAACCATAAAATTTTGCCCCTGTATTCGGTATTTCCCATAAAGGTAGCAATTTGTGCAAATATTCTGTTACTTGTTCCTGCATCCCCATCCTGGTTTCTGTCACCTAAAAACGCATCTGCTTCATCAATCATAACACCAACAGGAGCCATAGCCTTAAGTATATTGAGCGATTTTTCCAGGTTTGATTCAGAGACACCATTCCATTTAGATCTTAAGTTAAGAAATCTAACCATTGGAATACCAATATCTTCCGCAAAGGCACTTACCATAAACGACTTTCCTGTACCAATAGGACCGGATACCAGGTACCCCATTGGCAGAACATCTAAACGACCCTGCTTAATTGCCTTAACTGCGCTATAAAAGCGCGATTTAACAAAATCATGCCCGGAAACATAAGAAAGATCATGATTTGTCTCTACAAATTCCAATAAACCGGCAGCTTCATTTTCTATTATCTCTTTCTTTTTCTTTTTTAAATACTCCAGAGTAACTGGTTTGTCCTCCTGGAAGGATTCCGCAGCAATCTGATTAAGGTTCATTAAATTTAAACCACTGGTAAGTTTAGACATTTTCCCAGGGGTAAGCCTTGGTTCCAGTATAAGCTCTTCCTTCCGTTCCAAAAACTCAAGAAAACTTTTTCTTATATTATCATCCGGAATTGGAATTCCTACTTTAACAGTACTTGGAGATCTTACAAGGGTAATATTCAGGTCACTGAGGTTTTCTGTCAAAAGAATAATAGAAACATCCCCCTGGGTAAAAATAGGATCGTGGGACCATCTGTTTAACGTTACAAGACAGTATCTGTCCTCTTCGGTCATGCTTGTAAGATCTGTGTTCGGAATAAGTGTTTCTGCATAATCAATAAGAAGTACAATTCTAAGTTTATTTGGAATATTCATTAAAAAATATTTTTCTAAAAGGTCGAAGGCCTTAAATGGATCCTTTGCAAGAAAATCTTCCGGTTTCATATGGGGAAATGCTTTTTTCATAGTTGCAAGATACTTCTCCTGCATCTCCTGGGTACAGAAATTTATTCCCGAAGATCTGTCATAGTAGACAATAATATCCTGGTTTCCAAAAAGTACTTCAGATATAAATTCCTGAATTCTTACAAAAATAAATTCACCCTCATACATTTTGTTAGGTAGAAAATCTCTAATATTTCCATGAACAAGATACAAATTAGTAGTTTTGGAACAATATTTATAGGATAAATCCTGAGCCCAGGCGGGCAGCACCTTTATAAAATCGAGGTTTTTAAGTATTAGCTGTTCAGACATTACCCCTCCCACAAAAAACTATTTGCTTTCAATCCTAATTTAACATTATTTTACCAGTTTAATAAATTTATATTTCTACTATTTTTCAGTTTATTGAGAATAACAAAGCAATATAGTTAATGAAATATAAACATAATCTACATAGAAAAAATCTTAAAAAGGTTGATACTGGTAAAGTATACGAACTAATGTAATAGAGGTCAATTGATAGGATAGTTAGGGTATCAATGCTTTGGACGTTA
>Ga0164318_10004087_pt1 | contig 13928 bp, 10 predicted proteins | sample GuaBasSedimGuay9_FD_113734 | JGI IMG/M metagenome (GOLD analysis project Ga0164318, IMG submission 113734) | Subseafloor sediment microbial communities from Guaymas Basin, Gulf of California, Mexico - Guay9, Core 4571-4, 0-3 cm | ecosystem: Environmental > Aquatic > Marine > Hydrothermal vents...
ATTTTAGTTAGTTCACACTTCATTTTTCAGTGTGAGCTGACTAAGTTTAGGCTGGCAAAATCAACCTGGAAATAAAAGGAAAACATTTTTGCTTTTAATAATTTTTTGTATCTTAATTATCATTATTAGTTCTTTTTGTAATTCTTAAGCTAAACATTAAATAATATTTCTAATTAAATTAGTGATTTCATTTTTAAATCTATCTTTATTAAACCTTAATGCATTTTTTCTAATCGTATCAGGCATAAATTTATCTTCATTTGCGATAAAATAATTGATAGCATCAGTAATAGAGCTTTCTTTTTGCTCGTAGAATAAGACGCCAGTAGCTTCTTTTTGAGAGGAGTTATTAATGGGGATCACTATTTCAGCTGCCCCTCCCTTTCCAAAGGCGATTACAGGGGCTCCGGTAGCCTGTGCTTCTACTAATGTTATACCAAATTCTTCTTCTCCTGCAAAAACAAAAGCACGACAGCGTTGATAATATTTTCTTACAACTTCATCTGGCTGCCACCCAAGAAATTCTATATTTGGTTTAGCCATATTTTTAAGTCTTCTTTTTTCTTGACCTGTTCCAATAATCTTTAAAGGAAACCCCAATCTATTAAAGGCTTTAATTATAAGATCTGTTCTTTTATAAGGAGCAAATGCTCCTGCTGTAAAAAAGAAATCCTCTCTCTTCTTTGAATAATCTGGTTGATAAAAATCTGTATTAACTGGTGGATAAATAACATCAGCATCCCTATTATAGATTCTTTTAATCCTTTTAGCAACATATCTTGAGATAGCTACAAAATGGTCAACCCTTGATGCACTTTTAATATCCCATTTTCTCAAATAATTTACAAAAAGATTGCTGAACTTAGAAACAAAGAAGTTATGATCTTTTTTGAAATAAACTTCATACATATCCCATATATATCTCATAGGAGTAAAACAATAGCATAAATGAAAAGCTCCTTTTGGTGGAATTACCCCTTTTGCTACACAATGGCTTGATGATATAATAATCTTTACAGGCGGAAGTTTTAAGCTTTCTATTGCAATAGGAAAAAGAGGCAAAAGATATCGGTAATAATGGGTAATTCCTGGTATATTTTGGAGAAATGATAATTTTATTTTCATTTTTTCTATTACTGGCGAAAGTTTTCCTTTTGCATGAAAAAGGGAAAAAAGTGTTGCTTGAGGGAAAAGTTCACAAAAAAGCTCAAGGCATTTCTCCCCACCTCTCATGCTTGTCATCCAGTCATGGACAATAGCGATTTTTTCAGGATCAAATGGTTCTATCATCTAATCATTAGCACCTTTTTAAAAAGTTTTAAACCTTCTTCATGATAAGATGGAACAAGAGAAAGCAATAAAAAATAAAGAAGAGTGAGCGTTTTTAAGATCAAAAAATTTAAATATCCATAATGCTTTTTATGGAAAAACAAATGGCTTTCTCTTATTATTCCTTCAAGATATAAATCCTTTTCATTTCGGCTATTATGAGGGTGTTTATGAATTACAGCTGGTTTAGGATTATACCATATTTCCCACCCTTTTTTTATTGTTCTAAAACAGAGGTCAATATCCTCATAATAAAGAAAGTAGTTTTCGTCAAAAAGTCCTACCTGTTCGGCTGTTTTCCTCCTGATCATAAAAGCTGCACCCGTTACCCAGTTACAAAGATGTGCTTTATCATAATCCTTTATATAATATTTACGCTTATTTTTAGGTTTAAATATATCAAATATAGCAGATATAATGGTAGGAAAAGGTCCATAAGATAATTGAAGTTCTCCTGATTGGTTTAGTATTTTAGGACCCTCAATTCCAAGAAGAGGTTTTGCTCTGGCAAATTCGATCATCTCATCTAAAGCTTTTGATTGTATAACTGTATCCTCGTTCATGAAAAGAGTAAATTCTCCTTTTGTTTTTGCAAACCCACGGTTACATGCTGCTCCATAACCTAAATTTTTTTTTAAAAAAATAGGTATAATACCAGGAAATTTATCAAGAATCTCTTTTATACCTGAAATGTTTGAACCATTATCTACCACAATAACTTCAATATTATATTTTGTTTTTTGTCTAAAAAGTGATTCAAGACATTCTTTTAACAATAAAGGGCGACAGTAATGAACAATCACTACTGAAAGATCTATCATATAGCTTCCTTTTTAAAATGATCTATAAAATAAGTTCTCCCATTTAAAGATCTTTATCAAATCCCAACAAGAGACCCTCTTATTTTTTAAAACTTGCTTTCTTTTTTTGATTATTTTACCAAGGTTCAAAAAAAAATTGAATTTTCCTTTTAAGTATAGCTTTCCTCTTTTCTTTTTTATAGCTAATAAAAAGGCTACAAATATAAATATAAGATGTGGTATAAATGTTAAAAAAATTAAAAGAATAGGCATATTCTTGAAATATACCCATTCAATATTCCTTGGGCCAAAGAAATTTGCAACCTTTTTGCCCTCTCCTTTTTTAGAGCTAGCCGAAATATGATGAAAAACCTTTGCTTCAGGAACAAAAAGACATTTAAGTCCAAAAAGGTTTGCCCGAAAACTTATATCCGCATCCTCATAAAGAAAATATAGGTCCTCATCAAAAAAACCAACATGATTAAAAAAATCTTTTCTATATATCGAAGCAGAAGCGCTTGCCCCAAAAACCTTTTCTTTTTTGTAATATTTTTTTGCTTCTTTCCTATGCCCTCTTTTAAAAGCAACACCAAAGGGGGAGAAGCAATCTCCTGCGCTATCCACTATATCTGGTTTATCATACATCAATACAAAAGATGCAAAAAATGAATAATCAGTATATTTACTTAAGGCATCTGTTAAGTAAAAAAGCCAATCTTTATCAGGTTCTGCATCATTATTTAACAGGGCAATAAATTCACCTTTTGCATATCTAATACCAAGATTACAAGCATGGGCGAATCCTTTGTTTTCCGTTAAGCTTAAGATATTAACATCTGGAAAGTGTTCTTTTATGAATTGAACAGAACCATCAATTGAACCATTATCCACTACAATAATCTCAAAATCTTTAAAACTTTGTTTTTTAAGTCGATCAAGAGTACGAGCTAAAAGTTCTTTTCCATTCCAGTTAGGAATAATCACAGAAACAACTATGTTCACAATTTTCTACTCCCTTATAATCGTCTCTATGACCTTATCTATTTCTTCTCCATATTCCTTAAAGCTTTTTACACGAGGAATTGAAGAAGAGATTTTATCTAAGAGTTTTGGTTCTACTACTAATGATTTCATCTTGCTAAATAGGTCATCCACATCCCCTATGTTAAAAAAGAGTCCTCCTTTTCCATCTTCTATTGCCTCAAGTAATGCGCCAAATTTAGGAATAATCACTGGAATTCCAACTGCATGAGCTTCCCTTATCACTAAGCCAAAGGATTCATGTCCAATGGATGGAAGAACCAATACATCGATATTTGAAAGCACTTCAGAAAGATAACCCTCTTTAAATGGGCCCATAAATTTTATATTAGGATGCTTTGCCAAAGATTTTAGATAGTTGGTATATTCAGGAGATACACGATCATTTCCATATAAAGAGAGGGTTACATCTTTGCTTTTAAATCGGTTAAAGGCTGGTATAAGGATATGAAGTCCTTTATGTGGTAGGATTGTACCAATGTAGCCAAATCTCAAGGAGTTATGAGGATTTCTTTTAAATGATTCTACAAAGGAGGTATCAATCCCAAAAGGAATGACATCTATTTTTTCAGCAGGAATGATCCCTGTTTTTAAATAGCTTTGTTTTATATACTCTGAACCAACAACAAAACGTTTTACTGGTTTTAATCTATTTTTTATCAAAATATTTCTGAAAATGAAAAAGGCAAGCAAAGTTAATCTATTCCTTTTCCATGAAAAAGGATGAGAAAAACAACTTCCACATTTTAATATCCCTGGACCTGTGCAAAGCTGATTATTTTTGTTAAAGAGTTGTATCCTTGGACAGATTAACCACCAGTCTGTTATGATATATAAAATAGGAATATTTTTTGAGTGAATAATAGATAAAAGATTTACTGAAAGCCCGATGGTATGTTCAACAATAACTATATCTGGTTTCTTTTCATTAATGAACTGCTCCAAATATTTCTCAGCCGCTCTATTGATAAGTCGTTGGTTTTTCAATATATTTTTCTGTGGGAAATTATTAATCATCCCTTTAACATGGATATTACCTATGTTATATTCCTCTATCATATCGTTTTCCTTAGAGAAATCCTCTATACGAGTAAAAACAGATACATTGTGTCTTTTTACTTGGTAAAGAGCCAAGTTATATGCAACCATTTCTGTTCCGCCATAAGCTTTTGGAGGGAAACCCTGTACAATATGCATTATATTCATTACTTTTTCTCTTCTTTTATATTAATTACTCCATATAAGAAAAATGAATTAATTACGTTTGAGCTGACCCCGTCTCACTAAAATAAAAGGAAAATTCTCTATTTTTTATAATTTTAATTATTTTTTATTCACCGTAGGGTAGTATTTTTATATGTTATCATTATAGTTTGCACTTCATTTTTCAGCTTGAACGAATTAACCTGTACTGCAATGATAATTTTTTTATCCATCTTTTAGGGATTTTCTCATAATGAGCGCCAAGATATGTTCCTGTATTTTTTAAAATATGATATATAGGGGAAAAGCATATCCAACCTATTTTCTCTTTTAAAGGTAAATTATTATCTTTTTTAATAAATTTAGTATCCTCCAAAAAGGATCTTCCTGCTCTTAAGATTATCTGCCAAAAGTAAAATGTATCCTGATATCCAAAAAGTTGCTTCATACCACAAGCATGATCAAAGCAACGACGCATATAAACAATGGGAGAATAATCATGAGAATGGTATACCGCAGCAGCAGGTTCATAAATTTTAGTATAACCTGCCTCTAACACTTCTTTAGCCCAAAGATTGTCTTCAGCAAAATTGACCTCTCTAAAAGGTATCTTTTCCCAAACCGATCTTCTTATTGCAGAGCAGGTATTTGAAAAATATCTATATATATGTGCATATTTTCTATAATGTTCCCATCCATGATCTGATATTCTAAAGATTAGTTTTTGCGTTCCACCCTCAAAAGGGAATTGAATGACCTCTCGTCTCTCAATAGGATTTGACTCAATCCTTGGGATTTTTCTTGCATATACACCTGCCACCATGGGATCATTCCATAAATCTTTGGTTAAGTTTTCCATCCAATTTTCATCAGCTGGTGTTGCATCTTGAGTAAGGAGAATTATTAACTTTCCTTTTGATAAACTGATACCTAAATTTCTTGTGCCACCATGATTGAATTTTTCTGGTGAGATCTGATGAAGAATTACTGAGAATTTCTTTAGGATATCTAAGGTACCATCGGTGGAACCTGAATCAACTGCTATTATCTCAAAACGCAAAGATGTTTTCTGTTGATAAATAGCTTCAAGCACTTCTTTTATATAAGGTGTTCCATTTTTTGTAAGTATAACGATTGAAATATCTACCTTGCTCATAAGATTTAAACTTTCTTATAAATAGAGAAAGTAAATGCCTGCAAAAGACCAAGTTTTTCACATAGGCTGTCTATCACGCACAGCAGTCTTATAAAACTATTCATTTCAGGGATGTCTTTAAACTTTGATGCTTTTCCCTGAATAGTAACATAAAGCAATCCCCCATACTTTACCTGTTTAATACAAGTAAATCTCTTTTTAAGTACATCTAAGATTTCTTGAGAGCGTATTGCTTCAAATGGGGAGAAGTTTTTAAGCTCAGAAAGTGATGGCCTTACACATGGGGATTTAAAATTTGGATCCCCATCAATATCAGGAAAGGATTTAATAATTTCATTTGCAAGCTTTATTTTCTCATCTGACCACTGGAAATATGATTCCCCAATAAAATCGTTAAGTGCAAAGATCCCACCAGGTTTGAGACTCTTCTTTATCTCATCAGCAACATGTTCAAGGTTTTGAAGATGGTGAAAAGCATGATGAACCAAAATGAAATCATAATGGTTAGGAGGAAGCTCAATAAAATTACAATCAGTTACATGAATGTTCAATTTATCTGGAAACCTTGAGTTTTCTTTTCCTTTTTTCATCGCCTCTTCAGCTATATCAAAACAATCTATCTGACCACATAAATCTTTGACAAGCAATATCTCTTCAACTGTCAGATCACCAGCACCTAAGGATGCAGCCTTTTCAAAATGGTTATATTCTTTTTTTAAGTAATCCCACCATGCCTCATAAGGAGAACCTGAACAAAGGAAATTGATATATTTACTCACTTCTAAATGACTACACCATTCATCTTTTAATTTTTCTCTATCAAATGATGACCACTCTTTTGCCTCTTGTTCTAAAAGTTTTTGATAGGTTTCTGAATTTAACCTTAAATCTTTCTTTCTTATTTTGTTTATTATTTTTTGAAAAAATGGACTTTTTTTTAATCTTTCTTTTATGGGACGTGGCATAATTTTTTTAACATATTGCTCAAATTCTACTACCATTTCTTTATCTTCCTTTTAAAGCTAAAATTGCCTTTTTTAATCTTCTTAATATCTTAATTGGCAAACGGTTATAAATCCTTTGAATGCTATTATAGTATTCGTCAACTGCTCTTTTAAGATTGATATTATCGGTTTCAAGCTGACCTATCTTAGCCTTAAGTTCCACTATCTCTTCATTTTTCTTTTGCATTTGGCTATAAAGATTATCTAAATCTTTATAAAGTTTTTTCTTCTCTTCTATATTCTTTTTTATTGCTTCAGTTAGTTCATCTATTCTTACCTGAAGGTGATATCTATTTCTTGCTTCACCAAAATATCGCTTAGAGATTTTATCATAGGCCTTTAAAGCCGCCTCTTTTCGTAATGATTCATATCGTTTATATATTATCTCTCTAAAATGAGCTACCCTTTGTTGCTCAAAAGGGGAAGTAGTAATATTTGAACCCTTTTCACGAATCCTATATTCAGCAGTGACCTTAGGTATATGATAAAAGGTATAATCCCGTGATAACTTTATAAGAAAATCCCAATCTTCAAAGATCTCAAGAGTGGTATCAAATCCTCCAACATGCTCCAGACATGATTTATAATGCATAACAGAGTTTAAAGGGATATAATTTTCAAATAGCAATGTATCCTTATCAAAATCAGAAGAAAATAGCAAAGTCCTAAAGTCAAGTTCATATCTTTTCTTTTTATCATCAAACTTATAAAAACCTGAATAGGCATCAGCATAGGCGACCCTATATTCTGTGTTAATTAATAGAGAAACTAATGTTGAGAGATGGTCAGGATAGTAAAGATCATCGTCATCCAAATAAGCGATAAGTTCGCCTTTAGCAGCTTTAATACCATTATTTAACGCAGCCCCTCTCCCTTTAGATTTTGTATGCACAACTTCATTTATAATTATATTTCTTCTCATTTCATCAAGAATTTTAGATATATCCTCACCACCATCATTTACAACAACAGCTTCAAAATTTTTATAAGTTTGCATAGTTAAGCTTTTAAGAGCTTCATACAATAGATTAGGCCGATTCTTTGTTCTAATGATAACAGAAACAAGGGGCTTTTTCTTTACCATATCGATTTCTTGTTCATGAAAAAGAGATAAATAGAGCGAGGAAAATGTGTTACTTTTTATCTCATGAGGCAAAAGAACCCAAAGGGCTTCCGCATATTGAGATGGTGGGGGAAGGGTTAGGCTTCTAAATCTATTTAAGCCAAGGATTTTTTCTCCGAGGGGATTTTGTTTCATCTGGCTTTTATAAGCATTAATAGCCATCTCCTTCTTTTTTATCCATGGCGTTATATCTACAAGCGTATTAGGTTTGATTGAAACTCCAACCTCATAAAATGCAAGTTTTATATTCCAATTAAATCTATTTGCTCCCTCCCATATTATATGAGCAGATGCCTTGTGATCTGGATGTCCTTCTGTTGGTGATGGAGTGTAGATAAGGGTAGGTTTGTAATCCTGAACGATCTTATCAACTATCTCAATTATTTTATCTTCAAGAGCAAGTTCTCTATCTGGGATATTAAGGAACTCTATATCTTTTACCCCGAGGATAGCCATTGCTTCATATGCCTCTTTTTTTCTTTCTTCTTTATTCCCACCTTTAGATCCATCTGTCAAAACTACAACCTTTACCGGGTCATCATGTTCTCTATGGCCTGAAATAATACCTCCCACACCCAGTGTTTCATCATCTGGATGAGGAGAAAAAACAAGCACTCTTTCTCCCCATGGTTGGCTATCTTTATAAACCATTATATCTTTTTCAGTATACATCATAATCTCCTAAGGTATAGAAGAATCCTTTACGTATCTCTTCCATGGTTAAATCATCCTCATAAGGGATGCATTCAAGAAAAAACTCTTCTTTTTTCCCAATAAAGCCTACCTCATTTTCAAAGAAGAGGGCATAAGGAGAATTTTCTGGAAGCCATGCAATAATGTTATTTATATCCTTTTTTAAAAAAAGCTTAAATAATTTTTTTAGAGAAGAAAGATGAGAGAGTTCAACTCCTAAATCCATTATATATATGGTTTTATCTATCAAACGGGTTACTACCCAGCCAACTAAATCCTTTTTTATTCTCTTCCTTAATGCAAAAAATCTATATTCAACTTCAGGATGGTTTTTGTAACGATGAATTAGATATGATTTATTCCTTATAACAGATAGAGAAAAATCATCTTTTATTTTTTCCCATAGTTGATCCACTTCTTGTGGTATTTCTTTAGATTCAATGACTGAGTATCTAAAATCGGTGAGAAAAGAAGATGGTAAACTTTTTTGTTCAAATTTCAGGGAATATACAGGATAAACAGGTCTATAGCCAAACATGATCTCGCCTAATCTTCTATGCCTTTCTCCTGGGAAACCATAAACAAAGGATATTTTATCAGGTCCACAGTACTGAGCATAAAAACGGTTTGCCATGACAACAAATGTATTGCTTCTACCAAATCCTCCTCTATATTTAGGATGGTTCATGAAATCAACAAGCTGAAAGGCTGTAATAATTTTATCTTTAAGCTTAAATTTTACAGGTATACCAGCGCAATGACTAACTATCATTTTATCTCTTAAAGCAACATATGCATATATCCCAAGAGGGTTTTCTTGGTATTTCCATTTCCAGAAGGCCATACTTCTTTTGTAACCAAACACCTTTTCAAAAAGGGAAAGAATTCCCTTTTCATCACCTTTTTTATATGGCCTTAATATATATTTATCAATTTCTTTCATTTTTTAACCCTTGCAAAAACACCCATCCCACCAGTTGGAGCGTATATTTTTATATTCATTAAGTGAAAAGTTCTTAATAAGAATTCTACAATCTTACCAATTTTAGGCCAGCTTTTTTTTATCCTTGGCAAAAGAAAATAAAAATCAGAATATTGACCAACAGGAAAGATCTTTATCAATTCAAAGCCTGTATTGTTTAACAAAAAGCGAATTGTTGAGGGGGAATAAAAGGCTATATGTTCTGGGAACTTAAAAGAGATCCATCTTTTTCCTGAAAGCCTTGCAACAAAAGAATCTATATTAGGGGTGATTATAAAGAGCTCTCCCTTTGGCTTTAATATTTGAGCAACTCTTTTCATCATCTTTTTAGGGAAGGGGATATGTTCTAAAACATCAGAGATACATACCGCATCAAAGCTATTCTCTGGAAATGCTATATCATTTAGATCCCCTTCATGGCAAACAAACCCTTTTTCTTTTACTTTTTCACATGCCTCATGAGATATATCTATACCTTCAACATGATCAAATATTAAGCTTGCTGCTTCCATAAGATATCCTTCCCCACAGCCGAGATCAAGGAGTCTTTTTTTCTTTGTTTTCCACGGAATAGAAGATAAAATTTTCTTAAAAGTAACCACTCTATATTCATCCATATTCCTATATTGAGAATATCCTTTTGAGAGTTCATTAGAACTATCAAAATATTTATCTGAGTAAAAGCTTTTTATGGATTCAAGAGATGGCAAAGGGTTTAAGAAGCAAAAAGAACATTTTTCACACTTTACAACACGATAGCCATCTATCCCAAATAATGGTATAGAACTATTATGATCACAAAGAGGGCAATTAATTAAGGTTGATCCTATAACTGAATATTCATAAAGACCATTTTTATTATTATTCTTAATTTTGAAAAGATCGATAAACATCTTTATAGAATCTCTAATAAGTTTTACCTTTGAATCATGTGAATGTGTAAATATCACAGGGACTCTTTTGATTTTAAGATTCCATTTTTTTGCAATAAAAAGAAGCTCTACATCAAAACCAAATCCTTTTATGGTAATTATTGAAAAGATCCTTTTCGCAATATCTTTTCTAAAGGTTTTGAATCCGCATTGAGTATCAGGGATACCTTTAAAAAGGAGAAGTTGTATAAGTATAGAATATGAACGGCCAGAGATCTTCCTCAAAATCCCATATGAAATATCAGCCTTTGATTCCTTTAGATCTCTTCCTCCTATAGCTATATCAAAACCATTTTTTATTGCATCTACCATTAGGGCAAGGCTATCAAGGGAATATGGGAGATCTGCGTCCATGAAAGATATGATCTCACCTTTAGCATTTAAAACACCTTTTTTAACACAAGCACCTTTCCCTTGATTTTTACTCATTTCAATGGCAGTAATAGAGCCATCCTTTAGCTTTTTTATTTTTTCTTTTACAACCGATAATGTATTATCTTTGCTTCCATCATCTACAACTATGATCTCATAAGGCCAATTTTTTTTCTCACAAAATCCTTTTATCTCATCAATGGTTACACCCAAACGCCTTTCCTCATTATATGCAGGAATAACAATAGAGATAAAAGGAGTAGATTCTTTTTTCATATTCCTTTATTTCCCCTTTTTATTTTTTAAATATATAATCAAAAAGAGGGATAATAAAGATACAAAGGTAAAAAGAGAAACAATCATACCTATTAAGAAACTATAAGGACGATATACAAAAACAACATTATGAATCCCTGCTTTTAGAAACGCTGATCTAAATGCATAATTTGCGATTAAGATATTTTCTTTTTTACCATCTATAAAAAGATGCCAGCCCGGATAATATATTTCACTGGTTACAAGATATCCATCTTTATTAAGATTAACCTCTAACTCTATTCTATTTATACTATATTCTTTTATTTTTATATTTCCCTCTCCCTCTCTTTTTTCTTGATTTAGGATGTCGGAATTTTTGACTATAACAACTCTTCTTGGGTTCACCTCTCCCTTTTTTAATATTTTAAACGCTTTTTTTCTATTATTTACAATTATAGGATCAAAGGCTAAAGAAAACCTTGGCATGACTTTTTTATTTTCATAAATCTTTAAATCTTTTTTATTATAAATTATTTTATATTTCTTAAACTTATCAAGCCTTTTATCACCTGGTGGAGTTACGATAAAACGTGCATTAAGAAAATCTATCCATGCTGAATCAAGCTTTGTAATGATATCAGGCCATATGGGATCATATTTTCCTATTAAAGAGATAATTTTACTAAAAGATCTGAGCTTCATGGGATCATTTCCTGTAATTTCATAAATATTATATACCATAGGAGTATTAGAAGGAAGGCAGTCTACATGCACAATTCGTGTAATTTTGGCTTTTTTTTGTAAAAATTTGATTGCTTCTGTTTTAGGATAAAAATCTTTTCGGTTTATAAAAGGGGTATAGTTATGGAAAAACCAGAATAGATCAAAGAGAATCAGTAGAGATATCAATATTTTTGATAAATTATTTCTTTTTAAAGAAAGATATGTCCAAAAAATAAAAACAAAGATTATGATAAGAAACAAGAGAAGTTGATTTAGCTCGTATCTCATCAGATGAAGAGCTTTTATTTTATTTAAATAAAGGATAAAAATGGTAAACACAAAAATCATAGAAAAAAGTGATAATAAGATGATTTTTGATTGTTTTATTCCTTTTTCTACATAAATGCCAGCAAGAGATGCCATAAAAAACGAAAAACCAAATATAATTCTATGATTACTTGCTAACTTAAAACCTGGCAGAGAAACAATAAAATCAAAAAGCTTGGGAATTTGAAATGTAATAGCAAAACAAAGGATCGCCATTAAAAAGAAAAAAGTTGCCTTCAGATCTTTTTTAATACCATATAGACCTCCAGCTAAACCTAAAATAAGACCAACTACACCTATATATCCAAAAGCCTCGTTATAATTTCCAAATCCCCACCAGTTATGCTCAATAGGATTACCAAAAAAATTTGGCAAAAAGAGTCTAATAGAGAGAGGGATAATTTTAGAAAATGGAAAAATAAAAGGGTTACTTTTAATTGTTGTAAAATGAGAAAAGCGGCTTGATTTAAGCATAAATTCAATAAAAGGGAAAAGTTGAACCCCTGCCAAAAGAAACCCCGCAATCCAAGCCCCTATAAAAACGATCAACCCTTTAACCCAATTTATTTGTAATTGCCTTACATGGGTATAGATAATCAAGAAGAGGATATAAATAGATAAGAGAAATCCAATATGAAATAATGTTTCTGGGTGCCCACCAAAAAAAGCAAAGGCTATTAAAATGCTAAGCAAAAAAAAGTTTAAAAATGTTGGTTTTGTAAAAACCTTTTCTCCTAACAGGAAGAAGAGCGGAACAAGGATAATAAGATTTGTCATAGGCCATCCAATCCATACCATCATAGGCCCACTTAACATAAAGAGTATACTTGCTATAAAAGCTCCAAACCTTCCTGTTTGTATGTTTCTCATGAAAATAAACATAAAAAAGCCAGCAAAAAAGAGTTTTAAAAATGCTTCGATTCCAACAAAAACCTGAGGAGAAAAAAAGAGAAGAAGAACCTTTAAAGGGAAAAAAACAGAGGATGAACCATTAGCAAAAAAGGGGGCACCGCACGATGTAAAGGGGTTCCATAACGGGATAATATGTTTTTCTATTGAATATTTAAGAAAATGGTTCCATGGATAAACTTGAAAGGTTAAATCCCCTAAAAGTGGGTTAGAAGCACTTTTATATCCAAACGCTCCTTTCCATGGTGCATAAGAAAAGAGCATATCAGAAGGAGAAAAATAATTTCCTAAAAAAAGAGGAAAGAAAAAGATAAGAGAGATAAAAAAGATAACCATTATTAACAAAAGATCTTTTCTATCTTTTGCCTTTTTTTTAAAGAAGAAAAAAGCTGTTAGAAGAATGAAGAAAATGGTTGAAGATACAAAAATCATAACTTATACCACTTTGAATTATTAAAGATCTTCATTTTATTTAAAGTTATGATCCTCGAGAAATATGTTCCCTTAGCAATAGAGCTCCATAAAGTGTTTGAAAGCCTTAAAGGAAGGCTATTTGTAAAAGCCCCAACCGAGGGGATAAAATGAGGGTTTGGTGATATCTGAACAAGATATGGACCCTTTTCTTTAATCATGTTGAATTCAAATGGCAAACTTAAGATTCCTAAATCCTTTCCCTCCCATTTAGCAGGATGAGAAGAAAAAAAATTAAGAAGTTTCATTAAAAGATTTGTTGTTTTCTTGCCATAATGTTTTAAAAAGAATCTTCTCATTGAAAAAGCGAATTTTTCTTGCGCATCAGAGGGTGAATGGGTTGTGGTTTGGTTATAGTAATGGATAATCTCAGCTGATGGTAAATAAATAAGTTTTTCCTTATTCTTTTTTAGCCTTTTGCACCAGTCGTTGTCCTCAAAATAGAGAGGAAAACCCTCATCAAAAAAACCATATTTTTTTAAAATAGATCGACGGGTTAAAAAACATGCACCTGAAAGAGTTGAGATTTCCATTGCTTTTTCTGCTTGCCAGTAGTCAAGCTCCTTTTTAAGCCACCACTTATCCATGAGGTTTCTAACAAAATG
>Ga0164318_10004088_pt1 | contig 13927 bp, 8 predicted proteins | sample GuaBasSedimGuay9_FD_113734 | JGI IMG/M metagenome (GOLD analysis project Ga0164318, IMG submission 113734) | Subseafloor sediment microbial communities from Guaymas Basin, Gulf of California, Mexico - Guay9, Core 4571-4, 0-3 cm | ecosystem: Environmental > Aquatic > Marine > Hydrothermal vents >...
GATATCTTTAGCTAAACGTATAGAGGAAGTATTTTTGCCTGGCAGTAAAAATTCGATCATTCTACCTCGCAACTCTTCAGCGCTTCGTGTCCTTGTTAAAATTCGTGATGAAGCTCACAGATTTGCGATAACATTCCATAGAAAAAGAAGAAAAAAACGTACTTTGAAAAGTGAACTTGATAATATTATTGGAGTAGGAGATCTGACAAAATTTGCTTTACTAAAGAAATTTGGTTCAGTGGATAATATTAAAAATGCATCAATAACAGAATTGATAAGTGTTAAGGGTATTGGAAAAAAAAATGCCGGGATGATTCTTGAATATTTATCTAAAAAATAATAATTTATTTGACACTTCTGTCAATCCAAGATTTTCAGATAATAATTATATAAGGTGTGTGATATAAATGAAGAGAATAATTATAATATTGATATTTACATTAATTCATTTTTTTGCTTATGCAACTGTTGTTGATAGTTTAAATACTACGCTAAATGAACCCAATGTAGATAAGGGTGAAATTTATATTCAACTTTCTGCAGAGCATTTGAATATTTCTCCAGAAAAAAGTATTAAATATGCAAAATCTGCCCTTGAATATGCTAAATCTTCTGAAGCCAAAGTTGAATATTTAAATCAATTGGGTGTAGCTTATGAGTATTCGGGGGAATATCATAATGCATTACTTGAATACAATAGTGCATTAAAACTGGCTGAAGCAAGTTCTAATATGAAGGGGAAAGGTGTATCATTACTTAATATTGCTATTGCTAAAACGCAATTAGCAGATTATGATAATGCTCTTGATTTTGTTTTGAGAGCTATAAAGATATTTGAGAAAGAAGATGATGAAAAGCATCTAACTAGTGCTTTGAACAATCTTGGAAATATTTATTTGCAGATAAATGATCCCACTAGGGCTCTTTATTATTATAAGATAGTATTACAAGATAGGCAAGAAAATGAAGATGAACCAGGAATTGCAAAAATACTTCATAACATTGCATTAGTTTATATTGATTTAGAAGAGATGGACAAAGCTTTAGATTACCTTGAACAATCACTGAAAAGTATGCAGAAGATAGATGATAAATTTGGAATGGCATTTTGCTATAATAATTTATCTGGTATCTACGAATTAAAAGAAGAATATGAGAAGGCTAATAAGTACAATTTTATGGCCTTAAAGCTTTTTGAAGAAATTGAAAACCCTGAAGGTATAGCACATACTTGTAATCTTCTTGGCTCAACTTTCCTGTTGATAAATCAATATAAACAGGCTTTTAGATATTTTAAAAGAAGTATGAAATTAGCTGAAGAGATAAATTTAACAGAACTTATTTCTGAAAATTATAAAGCATTATCAGTTTATTATGGCGCAATTGGAGACTACAAGCAGGCTTTTACATATCTCAAAATACATAAAGCAAAACATGATTCCATTTATTCGGAGGAAAAGAGTCAGAAAATTGCAAATCTACAAAATCAATTTGAAATTGAAAATAGAGAAGAGAAGATAAAAAGATTGCAGGAAAATAAGGTATATCAGAAAAAGATTACAACAATTCTTGTTCTTGGTTTGATATTTGGTTTAATTGTTCTGGCTTTTTTATTCTTTTTATATAAAGAAAAAATTAGTGAGATTAGCATCAGGAAGGATACAGAAGACAAATTACATGATAGTGAACATAAATTCCGACAACTTACAGAGAATATTTCTATAGCTGTCTTCACCTTCAATATGGAGGGTAATTTTACATATGTGAATCCTTCTACAACAACAATAACAGGTTTTTCAGAGAAAGAGCTTTTATCTAAAAAGTTCTTTGATATTGTGCATCCGGAAGATAGAGAACAGGTAATGTCCAGAGGGTTTGATCGTATAAAAGGTGAACAAGTTGTCCAGCAATATGAGTTTAAAATAATCACGAAACAAGGAGATATTAGGTGGATAGAGATATTAAATAGTCGAACAACGATAGACGGTTTGGTGGTAGTTCTGGGAACAGCTACCGATATTACAGAACGCCGATATGCAGATCATAGAATTATTGAAAGCGAAGGAAGATACAAATATCTAGTTGAATCTATTGAAGAAGGACTTGTCATCGCTGATGAACTTGAAAACTTTACTTTTACCAATAAAGCGGCAAGAGAAATATTTGGTTATTCTGAGGATGAAATGGAATTTATGAATTTTCAGAAATTAGTTTCTTCAAAAGATTTTACTAGATTAAAACTGGAAACTGATAAACGAATAAAGGGACAAAGCTCAAAATATGAACTAGACATTATTCGTAAGGATGGTGAGAAAAGACTGCTCTCGGTTACTGCAAGTCCGTTGTTTGATGGTGAAGATTATACTGGATCAATTGGAATTTTTGTAGATATAACAGAAATTCGTAAAGCTGAGGAAAAAATAAAATCTCAGTTACGTGAAAAAGAAGTAATGCTTCAGGAAATTTATCATCGTGTAAAAAATAATCTTCAGATCATTTCAAGTATGTTGAAGCTGCAATCTTCCTATGTTGATGATGAATTATCTACACAATTATTCCGTAATTGTCAGCATCGAGTTAAATCTATGTCTCTTGTCCACGAAAAGTTATATAGATCTGATAATCTTTCTAAAATCTGTTTTAAGGATTATACAGAGTCACTTATTAAAAATTTATTTGCATCTTTGAATATCAGCGGCAATAGAGTGAATTATGAACTAGATATAAATGATGTAGAATTAAACATATCTTTTGCAATCCCTTGTGGTTTAATAATTAATGAATTAATCACGAACGCATTAAAATATGGTTTCCCGAATGACAAGCAAGGTCTCATTAAAATATCAATGAATAAACTTGATAATGGAAAATTGAATTTAACAGTTTGGAATAATGGAATTGACTTACCTGAAGATTTTGATATGGACAATTTAAGCTCTTTTGGTATGCGACTTGTAGATATTCTGAAGTTACAATTAGAAGCTGAATTGATCATTGAAAGAAAAGAAGGGGTAGCTTTTAGCCTTATCTTCACAATACCCGATTGATCTCATTGGAGGGATATTGCTCAATAAGAAATATATTATATTTCTATTATTAATAATTCTGTCTATAAGACTGTTCTCAATTTCAGAAATTGATAGTTTGGAAGCTATTCTAGACGAGGTTAACGAGAGAGAAAGGATTGTCGTCCTAAACGAACTTTCATCAAAATATTTACCTGTAAATCCAGAGATTAGCTATGATTGTGCTACTCAAGCTTATGAACTTGCAAAGAAGGAGAATGATGAAAAGGGTAAAGCTGATGCTTTAAATAATATTGGTCACTATTTCAGAAAAACCCATGATTTTGATAAAGCTCTTGAGAATTCCCAATTAGCTCTTGATATTTATCGTAAGCTAAAGGCTGATTATGATATTGCAAATACATATGATAACATCGGTCATATATATTGGTTTGAAGGGGATTTCTCAAATGCTTTAGATTACTATAAACGGTCATTAGGAATGTTTATTGCTTTAGAAAAGTTAAAGAGACAATCATCATCGTATAATAACCTTGGGAGTGTATATTTCCGTTTAGGTATGTATGATGAATCAATGAGTAATTACCTTAATTCATTAAGTATAAGAGAAGAAACGAATGACCCCAAGCTATATTCTACATTAAATAATCTTGGAAATATTTATGTACGATTAAGTGATTATGAAAAAGCTTTGGAAATGTATCAACGATCATTGGAATATAAGCGCAAGGCAGGAATAAATACTCAATCTACATTAAATAATATTGGAAATATCTATATACAAAGAAATGATTATGAAAATGCATTAAGATATCTTTCCGAAGCACTTAAAATTAATGAAGAAAATGAAGATGAAAAAAGAATAGCTACAAGTTTGAATAATATCGCGATTGTTTATGAAGAGGAAGGAAAGATAGACGAAGCGTTATATAATTATCAAAAGGCACTTGAATTAAAACAAAAAGTAGGGGACACATACGGATATGCAAATACATCTAAAAATTTGGGTAATATCTTCCTTGTTAAAAAGGATTATAAACAGGCTGACTTCTATTTGCAGGAGACTTTAGAAATTGCTAAAAAGATCAAAGCAAGAGATATTATAAAAGACGTATACGAACTGATGTCTAAACGTTATTATGAAATCAATAATTATGAAAACGCATATTTGTATAAACGCTATTGTTCAAGTATAGGAGATTCGCTTTTTAATGAAGAAACAAGTGATAAAATTGCTCAATATAGAACAAATTTTACCATTGAAAAAACATTACGTGAAAAGGAAATACTGGTAAAGGATAATCAAATTTACAAACTCCAGTTACAAAAAGATAGATCTTATAAAATAATCTTGTTTCTTCTGGTATTACTTCTTATTGTGATCGCTATCTTCTTATTTCACAATAATAATAAGAATAATAAATTAAATGAATTACTTGAAGAAACAAATGAAGATCTAGAAGAGAAAGTAACTCTTAGAACGTCAGAACTTATTGAAACAAATCAGAACCTGAGAAAGGAAATCAAAGTCAGAAAAGAGACTGAAGATAAGCTTACATCATCCATTGATGAAAAAGATGTTATGCTTAAAGAGATACAACACAGGGTTAAAAACAATCTTCAGATCATTTCCAGTATTCTCAATATCCAATCCAAATCTTCTAGAAATAAAGAATCAATAAACATGTTTACAAACACATATAATCAGATTATGTCGATGTCATTGGTTCAAGAACAATTATATTTGTCTGATGACCTTGCTCTTGTCGATTTTAATCATTATGTTAGGTCATTGATAAGTAATATATATGGAGCTTATAAAATTAAACACTCAAGGATCAAATCAATTATTAATGTCAATGATATCCACTTAAATATAAATACTGCAATCCCCTGTGGTTTACTTATCAACGAAATAGTAACAAATGCTATCAAACATGGTTTTAATGGCAATAAGAAGGGTGAAATTGTTATAAACATGGAAGAGGATGAAAACAATTATTACCATCTTGAAATCAGTAATAATGGCAAAGGATTACCTGACAAAATAAATTATAAGAAACCGGAATCCACTGGAATGGAAATTATCAGGATTATGATCATACAACTTTCTGCAGACGTTGAAATAAAAAAAGAAAATGGTGTATTATATAAATTCAAATTCAAAAAAATAATAAGTTGAGGGGTCTATGAAAACAAAAAGTAAAATTATGGATGTAAAAGCTATCGAACGCTCAATGCGAAGAATAGCACTGGAGATTGTGGAGTATAATAAGTCTATGAAAAATGTATATTTGGTTGGAATTAAAAGCCGAGGAGTTCCCATGGCAGATAGACTTTCCAAATACTTAAGAGAGATAGAAAACTTGGATGTAAAAACTGGCATAATTGATATTTCACTTTATCGAGATGATCTATCTAAAGTTGCCGAAAATCCCGTCCATAATGGCACTCATATAGATTTTGATGTAGAGAATGTAAAGATCATTCTCATTGATGATGTGCTTTATACCGGCAGAACAGTTAGAGCCGCGATTGATGCAGTTCTGGATATTGGAAGACCAAAAGAGATCCAGCTTTGCGTACTTATCGATAGAGGACATAAAGAACTTCCAATTCATGCTGATTATATTGGAAGACATGTTCCAACTTCAAGTGAAGAGATCATCAAAGTTTCCTTTATGGAAACAGATAATGAAGAAAACGTTAAGATCGTAACAATAGATTAAAAGATAGAAGGTATCATTTTTATAGCACTCCCAAAATGGGAGTGCTAATTTTATTTGACAAATAATCGGTTCAAATTAAATTATCTCAGAAATAAAAATTATGTTAAGGAGATAAAGATGGCAGAAAAAAATACCGGGAAGTTATCGATCCACACAGAAAATATCTTTCCTATAATTAAAAAATGGCTTTATTCAGAGCACGATATTTTCCTGCGGGAACTGATATCCAACTCTGTAGATGCAATGAGTAAGCGTAAAGCGATAGAAAGCGATTTAACAGATGATCTTAAGATCGAAATAAAGATTAATAAAAAGAAGAAGACAATTCAAGTGATAGATTACGGTATCGGAATGACAGCAACCGAAATCAAAAAATACATCAATCAGATCGCATTTTCCGGTGCGGAAGATTTCGTTGAAAAATTTAAAGATAAACAATCTACGATTATTGGACATTTTGGACTTGGGTTTTATTCAAGTTTCATGGTTGCCAAAAAGGTTACAATCGATTCACTTTCCTACAAAAAAGGAACAAAACCTGCATTTTGGGAATGTGAAGGTGAGACAGACTATTCTGCTTCAGAAGGAAAAAGAAAAACAGTTGGAACTACAGTAACCATCTATCTTAATAAAGAAAATGAACAATATCTTGAAGATAGTAAAATAAAAGAACTAATAGAAAAATACAGTAATTTCATGCCGTTCCCAATATATCTAAATAAAGAGAAGGAAAAGGTTAATCAGACTGAAGCATTGTGGTTGCGTAAACCTAAAGATGTAACCGAAGATGAATATAAAGAATTTTACAAGCAGTTATTCCATGATTATAACGATCCGCTTTTCTGGATACATCTTAATGTTGATTTCCCATTCAATTTAAAGGGAATTCTATATTTTCCAAAGATCAAGAATCAGATCGAACTTAATACAGGGAAGGTAAAACTATTTTGTAATAATGTATTTGTAGCAGATGATCTTAAAGGGATTATTCCTGAATTCTTGCTGCTTCTAAAAGGTGGAATTGATATTCCCGATATCCCATTGAACGTTTCCAGAAGCTTTCTGCAGCAGGATCAGCAAGTTCAAAAGATCTCTAAATTCATTATTAAAAAAGTTGCTGATAGCCTCAAAGAAATCTTTAAGTCCGATAGGAAAAAATATGAAGGATTTTGGGAAGATATAAACCAATTTATAAAATACGGTGTTCTTACAGATGAAAAATTTGCGGATTCCATGAAAGATCAATTGATCTTCAAAACTACTGATGATGATTTTGTAACGATCGAGGAATACAAAACCAGAAATAAATCTGATGATAAACCTCAGAAAGTTTATTATGCTCAAAGTGAAGATACGCAAGTGTCATATCTAAAATTGATGAAAGAGCAGGGGATAGGTGTAATTTATTCCAATTCAGTTTTGGATAATCATATCTTCCAACATTTGGAAATGAAGAATAGTGATGTTACATTTGTTCGTATAGATTCTGAGATCAATGAAAACCTGATAGATAAAAAAGAAGATGGTAAATCTAAGGATTCAGATGCGATTGAGATGATCTTCAATAATGCATTAAATGATAATATCGAAGCAAGCTTTAGTAAAGATGATTATGCAGCATTTCTTAAAAAGCATCCTAAAGCTGCAACAGTACTAACTCCATTTCTCACAATAAAAGATGATTATACAAAGATAAAACCTTACGATATTACAACCTCCGTAAAAGAAGAAATTGGAGAAGAAGCATTTAATGAAATTGTGCAAAAAGCATTTATTGAGATCAAGACAGAAACTAAAAATCTTAAATCAAAAGATATCCCTGCCATGATCGTTTTTAATGAATTCATGCGAAGATTTCAGGAAATGAATATGCTCAATCAACCTGATGGTGGCATGGATATGCTAAAGAATCATACTTTAATCGTTAATCCTGAAAATAAAACCATCAAGAAGATCCTGCAACTTAATAAAAAGGATGAGAAGAAGAAAGTTAAGTTTCTTGTAAATCACATTCACGATCTTGCTATGTTGGAACAAAAAAGATTTACCGGAAAGGAACTTCATGCATTTATAGAAAATGCTAATAAGGTTCTGGAAATGATAAAATAGGTTTCGTTTATCGCTAAGGACGCAAAATCGCGAAGAAAAATTAATAGAAGCCTTCCGGGTTTAAATACTTGGAAGGCTTTTTTATTACCTCACCCTTTATACCCCTCCTAACATAGGCGAGGGATATCGGAGATAATATGTAAGAAACTGTCTCTCTGAGAAATTATACTTAAGTATTCTCACGAAGAATCTCAGATTTTGTTAAAAAAAATCAGGTGTTATGTAATAAGGAAAATAAATGAAGATTAAGTAATCATAAAATAATTGAAAAAATTAATAAATTGACTTTTTAATTGATAAATGAAAAAGAATAAATAAAAACTCTTAGGAGGTGATCATGAAAAAGGTAATGTATTTCATTCTTCTTTGTACGCTTGTTATTTTAGAAAGCTGTGGGAAAAAAGAGGTTAAAAAAGCAGAAGTTATTGTTCAAAAACCAGAGCCGGTAAAAGTCGAAGTGGTTAAAGCAGAGGAACCGGTAAAGATTAAACAACCTGTTGTTATAGAAAAAGAAGACTTTCAGCTTCAGCTGGTTGCCAGCACAGATATATATGAAGTGGAAGCTACTCAGGAAGTTTTATCAAGACATGGCTTTAAAACTATTAAGACCATAAGGCACAAAGACGGCGAATTATTTCACAGACTCAGGATCACAGGATTTCTTACATATACTAAAGCTTATGATATGGGAGAAAAAATTAAAAATGAACTTCATCTCATAGCAAATTACTGGATTGAAAAAGTAAAAATATAGAGAATGTTTCCGTTACCTGGATATGATAGAATAGGGTAGTTACCGCTAAGGACGCAAAGGCGCGAAGATAGATGTTTTAAATAGTTTTAACTGAAAATGTCTCCCTTTGAAAGGGAGAAGGATGTGGAAGCGTCCAGAGGGTTTGGAAATAATATTCTCGTTACACAGCAGAAGCTGTGTAATAAGGATTTTTCCACCTCACTCTCTGTCCCTCTCCTAGCATAGGCGAGGGATGTCGAAGAGAATATGTAAGAAACTGTCTTTCTGCTTGTCAAACCGAAGTATAAAAAGCAACGTTTTACTTCATAAAGGCGATTTATAGAAGGCTGGAGAAATTCTACTTGGGTAATCTTGCGAAGAATCTCAGTTTTTAGAGTCGTAAGAAATTATGACAACGACTTGAAATTAAAACTCATTTCAACTCGTCATAACTTACAATTAGTAAACTTAGATTCCCGTTTTTACGGGAATGACAGGATTTTATGGAACTTCACTTATCCGTGACTATTCGTGAGCTTAATTTCTGCTCTAACTCAAGTAGTTTTCTTTTAATCTTAATTCCACCACCAAAACCACCAAGATCACCACTTTTGCGAATAACTCTGTGGCAGGGAATAATTATCGGGATCGGGTTTTTACCGTTTGCATTTCCTACAGCTCGAGATTTTTTCTTATCACCAACTCTTTCTGCCAGTTGCTGATATGAGATAGTCTCTCCGTAAGGAATTATTTTAAGTTCATTCCAGACAGATAATTGAAAATTTGTCCCAATTGGTTTAAGCGGAATATCAAATGTTCTTCTTTCTCCGGCAAAATATTGTTTGAGTTGTTTCTCTGTTTCAACTAGAATTGGAATATCAGAATTTGTAATATTTCCTTCATTATCAAACCTGATCTCAATTAGAGAATCTCCATCAGAAACGAGCAATAGATTTCCGATGAGTGTAAACACATTTCTGTAAAATAGATTAGAGTCTAACATATTTTATTCCTTGTAGGGTCAATTCCCCGAATTGACCGCTTTCTAGTTGCATGGCTCATGCTATGCAACGCATATTTACAGTTTTCATCACACAGCAGGAGCTGTATGACGAGATGATTTAATCTAGTACGAAACGAGATTCTTCGTTAGAATAATTGCAAGAATCCTCAGAAAGACGTTTCGGAAGCATTAACAAACTGGAGCGGATTACGGGTCTCGAACCCGCGACCTTCAGCTTGGGAAGCTGACGCTCTACCAACTGAGCTAAATCCGCTCTTAATAAACCAACACTTATCTAAATGGATTAATGTAAAATTTTTATGCAAGTATTTTAATATTTCTTAAGTTCCGATTCGATTAGATCATGAGTTGAATTAAGTGCTTCTATCAATTTATTTAGCTTATCTTCATAGATTTCACCTGTCCATTCATCCATCCAGATCTTCTTAAATTCAATTGCAATACAACAGGCTGAACCGGGAAAATTATTATGGATCCATCGCGAAAAATGTCCACCAATGAATTTTACATTTATTCTGGCATCCAACGATCTTCCGAAATAATCGAATGATATAAGCTTGTTTTGAATTGTATCTACTAATGGAAACCATTTTTCTGGCATGTTATTTGTTCCAATAATGATCTCAGGATTTAGCTTCGGATCATCAAAGTTTGCTTCCTGTCCCTTTCTGTGATGGTTATAGGAATGAATATCATAAACGAAAAATTTTCCAAACTTTTTCTCTAATTGTGTAAAATGACGTTTTGCTAAAGTATAAAATTCGTGATATTTTTCTAGGCTTTGTGAAATTACTAGATCAGATGGAGTCTCTTTTCGAGTTTGAATACCCCAGGAATCTTCAGGTTTCATGTAAATGCATTTTTCAACAGATCGGTTCAGGTCAACTTCAAAGCGACTGGTTCTACCAATTATTGTATTAGAAGAGAAGTGAGTGAACTTTTCAGTGTAAGGATCTTCTTCCATTAAGCGTATATTTTCGCTGACAGCCAGATTTTTCAGCACTTTCTTCGATACATCATGACCATTATGAATTGCTGTACAAACGATTGGAGATTCATATTTGAAATCAAATTCTGCTAATTTATTCATGAACCTCAAACCTCCTTTTATTCCCCCTTATGAAGGGGGACGCTTTGTCATCCTCGCAAAAGCGGGGATCTTAAGATTAACCCATAATTATTATCATAGATTCCCGATCTATGTCGGGAATGACAACTACAATCTGGTTTCCGAGCGAAACTCTGCAATCAGAGTAAAGTATTTGATTTCTGATTCCGCTTAGCTCCCCTTGGAAGGGGAGAAGCCGTAGGTAGAAGGGTTTACATTAATTTAGAAATCAAATATATAAACACTCAACACTTAACACTTAACACTTAACACTATATTACTCAACCATCAATTCAACATTTTCATCAGGTTCAGAGATAATAACAGCTTGATCTTTAAAATATTTATTTGCCACTGTTTTGATCTGAGCCGGAGTTATCTTTCTATAAATTTCTGAAACTCTATCTATATAATCATAACCCAATCCCAATGCTTCAAAATGGGTAATATAATAGGGAAGAGAGTTTTCATTCAGCATAGTTTTAAGCATCTTCTCATTCTCATCAATTGCACTGTTAAGTTCATCTATTGCTACATCTTCTGTCATTAATTTTGTAAGCTCGTTCACCATAACTTCAATGAGTTCATCTTTCTTATCGATAGAGGTTTGACTGCTCAATTTGAAATAACCAAAATTTTCGGAAGCATGAAATTGCGGAAAAGCATAATAAGCAAGATTATTAGTTCCACGAACTGCCTGATGAAGCCTGCCGCGTGACCCGCTTAGGATCTGGTTTATCAATCTCATTATAATGTAATCTTCTGTTGCAAGAGGCGGAGCAGAACAGTAAATATCTAGGTTCACCTGTTCAAATTCATATTCATTCAAAAAAGTTTCACTTATATTGGGAATTTTAATAAAGTTCTTTTCTGCTTTAATTTTCTTATCCGGCATATTTTTCTCTATGTCTTTCGCTATCTCTATGGCTTCTTCTTTAGTTATATCTCCAAATAATGTTACAATTAGTTTTTCCGAATTAAAAAAAGTTTTATGCAATTTCTGAAGATCTTTTTTAGTTAATGAAAGGATAATATCTTTTTTAACTTCACTGGAAAGTCCGGCACGTGAATCAGCAAATAGTACTGAATTGATATAATCTTTATGAGCAGTAGAAGCCTGACTTTTAGATCGTTTATAACTTGCATTGATCTCTTCTTTGGCAAGAGCAAGTTCCTTAGCTTCAAAGCTTGGATTTTTGAAGGCATCGAACAGCATCTCTTCCAATTTATTATAATCAGCTTTTAAACATTTGAACTCTATATTGGTTCCATTAGAAGAATTGCTTGTACTAAAATAAACTGCATGATCTTCTTTCCATTCCGTTATATCCAGGGAATTGAATTTTTTTGAACCGCGAAACATCAGATTAGTCATAAAAGAGAGAGTACCTGCATTTTCCATTGTTTCATAATTTGTAGAGATCGGAAGATGAAGGATCGCATTGATCAACGGTTTTTCGGTATTCATTTTATGAAGAAGAATTAAGTTTTCATTTATCTGAACCTTCTCGATCTCCGTCTTCTCGATGGAGGCGATATCCTTACTTTCCAACAAAGCTTTATCACCTTTTGGCACTGCTTTAAAGATAACCCTGTTTTTAGGAACTAAATGCTTTCTTAATTGGAAGGCAAGATCTTCTGCCGTTAGGGATTCCAGGATTTGGATCTGAGTTTGATAATAATCCGGTACATTATACATCATCATCGTCCAGCCGATACTATTAGCATCAGAAGATACACCGGGTGTGCGCAACAATTTATTAGCTTTCATCCTATTAATAAAATTCTGCAGATCCTCTTCAGTGATACCCGACTGACTGTATTTCTCTATCTCTTCATCAATAATTGAAATGATCAGATCTATATCCTCAGATCTCTTTGGTTCAAATTGGATAGTGATCTCACCCTCAGGAGAGTTTGGAGCACCACTGGCATAACCATAGAATCCTCTACTGTTCACCAATTGTAATTCCTCAACAAGTTTATAGCGGATTGGTGACTGCCTTTTGGAAAAAAGTACACTAAGAGCTACATTAAGGGCAGTGGCATCCTGGTAATCTGATGCAGATAGAATTGTAGAAATGTAAACAGAGGGTGTTTCAACAGCAAATTCTTCGATGTACTCAATAGTGCCTTCACGCTGATGTTGGATTGGTAAATAAACTGGTTCTATCTGTCTTCTGGGGAAATCCTTAAAAGCATCAACTATTTCTTCCAGCATCTCTTCCGCTTCAAAATTACCAACTGCAACAAAGATCATATTATTGGGAGCATACTTGGCTTTATAATAATCCTGCAATTCATCTCTGCTGATGGTTTTATATAATTCCGTATAACCAATAACCGGAAAGCGTTTATTGGAATTTGGATATACCAGCTCACTATGTCTTTGATAGATTTTAGAATGCGGGGGAGTGGATCGCATAACGATCTCTTTGAGGATAACTTCACGTTCCCTTGCAACTTCAAAAGAATCACAAAGGCATGATTGCAGTTGCTGGGAAAGATTGCGCAAAGCCATATCTTTGTATGGTTTATCTACAGTTATATAAAATGCAGTTACAGCCGAACTCGTATAAGCATTCACAAGTGCACCCATCTCTTTACCCATTTCATTATATTGGGTTTCCGTATGAAATTCGGTTGTGCCGCTGGAAACAATGTGTTCCAGATAGTGGGAAATTCCTGCACCCAGGTATTTTCCTTCATTCACAGAACCGGTCTTCACAAAGCAATAAAAACCAACCGATTCATTAAGCCTGTTTTCTTTCACAACTATCTGCATTCCATTTTTAAGTGTTGTTTGTAATAGGTCATTTGCAGAAACAGCAGTAATTGCAATTAACATGATAAGTAAAATTATTATTCTTTTCAAAATTCCCTCCAGAATTTATATATTGTCTTTTTGGGGGTGCTACAAATTTATAAAGAGATGTCTTTCTGAGGAAGAGCTTACAAAGGCATTAGACGAAGAATCCGTCTGAACCGGATAAGTCTCATTATAATCAGTATGACAAAAACACATCTATTATGCAGAACCAACTCCATATTATATTTATCAAAATTTAGAATTGCATTTTTTGTTCCTTATCTTAATTGTAAATAAATTTATAATAAAATAAACTATTTGACACAAATAATTAAAATAATTTCACTAAAAACAAATAAAAAAAATTATTTAAAAGGAGATATTATGAA
>Ga0164318_10004089_pt1 | contig 13926 bp, 13 predicted proteins | sample GuaBasSedimGuay9_FD_113734 | JGI IMG/M metagenome (GOLD analysis project Ga0164318, IMG submission 113734) | Subseafloor sediment microbial communities from Guaymas Basin, Gulf of California, Mexico - Guay9, Core 4571-4, 0-3 cm | ecosystem: Environmental > Aquatic > Marine > Hydrothermal vents...
AAAGTCTTCTGCCAGACAGTCGCTGTGAAAATCGTATGGAATAGAATCGTGCCGATCGTAGCACAATCCCCGATATATGTTGATGTTTTCATGCTCATCTTCTGTATGGTTGAAGGTTCCGGATGAACAGCAAAGCATAAGCACAAATGGTGTCCAGTGATCCCCGTCAGGTGTAAGTTCGAGCACATCAATATCATCAAATGTAGAGCACGGTGCTCCAAAGTTGTCGGGTACCGGAGGTATCCAGTTCAGACCGGCTGAAAACATGTGAAAATCCCCATGATCAGAATAGAACGCTACCTGAGACCCTCGTTCAAATACTGTGTTGCAGGCATCCACCCAGTCGTCACTGGTCATGCTGCTGCCGTCGGGGTTGGGAGGATTCAAATAGTATGTGTCTTCACCGTCTCCGCAATAGTAGTTGTCCCACTCGTATCCCATCCATGTACGAAGAGAGTCGGTCCAGCCGACTGAAGGCTCCCAGGTATCAGATGTACTTGCACCATCATTGTCTGTCCCGGCAAGCCTTGTGATTCGTCTGCGGTTAACCAGATTCTCAGGGTAGGGAGGTACGGCCTCTGACTCGTACGACTCGATCAGATCAAACATATCCTGTAACGTATCAGTATCCCTTGCCGGAAATCTTCCTACAATCATATCCGGCAGACCGGAGATAACCTCTCTGGGCTCATCGAAAAGAACCAGCCATTCATCATTAGCGTATCCTTCCGGTGAACCTTGTTCTTTTGTGGGCAGGCGGTAAGGGTATGACATACAACTTACTTCTTCATGATCACCTATAAGCAGAAGATAGGTTGGTCTGTCTCCCGGTGTGCCCCAGTTCCACAAGGCCTCGGTGTAGTCGCGTATAATGTCTGGTGTAACATATTCACTTAAACCTCCATACCCGTCCATAACAGCAGTGAGATTTGCTATCAGCACATCAAAACCGTTAAGGGCTGCCCGGTAAGCTGCAAAATCATCCACAAAAGACCCATCAAGCCCGGGGGCAACAATTATCACATAGTCCGGAACAAATGGTGGTTCGATCAGAGTGTTTTCGTGCCTGAAAACACTTCCTGCCGGTAATCCCATTGGAATTGGATCGGGGTCGGGTTCATAGCCGATAAGCCTGTCGCCAATGATCTGGTCGTAATAGCCAAGCCCCGCCTGGTTCCAGACTGGATCAGTTCCCTGGAAATTGACTTTTACTTCAATGTCACTCCAGACCCTGATACTGTCTTCAGACGCAAGATACTGAACAGGGTATACATCAACCACAGCAACCCGCTGATCACGAAGCCTGAATTCTCCTGCAATCCTGGCAATATCTGCCGGAAACCAGTCGGCTGAAGTGTAGGCATCGATGTTCTTTCTGAAATACTCTGAAATATGCGGCGTTGACAGGCTGTCTGTAACCAGCGAATCAAGAGGAGCAGGGTAAACAGAAAGGCCATGAAAGGTCTGGTCGCAGTAAGCAGAGAAGAGCAGCTCAAGGTCTGTGTTGTCAGGCACAGCAACAAAACAGGCAACAACCGGCACTTCGGGAAAACCCGTTGAATCCATGGGAACAGTTCCCGGGCTGTTGTTGAACCTGATGTATTCTGTTGTATCGTGAACAACGGTATCGGCTTGAAGACCCTGGAGTTCAACATCAAAGCAGATGAATTCGCTGTTTGTTTGTTTGTGATAAACCACAGGTTGAGAGCCCTCGGGGCAACCTGCTCCGAATTCAAGCCAGCCTGCAGTGGAAGACTGCGAAAGAAAAAGAACCGCTGCAATCGGGAATGAAAATACCACTCGCCTGAGAAAGCACATTTTACCCCTATCAGTTTTTAATAAGCATATACATGATGCAATACAGTATTTGTGAATACTATTCACATCTCTGTGCAGTATGTTGGCTTAGTTGAAGTGTGTCAAGATACCAGGAACAGTCTGCAGTTGCGATGCTTCAGGGAAGAGATAAGGAATGGCTGAGGTTCTGTCGGTCAGCTTTCAGTTGAAGTTTCAGCCACCTTAAGGCTGCTCATTCTCAGAGGAGGGGTTTTTCTTTCACCAAGAAGTGAAATGGGATAGAAATAGTCCTGCCAGTGGTAGTCTGTACTGTTTCCTGTGAGTGAGATGGAAAGGAGGTAGTTTCCGGGCTCAATGATCTCCGGTGTTATTTCAATAACGGCTTCCCCGGTGCCATTCACTGTAAGAAGAGGTTCGCCGTTCTCGAGGTTGTTTGAGGCAAGAACAGTTTCCCCGTCAGGACGGTGAATCGAAAAACCAAGAATGATGTTGTCAACGGACCTGCCTTCCCTGGTTTCAATAACAGTGTTTACCTTCACGGTGTCGCCCTGTCTGAATGTTCTTCTGGGTATTCCGCTTCCGTCTGTCAATGTAACTCGACTGAAAAACACTTCCCTGTTACCCCACTCTCTGGGAGCTGCTGCTGAAGCTGTGTTCTGAAGCCTGCCGGCGTTGGCGTCCAGATAGGAACCCAGTACATCGTCTACAGGACCGTCCATTCTCACCCTGCCTGAATCAAGCCAGACTGCCCTTGTGCACAGTCTTCGAACTGCCTCGGGGTCGTGGCTTACAAACACTATTGTTTTTCCCGATTCTCTGAAACCGAATATTCTGTCGTAACATTTTGCCTGAAAAGCGGAGTCACCAACCGCAAGAACCTCGTCTATAAGAAGAATGTCCGGGTTTACACTGGTTGCCAGAGCAAAACCCAGCCTCATGAACATACCGGAGGAATAGTACTTTACAGGTGTGTCCATAAACCGCTCCAGCATTGAGAATTCCGCGATTCCCGGAAGAAGCTCACGCATTTTTTTCTGATCAAATCCCAGAAGGGCTCCGTTGAGAAAGATGTTTTCAGCACCGGTGAGTTCCGGATGGAAGCCGACACCCAGATCAAGAAGTGAAGCGATTCTTCCAGATGTTCTTACCACGCCTTCTGACGGACTGTAAATTCCTGCAAGAAGTTTAAGCGTTGTAGATTTACCTGCTCCGTTTGCCCCTACAAGAGCGACGGACTCGCCTGGAGATATCTGGAACGAAGCGTGGTCAAGTGCTCTGAACCAGTCACGGCTGGTTTTTCTGCCGAACACGTTCAGGATGGTCTCCATGATGCTTACAGACCTGTCACGGTACAGCCTGTAGTCAAGACACACATCAGAGAACTGAACGAGGCCCTTTTCCACTGTCACTTCTACAACTCCTTTACCACAGACGGTTCCATCCTTCTGAAGATGGTAAGACCCGCGGCCAGAATAACCGCCGTCCAAACGGTCATAGATACCCAGGCCCACAGTTCGGGCCATGTACCGTAGTACATTGTTGAATGGAACACCTCCAGCACTCCCGCAACAGGATTGAACCTGATAACAGCTTCCATTCGTTCTGGAACTAGCCCGGCGCCAAGGGGATAGATCACAGGACTTGCATAGAACCATGCAAGAAGAATTACCTCCAGAAACTGTGATACATCCCTGTAGTACACATTGCCCACAGAGATCATCATGGCAAATCCGCTGGTCATTGCCGCAAGAAAAACAACGGCAACAGGCAGCAACAGAAGAGACAGCCCCGGTGTATGCCCGAAAGCCACAAGAAGTATCTCCAGAACGCCCATGGCCATGAGCATGTGCACAGCGTTGGCAATCACAGCAGAGATGGGAAGGGCAACCCGTGGAAAGTAGATGGATCTGATGAGTTTCTGGTTGTCAAGCAGGGTTTTGGTTGAAGCAGAAAGAGAGGCGCCAAAGAAGTTCCAGGGCAGAAGACCTGTAAGAAGAAACAGCGAGAAATGCTCTATGGCTCCGCCGAAACGGATGATCTTTGTGAAAACAATGGTGTAAACCACCATGCTGAAAAGCGGCTTGAGCAGAAACCACAGGAAGCCCAGTACACTTCTCTTGTATCTGACCTTGAGGTCTTTGTCTACAAGACTCTTCATCAGCAGAAAGTCAACGGTCATTTTTTGCCGATTTTCCTCTCTGTTCCGTTTACTATCCGAGATATGTTTGACCTGTGGGTAACTAGAATTGCAAGCGCAATGATGCTGAGCACTATTTCAGCATACATGGATTCGTTGAAGAGAATACCGAGAAAGGGCAGAGATATTCCTGCAACAACACTTCCAAGAGAAACCATTTTAAAAGAGGCTAGAAGCAGTATGAACAGGCCCAGTGCCACAAGAACAGGATAGGTTGAAAGCACAAGAAGAGCACCAAGAGCAGTTGCAACGCCTTTTCCCCCTTTGAAACCAAACCAGGGCATGAACACATGGCCGCACACGGCGGCAATAACAACCGCACTGGGGAGCCATGCGTTCTGAACTCCCGCTGATACCGCAAAATACACCGGAGCCGCACCCTTTGCCGCGTCAAGCACAAGACCGGCAACACCCATTGCCGTTCCGCTGGTTCTCAGCAGGTTTGTGGCACCTGGATTGCCGGAACCGTGTTCTCGGAGGTCAACACCTTTCAGCTTTCCCAGAAGCCAGGAAAAGGGAACAGAACCACTTAGAAAACCCAGAAGTATGTACAAAGCCGCATTCATCAGTGCTCCCTGTTTCTGTAGACTATCTTAAGAGGAACTCCGTTCATGTTCAACTCCTCATGCATTCTGTTCTCGAAGTAACTCTTGTAGTTATCCGGAATGAGGTCCGCCCGGGAAACAAACGCAACAACAACTGGAGGTGTGTCTTTTACCTGGGTAATGTAGAAAAACTTCAGCATTTTTCCCTTTGGCGAAGGAGGTTGAACAGCGTTGACAATACCTCTCATCAGTTTGTTCAGCTTTCCTGTGGAAATCTGTGCCTTTCTTCGCTCGGCAACAGACTGCACCATGGGAAGAAGCCTGCCCATACCCTTGCCTTCCAGAGCACTGGTAAAGAATATCGGTATCCATTTAGCCAGGGGAAACCGCTGAACGACACTTCGTATCCACAGATGCCTGTCCAGACCAAGGTCAACTTTGTTCACGCAGATAAGAAGCCCCTTCCCCATCTCCCATGCTCTTGTTGCAAGCCTCAGGTCTTGAGTTGTGGGGTATTCGTTACCGTCCAGCACAACAACAACCACGTCGGCACTGCCAACACTCTTCCAGGAACGGAGTGTACTGTAGAATTCTATGTCCTCCATCTTCCTGGCCTTCCTGCGGAGACCTGCGGTGTCTATAAGTCTGTAGTTGACATCTTTCAGTGTAATGTAGGAGTCGATAGAATCTCTTGTTGTTCCTGCCACCGGTGTTACAATGTTTCTTTCGTCATCGAGAAGTCGGTTAACAATGGAGCTCTTCCCCACATTGGGTCTTCCTATTACCGCTACTGAAATCCCATCAAAATCAGGGTTCTCAACAACTGGAAGGTCCCGTACAACCTCGTCAAGCAGATCCCCCACACCAAGCCCGTGTGCTGCACTTATGGGCCACGGTTTTCCGAGGCCAAGCGAGGTAAACTCGTGTTCAAGACCCAGCCTGTCGGCGGAATCTATCTTGTTTACAGCAAGCAGACATGGCAGACCGCTCTTTCTTACAAGCTCAACAGCAGCCTCGTCAAACGGGTGTACGCCCTCTGTACCGTCAACAAGAACGATAATAACCTGCGCTTCCTGCACAGCAAGGTTAACCTGTTTCACAATTGCGTTCTGAAATGGATCATCACTTCCGGGAGAAAGTCCACCTGTGTCAACGGCGATAAAGTTAACGCCGTTCCATTCCCCTGTACCGATCTTCCTGTCTCTGGTAACTCCTGCTTCATTATCCACAATAGCGGTTCTTCCGCCGATTAATCTATTGAAAAGCGAAGACTTGCCAACATTCACACGGCCTACGATGGCCACAACAGGCAGTTCCATCCTGCAACACCTCCTGACTCTGCATAGTATTGGACTGGAATATACTTTCAGCACCCTGTTCTGCGTTAACCGTCTGCTGGATTATATTAGTGTATCATGAAAAAACTGATATTTATCATAGCCGGTATATCAACATTGTTTTCACTTGCCGTAACCGCGGTACATCTTGACCGTAACCTGGAACTGCTTACACTTGACCTGCGCTTTAACCTGTTCCCGGATACAGCATCAGCCGACAGTAATATCGTAATCATAGGCGTAGATGATGCATCTCTTGAATCAATGAACTGGCTGGGATGGCCGTGGCCCAGGCAGATATGGTCAGACATGACGGCATTTCTTTACCGCTCAGGCGCAGAAGTCGTTTACTTCGACATAACATTCTCCACAAGCTCAACCTTTTCCGCCGGTGAAGACAGCGTTTTCGGAGCTGTGGCAGGCCTGGGCAAAACCGTGTTCATCACAGGACTTGGCAGAGAGGAAGGTCAGCCAATACCACCAAACGCATTGATAGATCTCAGCCTTTCTTCTGAGGAAACCGACAGATACAGATTCGCCTCCCCGCCTGTTACACCTATTGCGGAAGGTGCGGCCCTTCTTGCAGCACCTTATGCAACACCGGACAAAGACGGTATTTTTAGAAAACTCCCTCTGTTTTTCCCTGCTGAAACAGGAGTGGTCCCTTCGCCTGCTCTCGCGATAGCAATGCTGTACTCTGGCGAGAACACCGTAACTGTCGATAATGGAAGCCTGGTTTCAGTTGGAACAGACATCCCCCTCACAGACAACCATGAAATGCAGATTCGTTTTGCCGGGCCGGTTGGAACATACAGAACCGTTGGAGTTGCAGATATCCTGTCTGCAATGACGGGAGACACAACTGCTTTCCACCCCTCCGACCTGGACGGCAGTATAGTACTGATCGGATATACTGCATCCGACCTGATGGATCTCAAGCCCATGCCCTATTCTGCAAGATGTCCAGGAGTAGAGGTGGTTGCAAACGCTGTAGACAACATTCTTTCCGGCAGGCATGTGGCAACGCAAAGTACTGCGGTAACAGTGCTCTTGACCCTTCTTCTGAGTCTGTGCGTGGCAGCTTCTCTCGCTCTTATTCCAAAGGTAATACCGGCATCGCTTGCAGGGCTGTCTGCTATTCTGATTTTTACCGGTTTCAGCCTCGCCGCTTTTAAATACGGCGATGTGTGGGTAACCGCAGTTCCTCCCGTCACTTCAGGTATTCTTACACTTCTTGCCAGTTCTGTGGTGGCCTACCGGTATGCCACAAAGGACAAGAAGTTTCTGAAAGCTGCTTTCTCACAGTACCTCTCTCCTGCAATTGTTTCCCAGGTTGCAAGCCACCCTGAAATGTTGAAGCTGGGAGGGGAAAAGAAGAATATGACGGCATTCTTCAGCGATATTGCCGGGTTTACAACCATAAGTGAACAGCTTGATCCTCAAGAACTTGTGAAGCTTCTCAATATCTACCTCACAGAGATGACAGACATTATTCTGTCCAGTGGCGGAACTGTGGACAAATTTGAAGGTGACGCGATAATTGCCTTCTGGGGAGCTCCAGTTGAGTTTGAAGACCACGCAGCCCGGGGAGTAAGCTCTGCTCTTGAATGCCAGAGAAAACACAAAGAGCTCAATGAGAGACTGAAACAGATCAACTTTCCTCCACTGACTACCAGAATGGGTCTTGCAAGCGGACCTATGGTTGTGGGAAACATGGGCAGCGACAAGAGATTCGACTACACTATGATGGGCAGCGATGTAAACCTGGCAAGCCGGCTTGAAGGCGTAAACAAGGTTTACGGCACCCCCATACTGATTTCCAGTACAACCAGAAACGCCCTTCCAGACAGTTTCATCTGCAGGGAAATAGATACTGTAATGGTGGTGGGCCAGAAAAAGCCTGTTACCATCTGGGAGCCAATGCTCAGTGAGACTCAATTCGGCAGCGCTTACAGCGAAGGGTTAAGGCTCTACAGAAACGGAGACTTTAAGGCAGCCCTTGAATTCTTCAGCAGGAACACAGAAGACCCGCCTTCAGAAACAATGGCGGCAAGGTGCAGGAAGTTTATGAAAACAGGAACACCTGACGACTGGAATGGAACCTGGGTTCTTACATCAAAGTAGTTTCTTTGCATATATTCAGTATTCACAGGCTTTTAAGTTTCATCTTCTGAAAGGGAGGAACAATGAGGGGTTCAGCTTTCCTCGCAGCGGTCCTTGCTCTGGCAACACTGAGCAGTTTCGCAGAGGATACAGATATTGAAGTGGGAGGAAATGCAACGGTGATGATCCGTGAACAGCACATCTTCCCCACTCCGGTTTTTTATGCACAGCCTGTTGGTGAGCTGGCATTCGGTTCTGTGGTGGATATTCTTGACCAGGATGGAGACTGGTACAGTGTAAGAACAGCCAGTGGTACAACAGGCTGGGTTCACACCACTTCACTTACCGGTGCCGTTCTCTCTGAAGGCTCGCAGGGTACCGATGACAGTGACATGATAATGCTGGCAGGCAGAGGTTTCAACAGCGATGTGGAGAGCTCATACGCTTCAGGGAAAAACCTTCCGTGGAACGAAGTCGATGCCATTGAAGCAATCACAGTAGATCCGTCTGCGATACAGACTTTTCTTACAGAAGGTCTTCTTCTTGAAGGAGGCACACAATGACAGCACTGCTGCTGATTTCAATGGTTGCCTTCGGTCTGGGCGACATCACTGATGCTCTGGAGAGCGATGAGCTTGAAAGCGCGGTTACAGTTTACCAGGCATTCGATGATGCCAACAGAGAGATAACTGCCACGGAAGAGTACTACATAGGACGTGCTGTAGCTGCCAATATTCTCTCAACTGCAACACCTATGTTCGACTGGGATGCCGTATCCTACGTAAATGAAATTGGTGCTGTTGCTGCCGGTTTTTCTCCCATGCCTTTCACCTACGGCGGGTGGCACTTCATGATTCTGGACGACTCTGCAATCAATGCTCTGTCATGTCCCGGAGGTATTGTTCTCCTTAACAAAGGGCTCTGCGATCTTGCTCAGAATGAAGACGAGCTTGCAGCAATACTGGCCCACGAAGTTGCCCACATAGCGCTTCAACACGGGATTCAATCTGTTGAAAAAGCAAAACTCACTTCAGCATGGACCACCCTTGGTCACGAGGGAGCACAGCACCTGGGAAGCAGCGAGGTTCAGGAGCTCTCTGAAAACTACGGCGATGTTGTTGATGACATAACCATGAACCTTGTCACAAGAGGTTACAGCCGGGAGTCAGAACAACAGGCAGACAGCCTCGCGGTGCACATACTTGCAAGAGCGGGTTATGACCCTGCGGCACTGGCTTCCATTCTTACCAGAATGAGCCAGCTCACACACGCAAGCGGTCCCGGTTTCTGGCAGACTCACCCTGCCCCCCTCGACAGAGTAGCATGGGTTAACGCCGAAATACAGGCGTCTTCACTTGCCTCACCTTCCGCTGATGCTGTTGCTGCAAGAGCTGCGAGGTTCACCGAGAGGTACACAAACGCCGGAACAACTCAGACTGAAACCCAGGAGCGGGGAACAGGCAGATCAGACTCGGGAAGAATCTCTTCTGGTTCCACTGGAACAGGTTCCACAGATACTTCTTCCGGAAGCAGACGATAATTCTTTCACTGATATTACTGATATGCGCAGCGCCTGGCGTCACAGGGATGATTCCCCATGACCCGGGCGCGTTTACACAGGGGTTTGAAATCCACAATGGATATCTCTGGGAAAGCGCCGGCAGATACGGTCAGTCCTCTTTCAGAAGAACAGACATTGAAACCGGTGAAGTCCTGAACCTGCTTAGATTCCCTGATTCAGTCTTCGCAGAAGGTTTCACATTTATCGACGACTCCACAGTCTGCCTTCTCACATGGAAAGAGCACACAGCATATCTGATAAACCCCTGGACCATGGAAATTAAAGATGAACTGTTTCTTAACACAGAGGGCTGGGGTATCTGCAACGCAGGAGAGTACCTTGCTCAGAGTGACGGCAGTTCAATTCTCCGGTTCAGAGACATCTCAACCTTCACCGTAATTGATTCCGTTTCAGTTACATTGAACGGTCAACCGCAGAACTTCCTCAATGAACTGGAATATGTTGATGGTTTGATTCTTGCAAATCAATGGGGAACGGAAAGAATTCTGTTCATAAACCCTGTTTCCGGCATGGTGGAAAGATTCATCACACTAAGAAGTGTCAGACCACCCTCTGGAGGTGTGCTCAACGGAATTGCTCTGAACAATAACGGCGCCCTCTTCTGTACAGGAAAAAACTGGCCGGTAACTCTGGTGCTTGGAAACCTTTAATCACATAAAGCATATTAATCCTAAAGAGTTTACTCTTATACACTTCTATTCTAGTCATGCACAATCTGAAACACTGCATACGGTGTATGTTGTCTCGTTTCAAGAAACATAGTATGATAGCCTTTGGGTGTATCCACAATCTATTCTAAAGGAGGTGCGCTGTGCGCAAGATACTGTTTTTGCTTTTCGTTATAGCAGCTGCAGCATCAGCCAAAGCAATCGTAGCTACCCTGGACGCTCCTGATACGAACATATCAGGTCTTGCATGGGGAGACGGTTCGCTCTGGGCCATGGATGCTGTAACTGACAGTGTTTACAAACTGAACCCTGAAACCGGGGCAGTGATCAGCAGTTTCTACTTTACCCACCCTGTTACAACAGTCCCCACCGGGCTTGCTTACTCTGAGACCCACAACATGGTTCTGTGCGGAGGCTGGTACAACACGAACGGCTACGTTTACAAATACACACCCGAAGGCTCATATATCGGCTTCGTCGATATGTGCGGTGGTTGAGGAAACCCTGTCTCGTCGGTGACGGGACTCAGCGCCAGTGGCAACTATGTTTTCCTCGGATCCAGAAATCAGAATAGAATTTATTACTACACCCTTCCAAATATCACAACCAGGAAAGACTTCACCTACATGATGGGGTTCAGTACCACATGTGATATTGCGTTTAATGCAACAGACAGCCTTGTGTGGGTCGCTTCCGAAAACACAAGCATCTGTATCAAGTGCTACGATACCAACAACACAATGGTTGACTACATTCCCAACACCATGATAGCCAACGCAAGGGGAATGGCTCTCGACCCCGGAGGATACCTCTGGGTAAGCGACATTGATGCAGACAAGATCTACAAAATTGATCTTACAGAAGGCATTGAAGAGCAAACTCAGGATATTACCGTAACTCCGTCATCCAATCCCTTCTGCGGAGCAGTTACCATCCAGACACCTGGCCTGAACGCATCTGTGGTTGTCTTCGACATGCACGGTCGTCAGATAGTCAGCGACAGCTTCCAGGAATCCTGGACATGGAATTCTTCCTCTCCAGCAGGTCACTATGTGTTTGTGATCACAGATGACCAGGGTGCCTCAACAACCCTTGATCTTGTGAAGATATAGACGGCTGAAGTACCAAAGGAAACCCGGAGTTAATCCTCCGGGTTTTCTATTGACAAAACACGGTGTGATTCCGATATTACCGCTCGGCGCAATGCCTCGATAGCTCAGTTGGCAGAGCGGGTGGCTGTTAACCACTAGGTCGGAGGTTCAAGTCCTCCTCGAGGCGCCAAAGCCCCTTGAGAAATCAGGGGGCTTTTTTCATGTTGCATTAATGGTCCCAAGTTCAGAATCCAGCCTTTCAGCAAGGTAAACCTTCAGCAATGATTGATACGGAATATCCTTCTTGTTTGCCAGAAGCTTCAGCTCTTCAATCATGGATTCCGGTAATCTGAGGGAAATAGTTTTTGTTGAAGGTTTAAGTTTAGAGAGGGTTACTCGCTCCGCACTCTTCCAGTCCAGATAGTCTGCTGAATCGTGGGTCTGCCAGAACTGTCGTTCCTCTTCTTCAGTCTTAAAGCTGGGTATTTTCTTTTTCATTTTTGAAACCTTCGTTCTTCTGTTTGTGTCATGTCCCTTGCCGATATGATTCTGATCAGCTGGCTTCTGATAACGAAGACAACAAAAAGCATTTTGTTCATATCGGTCTGTCCAAGCACGTAAAATCGTGGTTCGTGTTCCGAATGTGAGCTATCCCTTTGCAGAACAAATGGACGGTTAAAGAACACCTGCTCGCATTCTGACTGGGTAACACAATGCTTTTTCCAGTTCTTCGCTGCATTGCCTTCATCCCATTCGAATCCGGTACAATCTTTGAGCATATCTCTTGGTTTTACCATGTTTAATGTATATGATTATCATATACTTTTGTCAAGGTAGCATCCTTTCCGTAAACAATCTCCTCCCCAGTAATTCCATCCTCTCAACCTTCACTATCAGTTCCTCCTGGAAAAGGCTTTCTGTATCTTTGCTGCATTTGCCAGAGTGGTACATCATAGTTTGCTATCATTCGGAATAATGTAAATTAGTATTTGACATATTAGGCAAAATATGGTACATTATAGTGAACAACTAAGGAGACGACATGGATTTGACCAGAATGGAAGAGATTCTTAACGATCAGCGTGAGTCCTTTCTCAAGAGATCTTCAGGCACAGTTAGAGATGTGAATTTTGACAAGTATCTGAAGCATCCGAGAATAGTTGTAATCTCAGGTGTCAGGAGGGCGGGTAAATCAACGCTTCTTAAGCAATTTTCTGAAAAAATTGAGAATTTTCATTTTGCGAACTTTGATGATGAAAGATTGTTTGATTTCGGTCTGGATGATTTCCAGACTATGATGCTTGCTTTTCACAAACGCTCTTCTTCAAAAAACATTATTCTGGATGAAATACAAAACATTGCCCAGTGGGAAAGATTTGTTAGAAGAATCCACGATGAAGGATACAAGGTATTTCTCACCGGCTCAAACGCAAAGCTTCTGAGTTCGGAACTCGGCACTCATCTTACAGGTCGCTATGTAAAAATTAAACTGTTTCCGTTTTCCTTCAGAGAATTTCTTGAATTCAAGGGGACAGTTATAAGTGAGATAACTACGGAAGCAAAAGCACGGATTCTCGTTCATTTTGATGACTTTCTAAAAAACGGGGGGTTCCCGGAGTATCTACTGTACAAAGAACCGGAATTCCTGAAAAGAACCTACGACGACATTATCTACAGAGATATAATTACCAGACACGGCATTCGAAATGTACGGCAGTTCAAGCAGCTCTCGCACTATCTCTTCAGTAATTTCACGAAGGACTTAAGCTACAACTCTTTAAAAATACCGCTGGGTTTCAGTAACATTACCACACTGACAAACTACATTCACTACCTGGAGGAATCATATCTTTTGTTTGAACTGTTCTCTTTTGACTACAGTGTAAAAAAACAGAGAGTGCGTCCTAAAAAGATCTACGCCATAGACAACAAACTAAGAAATGTGGTTTCATTCTCATTTTCTAAAGACAACGGGAACAATCTTGAAAACCTCATTTTCCTGGAGTTGAAAAGAAGAGGGCAGGATATCTATTTTTACAGAGAAAAAGGAGAATGTGATTTTGTCATCCTGGATCGCAGTGCCGTTATCCATCTTATTCAGGTAACCTTCGCTCTTGATAAACACAACAGGAGAAGGGAGATCGCCGGAATCGCTGAAGCTATGGAGAATCTGAATTGTAACAGAGGAACAATAATTACAGTTAACCAGGATGAGCTGATTCATCACAGGGGAAAAGAGATCAAAGTTGTTCCCGCCTGGCGCTGGCTGCTTGAGAGCAATCAAGCTGATATGCACAGCTCATAATTCCCGTAGAAAGTGGGATTGGGGGATACTAAGCATCTACCTGTTCTGAGTGCACATGCGAGATTATAGTAGTGTGGGGTTTTTAAAATACTATCCGTTATGTGGGGGAAGGTTGTTATGAAGTTTTTACCAGTTGTGCCGCTTGTTTGTGCCGCGTTTGCCTTTTCTGATACAGCAACCTAGGAGCCTGTCCGAGAATAGACATTGAGTAGTAGCGCCTCACGGACGAGATGGAAAGCGTGTCGATTGGAGAAGAATAGCAGCGCTATTTGACGATAATCGGCGCGCTTTGCAGCCGTTC
>Ga0164318_10004090_pt1 | contig 13926 bp, 10 predicted proteins | sample GuaBasSedimGuay9_FD_113734 | JGI IMG/M metagenome (GOLD analysis project Ga0164318, IMG submission 113734) | Subseafloor sediment microbial communities from Guaymas Basin, Gulf of California, Mexico - Guay9, Core 4571-4, 0-3 cm | ecosystem: Environmental > Aquatic > Marine > Hydrothermal vents...
CGGCCGGCGAGAAGACCGTTGGTTGAGCATCCAGAATCTCGAAGAGCCTGGCGGCAGAGGCCACCTGCTGATGAAGGAAACGGGCGGCCTGCGGCAGGGGCGTGGCCGCTTCGAATGCGGCGACGGCTGCCAGGCAGAGCACGGCCAACATCACACCGCTCAAGTTGCCCGATCGAACCTGTGGGATGGTGATGATCAAGATGGCCACAGCTGCCAGGTGAGTCAGGAGGACCCCGGCGCCGGTGGTGACGGCGTCAGTCATGGCGGCGTGGTGCTCGGCCCGGGCCAGCTCCTTTCTGAGGGTGTCAATTTTGGCTCGATGCGATTGACTGCCGTTGAACGCCAGTAGTTCGGGCATGCCCTGGACAAAGTCGACGACTGCATCACCGAGGCGGGATCTCGAGATTGTCGAGCTTCGGCCTTCTGCGTGAGCCCAGACCCATGTTGCCGCCGGCACGACGACAGCGGCCAGGATGAAAAACAGGGCAAAGGTGGCGGCGGCGCCGACCGAAAACCATGCCATGAAACAGCCGATGCCCAGGCCGACGGCCAGGGCTACCAGAGGAGGCGAGAGGACTCGGATAATAAAGCTCTGAAGGGCCTCGATGTCCGATACGGCTCGATCGAGCAAATCACCGACCGAACGGTCCAGCAAACGCGCCGGGGCCAGGGGCGCCAAGCTTTCGATGAACCACACCCGCAGTCCGGCCAGGAGTTTGAAGGTCAGTTCATGGCTGAGCAGGCGCTCCGAGTAGCGGAAGACACCTCGGGAGACGCCGAAGAAACGCACACCGACGATGGCGATTTGCAGGTCTGCGATTGACGGATGAAGGGCCGCCGTGGTGATCAGCCAAGCCGCCGTACCCATCAGGCCGACCGAGGCGCCGACGGTGGCTATTCCCAGGGTGAGGGTAGCGGCAATCGACCATCTCAGGGGGAGGACCAGTGTCATCAGACGACGCATGACGCCCATCGTTTGTGAGAACTCCAATCTGCGCTCGGACATGGCGGTACTCATGGTGAACCGCCAAGACTCCGGACCATCGTGGAAAAAAGGCCTTCGGACGACCTGAGTTCTGCAAAGGTCCCGGTCTGGATCACGCGACCTTGGTCCAAGACGACCACGTGGTCGGCGCGTCTGACCGTTGACAGACGGTGAGCGATGATCAATGCGGTTCGTCCCTGGAGCAGCTGGGACATCGAGTGCTCCAGTGCCTCGACGCTCTCGGGGTCGAGACCGGCGCCCGGCTCGTCCAGGATCAGGAAAGGGGCGTCCGTGAGGAACGCTCGGGCCAATGCCAGGCGTTGTGCCTCGCCTCCGGACAGTCGTGCGCCGCGCACGCCGATTGGGGTGTTCCAGCCCTGTGGCAGCTGTTCGATAAAGTAAAGTGCTCCGGCGCGCTTGGCTGCCTCTTTGACGTCGGTGTCGGTGGCGTCGGGTCGGCCCAGACGGATGTTGTCGGCCACATCGGCCGCCAGGAGGTGGGGTTCCTGGGGCACCCAGGCCAGGTGCCGGCGCCACTGCCCAGGGGCAATGTTGTATGCCGGGAGGCCGTCGGCCGAAATCGATCCGTGAGTGGGTTCGATGAATCGGAGCAGGAGGTTGGCGATCGTGCTCTTGCCTGAGCCTGAAGGTCCAACCAGGGCTATGGTCTCACCTCTTTGCAGTCGGAGATCGATGCCCTGAAGGGCCGCTCGGGGCTTTTCTCCTTTGCGGCTTGGATAGGTGAAATGGACATTCCTCAGTTCGAGGACTTCTGGTGGCGCCATCCCAGAACCGACGGCTGCTGGGGCCGAGACGGTGACCGGTAGCGAGAGCAGTTCGAAGATTCGGTCGGCCGCGGCCACGCCGGCCTGACCCGAGTGAAATCGTTGACCCAAGAGCCGCAACGGCAGGTAGAACTCAGGGGCCAGCAGAAGGACAAAGAAAGCATCCCGGAATTCCAGGCGACCGTAGAGAAGGCGTAAGCCGATTTCCACCGCGACCACTGCCGTCGACAAGGTCGCGATCAACTCGAGCGCCAACGCCGAGACGAAGGCCAATCGCAGAACGCCCATGGTTCTTTGGCGAAGATCTTCGGTGACCCTGCGGACAGCATCGACGCGGTCCCGTATTCTGCCGAGAGCGATCAGGGTACTCAGGCCTTGAATCGTATCGAGAAAAAAGGCGCCCAACCGAGCCAAGGCCGTGAATCTCTCCCTTGCTTTTGACTGTGCCGCGCCACCGATCAGGACCATGAATAGGGGAATCAACGGGGCGGTGAACACGAGAAGCAGTGCCGAGAAAGGGTCCTGCGTCAGGACCAGCACCATGACGGTGGTTGGTACCAGGGCGCTGAGGGCCAATTGGGGCAGGTAGTCGGTGAACCATGTACCGAGGTCATCGATGCCTTCCGAGAGGGTCATTTGCATGTCACCGCTGTGTTCGAGCCCCAGTGTGATGGGGCCGACCTGTTCCAGGTGGGCCAGGGTCCGGCTATGGATTTCACCGACGACGCGCTCGCCCAATCGGTGGGCGGCGATACGTTCGGCTGTCGTCAATGCCGCCCTGAGGCAGATGAAGGCCGCCAGGAGTACCAGGGGCCGGACGGTAGCCTCCAGCGCGAAGCCGCCGAGGAACACGGCATCGATGATGCCGGCCATCTCGAAGGCCTGGGCGACGGTCGCCAGGCCGGCGCAGAATCCCAGCATGACGGTCACCAGGAACAATAACCTGTGGCGCCCTGCCAAGCGGGCCAACCGGTGGTCAATCATCCGCATTGACGAATTTTACCTTGTGGGGGGCCAACCTTGCGGAGCTGGAAGCAAAAGGAAGCGACCGTCTTAAACCCGAGCCCGAGCCCGTTACCGTTATCGTTCCCGACTGATTTGTCACTGCACCATGAAGCCGGACCCAGGCAACCGCAACCGCTCCTGTGGGTTTTTTGGTGAGTGTTGAACTCGAAGAAAGCCGGTAACGGGCACGTGAACGGGCTCGGGCTCGGGAAAACTCCACGGTGTGCGATCACCGGCAAACCCTCCAACTCTCTCCATTTGTCTGACGTAGGCTTGGTTTTCGCTTCGAACTTTTGAAATTCCTGGAAGATAAGTAACTCACACCCACCCCCCCCGGGAGGAGGGGCGGGCATTGAAAAGCAAACCGATTCGCTCTCAATATTCCAAAGTCGAATCGACCGTGATTCGTTTTCTGAAGATCCAGTAGCTCCAGGCCTGGTAGGTCAGAACGAAGGGCAACAGGCCTACGGCGACGATCGACATCACCTTGAGGGTGTACTGGCTGGCCGAGGCGTTGTAAACCGTCAAGCTCCACTCGGGATTGAGAGACGAGACCATCAGGCGCGGGAAGAGCCCGAGGAAGATCGTCACCGTCGAAAAGATGATGGCGATGCCGGTCATTATGAATGCCCAGCCTTCGCGTTTTTGTCCGAGGAAGTACTTGACCAGGAGGAGGGCAATCACCGCCATGAACGGTACGGCGCCGGGGTTATAGCCGACGTGTTCGATGACGTCGGTTGCCACGACGAAGAGACCAACATAGAGGCCCAGGAGGATCACTGCCGGCAGCCACAGTTTGGAAGCGAATGCTCGCGCTCGCTCTTCCATGCCGCCCCCGGTCTTCAGCGCCAGGAAGACTGCGCCGTGGAGCGCAAAAACGGCAACGGCCGCCAGGCCGCCGACCAGGCAGAAGGGGTTGAGCAAGTTAAAAAACCCGCCGACATAGGTCATGTCCTGATCGATCGGTACGCCGCGAATCAAATTGGACATTGCAACGCCCCAAAGCAGGGCGGGGAGGAAGGACGTGATACAGATGACCCAATCCCAGGTTGACCGCCACTTCGGACTGTCGTCCTTGGATCGATAGTCGAAGGAGACGGCCCGCGTGATCAATGCCAGGAGCATCAGGACCAGGGCAATGTAGAAGCCCGAGAACATTGTTGCGTAGACGTGGGGGAAGGCGGCGAACATAGCCCCGCCGGCTGTCAGCATCCAGACTTCATTGCCGTCCCACACCGGGCCGATCGTATTGATGATCAGACGTCGTTCACGGTCGTTCTTGCCCAAAAAGGGCAGGAGCATGCCAACGCCGTAGTCGAAGCCCTCGAGAAAAAAGAAGCCCGAGAACAGGACGGTGATCAGAATGAACCAGAAAGTGTTGAGATCCATGATGTCCTCCTCTCCTTCACCGTGCCCCTGCAGGCACGGATGATTCTCCAGCGTCCTCGACAATGCCGGCGCCGGCGTATTTTTTAAGCAGGTGGATTTCCACCACCATCAAGACTGCGTAGAGCAATGAAAAGGACACCAGTGAGAACAGGACGTGGCCCGCACTGACTGTGCCTGTTGGCGAGAGCCCTTCAACGGTTTTCTGAAGACCGAAGACGATCCACGGTTGGCGGGCAATCTCGGTGAACATCCATCCAGTTGAGTTGGCGATGAACGGCAGGGCGATGCCCCAGAACATCAGCTTGAGCATCAGGGGCGAGTCAACCGCCCTGTTTTTCATGACGGCCCACAGGCCCCAAAGCCCTAAGAGCAGCATGGCGAAGCCCGCGCCGACCATCAGGCGGAAGGTCCAGTAGGAAACGGCGACCGGGGGCACATAGTCACCCGGGCCGTAGGTCTTGACGTATTCTTCCTGAAGGTCCTTGATGCCCTTGACCTCGCCTTCAAAGTGGTTGTAGGCCAGAAAGGACAGCAGGCCGGGTACCTTGATGGCCCAGACGTCTTTGCGTTCGGCCTCATTGCCGATGGTGAACAGCGACATCGATGCCGGGTTTTCGGTTTCCCAGAGGGCCTCGGCTGAGGCCATCTTCATCGGTTGGATTTTCATCATGTACTGGGACTGGCTGTGGCCGACCAGGGTCACTAGAACGGTACCCACCAGGGCGTACACAATGGCCAGGCTGAAGCTCTTGCGAAAGACCTCGAGATTTTCCGATCGACGGGCCAGATGCCAGGCAGCGATGCCGGCGACGAAGAAGCCGGCGGTGGCGACTGCCGAGGCGAAGACGTGGGGCCACTGGACCCAGACGTGACCGTTGCTTGCCAGAGCGAAGAAATCGACCATCTCGGCGCGGCCGTTGCGCAGGACATACCCAACCGGCTGCTGCATGAAGGAGTTGGCAATCAGAATCCACACGGCGCTGAGATTGGAACCGATGGCGACCATCCATGCCACCGCGCAGTGTGCCTTGGGCGACAGTTTGTCCCAACCGAAGATCCACACACCGATGAAGACCGATTCAATGTAGAAGGCCAACAGGGCCTCAATCGCCAACGGCGCCCCGAAGATATCGCCCATGAAGCGGGAGTATTCCGACCAGTTCATGCCGAACTGGAACTCCTGCACAATTCCGGTGGCGACCCCGATGGCGAAGTTGATCAAGAATAGCTTCCCCCAAAACTTGACCGCCTTCTTCCAATGTTCGTCACCCGTCTTGACGTAGATGGTCTCCATGATGGCGATCAACACCGAGAGACCCAACGTGACGGGAACGAAGAAATAGTGGTAGACGGTGACGATGCCGAACTGGAGTCGGGCCAACAGTAATGCGTCCATGAATTCCTCCCCCTTCAAATCAAAGTTCAGCGAACGGCCGTACGTCACGGACGCTCACCGAGCATGGAATCGATATCAGGAACATTTCGCGTTACATTACCATAACCTATGGATTTTATGATAGTTAGACAGTTGTTCAACTGAAAGTATGGTTCAGTTTTTTGGAACCCTTCGCTTTGTTGGGTCAGAAACTGGGCCGTGACCCGCCACGGGCGATCCACTATAGTTTCCCAAGTGAGGGGGCCCAGATGTTGATTGAGAGATCTCAGCGAGGGGTGATTCGGCATACCGGGACCGTCTACGGAAAGTCTGTTGAGGGGAACCCTCTCACCGTGTGGCTTCCCGAGACCAACAAGCCCGACATTCTGGTCCTGGCCTCCATTCACGGGGATGAAGCAGAGACGACTGTGGTTCTTTCGGACGCCCTGCGATCGATCAGCCCGGATGGTCTGAAGAATGCGGTCATTTTGTGCGGCAATGTCGACGGGCTTGCCCGGGGAACTCGAGGTAATGCACGAGGTGTGGATCTCAACCGCAATTTTCCAACGGCCAACTGGTTGCCGGAACCCGTTTATTACAAGAGTCGAAGAAACGAACCGCAGGACATCACACTCAGCCCAGGGGAATGTCCGGCTTCGGAGCCGGAAACCAAAGCGTTGCTGTCTCTTCTCGAACAACTGAAACCACGCGCAGTCGTCACCCTTCATTCGGCGCTGGCGTGCATCGATGATGCCGACGGTTCGGTTCTGGGACGACTACTGGCTCAAAAAACCGGCCTGCCGTTGGAGGTGGGTGTTGGGTATGCAACGCCGGGCTCGTTCGGTTCCTGGGCCTCGGAACAGAATCTGAATCTGGTCACCTACGAATTCGAGGCTGCATCGCCGTATGACCTCAAAGAACGGCACACGCCGGTATTGATCGATGTATTGACGGGCAAGGTCGATCTCTAGGGATAAGACATGCACATCCTCATCACAGACTCAGGTGTCGGCGGATTGTCCGTGTGTGCGTACGCAGAGCGGTTCTTGCGGACCACAAGTGTCGATCAGCCGGTCAGTCTGACCTACGTCAACGCCTCGCCGGAGAACGATTTCGGTTACAACTCGATGGGCTCTAGGGACGAAAAGGTGGAGAATTTTGATCGATTTCTCCACATCGTCGCCGACAGGTATCAACCCGACCTGATCTTCGTTGCCTGCAATACCCTTTCCGTGTTGATGGCCGACACCGAATTCTTGAGAGAAAATCGCACGCCGGTCCGGGGCATTGTGGAGATCGGAGTCAATCGTCTCCTTCATGATCTTCGACATACGCCGCAGTCAAAGGTGGTGATCTTCGGTACGGTGACGACGATCGAAGAGCAGACATACCCTGAGCTGCTCAAACACGGTGGAATTGACGAAGACAGGATCATCGCTCAGGCGTGCCCCTCCCTTGCCGATACAATTTCGGAAGATCGTCAGGGCTCGAAGGCGCGGCAGAAAATCAGGGAATTCGTTGGCGAGGCACTCGACAGGTCGACGACTCCAGCGGCAGAATTTCTGGCCTACCTTGCCTGCACCCACTACGGCTATCGGAAAGAGTTCTTCGCGGAAACGTTTGCAAAACGCGGTATCGCAGTGCAGGTCCTTAATCCCAATGAATTTGTGGCCAATGATCTCTTTGGGTCATTGAAACAAGAACTCTATGGTTCCGGGCGGGAAGGTGATATTCAGGTGGAGTTTGTCACCCGCTACCGGATTCCGGAAACGGCCCTCGAGACCATCGCGTTCTTCCTCGAACCGATCTCGCCGAGGACCATCAAGGCCTTTCAGAAATACACCTACGATCCTGGGCTGTTCTGACGGGAACCGTCGACCGGAAGTGCCCAAACTCAATCCCATCCGCGCGAAGCGCTCTGGTCCACGAATTGCTTCCGGTATCATGTTCCGATGAAGCTCATCAGGCCTCCCCGTCTTTATCCCGGTGATCCCGTCGCGGTCGTCGCAGCGTCCGGTCCGGTCAATCAAGAGAAGTTCTCAGCCGGAGTTGAGGCCCTGGGCGGTCGGTACGACTTGATCTACGACGAGAGTTCACTCTTCGCTCGTAAGGGTTTTCTTGCGGGCGAGGACGCCCATCGCCTCGAAGTTTTGAACACGGCCATCAGGGACCCGGAGTGCCGGGCCATCATTCTGGCTCGTGGTGGTTATGGTCTGACCCGTATTCTGCCGGGCATTGATCAGGCCGGCTTGCGGGTCCACCCCAAGGCCATCGTTGGTTACTCCGATGTCACTGCCCTGCTTTCCATGTGCTATGACGCCCGGGTTGCTTCCATCCACGGGCCCATGGTCAGTGATTTCGGGGGATTGTCTGACGGGGATCGAGATTCACTATTCAATCTTCTCGAAAATTCTGACCCCGGGGAGATTTTCGCCGGGTTGGAGACACTGGTCGAAGGACGGGCACGGGGACGTTTGATGGGAGGGAATCTCGAGGTTTTGTCCCGCCTGTTGGGCACTCCTTTTCAACCCAATTTCGAGGGCGCCGTGCTCTTTCTCGAAGAGGTTGGAGAGTTCCCATATCGGGTTGATCGCCTTTTGACCCACCTGGAAATGGCCGGAGTCTTTGAATCGGTTGCGGGAATCCTCATCGGCGACTTCACTGATTGTGATGAGCTGGAGGAGGGTGTAGTCCAGCCACCCAGTATTAACGACGTGCTGCTGGAGCGGCTGGGACGCCTGGAAGTTCCGGTTGCTCTCGGTGGAGCTTTCGGCCATGGCGACCGGAAGCGATCCCTGCCCGTTGGGGTACCGGTTGAACTGGACGCGGGGCGAGGGGTTCTGACGGCGATTGAGGGCGCTGTGTCTTAACCCGCACCTCACCGATTTTCGCACCTTGTTTCCTTTTTCCTTTTTGCCTTGGTACCTTGTTTTTGCGTCTCCCCTTTTCTGGGAATTCGAAGCCGTCAACAGGAGAGCGAAATGATGGAGCATACAGACAATAAGGGTGAGTCCACCGTGAAAGAGAAGCCCAAGAAGAGAAAAAAGCTCGCCATGCCCGACACCTACATCATAGTGGCCTTCATCGTGTTGGTCGTCGCGGGACTGACCTGGTTCATTCCGCCGGGAACCTATGATTATGAAGAGATCAATATCAACGGCAGCATGAAGAAAATCCCCGTTGACGGCACATTCCATTATCTGGATGCATCAGAGGCGAACCCGACCGGGGTTCTTGCCTATTTCAAATCGTTGTATACCGGCTGCGTGGATGCGGCGGATATTATTTTTGTTATCTTTATCTGTGCGGGCACATTCGGCATTCTCGTCAAGACAGGGGCGTTCCATGCCGGGATTGGTTCTGTACTTCGAAAAATGGGCAACAAGGATATCTTGCTGGTACCGATTTTGATGACCGTCTTTGCCCTTGGCAGTTCGCTATTCGGCATGCTCAGCGAATTCTACGGTTTTATTCCGCTGATGGTGGGGCTCGGCATCGCAATGGGCTATGACGCAATGTATGGTTTTGCAATCATCGCCTTGGGAGAATACGTTGGATTCATGGGCGCCACCTTGAATCCCTATACCGTTGGTGTGGCTCAGAAAATCGCCGGGGTCCCTATCTATTCGGCGACCGGATTCCGCATATTCGCCTTGGTGTGTTTCATTCTTGCATCGTCAGCCTATGTCATCGTCTACGGAAAACGGCTCAAGAAGAACCCCCAGCTTTCCGTCGTCTATGGAGAAAAGTCCATCCATGCGTTCAACATGGAAGAGCTTGACCAGTACAAGATGAATTTCAAGGCGGTGTTGATCATTCTCGACGTCTTGGCAACTCTGGGAATCCTGATGTACGGCATGATGAAACTGGGGTGGGGATATGGAGAGCTTTCCGGGTTATTCCTCGTCATGTCCATGATCGCCGCCGGCATCGACCGCTGGACTCCGAACCGTTGGGTTGATGAGTTCATAGCAGGTGTCAAAACGATTCTCTGGGGCGGCATGTTGACCGGTGTTGCAAAAGCAATCGTCGTCGTCATGGAAGATGCGCACATCAAAGACACGATCATATTTGGATTGTCCAACGGATTGAATGGCCTTCCGAGCGTAGTTTCTGCACAGACGATGCTGGTGGCTCAGACGGTGCTGAATTTCTTTATTCCGTCGGGAAGTGGGCAGGCAGCAGCAACAATGCCGATCATGGCGCCTCTTGCCGACATGCTGGGTGTCAGCAGACAGGTTGCATGTCTGGCATTCCAGTTTGGTGATGGGCTTTCCAATCTAGTGTGGCCGACATGTGGATGCGTGATCATATGTGCCCTCGGCGGCATTTCTATCCAGAAGTGGTGGAAGTGGTTCATGCCTCTTGCCGGAATACTGTTCGTGATGCAAATGGCCTTGATCGCATTGGCGATGTTGATGGGGTTGTAGTATCGAGGTCGTGTTTCGGACCAGCGGCGTCATGAGATCCTTTTCTTCGACGGTCTCCAGAGTCCAAGGGTGAGAGCGCCGGCGATAACTCCGAGAGTGACGAGCGCGATGCCCGGAACCAGACGACCGTACAAGAATGAACCGGTGGCGAAGAGGGCTGCGTAGACGGTGGCCGTTGCCGTCAGCATGCACACTATTCCTCGAGGCACCTCCCACGCGGAATCTTCCGAGCCGAGGCTTTCGCCCTCGGCCTCGGCTCTGGCCACAACCGCCCGCCAACCGGGTCCGCCGGGTCGGGTCTTGCGGTAGAAAGAGCGCAAGGTCACTTCGGCGGTGGGCCGAGTCAGGAGGGCCACCAGAGTCCAGATCACTGTTGTGAGAACGACGCCGATCAATAATTCCTGCCACGATGCAAGGCTCGGAAGACTGGCCTCTGCGGCCGTCCGGGTCATGCCCTCGGAGATCAGAGCCTCAATTTCCCGTGTACGAAGACCGTGCTGGAGGAAAAAGAACGAGGCGATCCCGAAGGACACCACCATGGCGGCGATTTCGGCCCAGGCGTTGATTCGCCACCAGAACCAGCGAAGGAGGAACAAGAGGCCGGTGCCGGCGCCGATCTGCAGAAGGATACCGAACGCCTGAAGGGCATTGGTGAGCCTGAGAGCCAACAGTGCCGCCAGAACCATCAGGGTGACGGTGGCCAGTCGGCCGACCAGGACGACGCGTTTTTCGCTTGCATCAGGTTTGAGAAACCTTCGGTAGAAGTCGTGCGCAATATAGGACGAGCCCCAGTTGAGGTGGGTCGAGATCGTCGAGACGTAGGCGGCGGCCAGAGATCCGACCACGAGCCCCAGCCAGCCGGCCGGCACGAAGGTCAGCATCGCGGGGTAGGCGAGGTCATGACCGATCACATTCGGTGCGACTGCAGGGAAGGCCTCACGGAGGGCCGCAAGGTCCGGGAAGACGACGATCGAAGCCAGTGCCACCAGGAGCCAAGGCCACGGGCGAAGCGCGTAATGGGCGAGATTGAAAAAGAGAGTCGCGCCGATGGCGTGGTTTTCATCCTTGGCCGCAAGCATGCGTTGGGCGATGTAGCCTCCTCCGCCGGGTTCGGCGCCGGGATACCAGGCCGCCCACCACTGGACAGCCAGTGGAATGATGAACAGGGGAACGAGAACTTCGAGGTTTCGAAAATCGGGCATCATGGCCAGCCGGGGCGCAACCTCGGGATGCGTCAGCAAGTTCGAGAGACCACCGACTGAAGGGTGGCGCAGGGCAAAGACCGCTGCTGCCACGGAGCCGGTCATCGCTGCCGCAAAGAGCAAGAGATCGGTGGCCAGAACCGAGCGGAGGCCACCGACGGCGGCGACCGTCACCGTGATGACCGAGGCGATCACAACTGTCGTGACCGGTGACCATCCCAAGAGCACACTGGCAATCTTGATTGCGGCCAGCGTCACCGAAGCCATGACCATCACATTGAAGAGTACTCCGAGATAAACCGCTCGGAAACCCCGCAGGAAGGCCGCGGGTTTTCCACTGTAGCGAATCTCGTAAAACTCCAGATCGGTCAGCAGTCCGGACCGACGCCAGAGTCCGGCATAGACGAAGGTGGTCGTCATTCCGGTCAAAAGGAAGGCCCACCACACCCAGTTGCCGGCGACGCCGTTCCGGCGGGTGATGTCGGCAACCAAATTGGGGGTGTCGGTTGAAAACGTCGTGGCCACCATCGAGATACCGAGAAGCCACCACGGCGCCGATCGACCGGAGAGGAAGAAATCCGCCGCGCCCCGTCCTGCTCTTCGGGCGGAGAGCAGGCCGATGCCGATGGCCAAGATGCCGTAGGTGGCGAGTACGATCCAATCAATGTGCGCCAGATGCAATGGAAGTTCCTCCCGGGTGGGTTTCGAGACATCCTACCGTACCAGGGGAGAATTCATCCACGAAGGACACGAAGGACACGAAGGACACGAAGGAAACACGGAGGAATAATCCACGAAGGACACGAAGGGGCACGAAAAGTAATTCACGAAGGGCTTCGCAGCTATCTGACATATCTCTTCCATTCGAGCTTGCCGTGTGAGCCGAAGTCAATGAGAATGCCAAACCGCAACCCGCTCGTTTCCAGAAAACCCGCCCCGAGTTCTCGATGCACCTCAATCGCGGTCCCGACGATCGCAAAGACTTCTTCCTTCAAAATCAGTTCACCCATCTTGGTGTCCCTTCGTGTCCTTCGTGGATCATTTCATGGGCCTTTTTCCGAACCGGAGATCATGCGATAGTAATCTGCATGCGAAAGTCTTTGATAGCAGTGTCGGTATTGATGGGAGGATTTGTGATCTTCGGATGCACAGGAGGCGATAGGTCTGGTCTGAAGGTAGAAGACGAAGCGCGAGCCGCATTGCAGGATCTGACTACAGGTGGTGGGGATTCGGCCCGCTCTCTCGCCGGACTTTCCGTGGCGGTGTTGCACCAGGGCGAGGTGCAATTCGAGGCCACCTTTGGAAGGGCCTCTATTGACCCGGTAGGAGAGAACGACCGCGCCTTGACCCCCGATAGCCTGATGCGAGTCGCGTCAATATCGAAAATGCTGTCCGCGATCGTCGTCATGCAGTTGGTGGAAGAAGGGAGGCTGGACCTGGATTCTGATGTCTCGGGGTTTCTTGGCTGGGAACTTCGTAATCAACACTACCCTGATCGGGTCGTCACTCTTCGGCAGCTGCTTTCCCACACCTCATCGATTCGTGATGCCGGCGAGTCTTACATCATTCGATATCCGCGCGCCCTTGCCGAGGTATTTGAGCCTGCCGATCCAGACTTTGGTGACCGATTTCAGGTCGACGAAGAAGGTGTGGATCGGGGGCCGGGCGCCTTCTTCGAATACGCCAATCTAAACTACGGGGTCGTTGCCACCATCCTGGAGACTGTGACAGGCCTTCGTTTCGATCAGTTGATGCAACAGCGTTTCTTCGGCCCTCTGGGTTTGCCGGGTGGATTCAACGTTGCGGCGTTTTCTCAGCCTGAGCAGAGCGGCTTGGCGACGCTCTATCGCCGACGTGACCAGGAGGAGATCTGGCATCCCGAGGGTCCCTGGGTGGCACAGGTCGATGACCTGAGCGAAGGCATTGCCGCTGCTTTGCCTGACGGCGCGGACTACCGCCCGGGAACCAATGGGGCCCAGTTCAGCCCCCAGGGCGGAGCGCGGTTGTCTCTGAGGGGGCTTGAGACATTGGCGAAACTCCTGTTGGGTGACGGAAGGGTTGGAGATGTTCGACTGCTTGCGCCCGAGAGCATGACCGAACTGCGGCGCCCTGCCTGGATCTATGACGCTGACGCAGCAAACATTGAGGGCTACGACGGCACCCTTCATATCTACGCAACCGGCCCCCGTATCATCACCGGTACGACAGAAGGGGATCGACTCTTTGCCGGCGACACCAGGCGTTGGATCGGGCACTTTGGCGAGGCCTACGGGCTCCTGGCGGGTGTCTGGGTGCACCCGGAGTCAGGCGATGGTGTTGTCTTTGCGGTGACCGGAACCGCCTTCGATCCCTACGCTCTGGATGACGGTAGGAGCGCCCTTGTCCCCATCGAGGCCAAGATCCTCGAGCAACTTGGGAAGTTATTGGATGTTCCGACATACCCCACGGCGACAAGATCAGCAACCGAGTGATGGCATCAGGGCAGGCAACGCCGAGCCCGGGTTGGAAATCAGGCGGTTGACTCCCGCCGCTGTTTGGGTCAGGCTCAGTTGATCCCTCCACGCTGCAAACGGGAAGGAGAATTCCCTGTCTGCAGAGCGCGGAGCCGTCGGCTTCTATCGTGCCCGCAAGCCGCAAGAAACGCCCCTCTATCGCCTGGTCGAGGCCCTCTACGATCAGGTCAAGGGCGTTTGGGAGGAGCGTTTTGAGCGGCACTACGGATTCTGGCGGGTCTTCGTCGATGATGTCGTCAACG
>Ga0164318_10004091_pt1 | contig 13925 bp, 10 predicted proteins | sample GuaBasSedimGuay9_FD_113734 | JGI IMG/M metagenome (GOLD analysis project Ga0164318, IMG submission 113734) | Subseafloor sediment microbial communities from Guaymas Basin, Gulf of California, Mexico - Guay9, Core 4571-4, 0-3 cm | ecosystem: Environmental > Aquatic > Marine > Hydrothermal vents...
AACTGAGAGTCGAGCACCACTAGGTCCAAAATCAAAAAGGAGGGACTGCAAATGCACATATGGCGGAAGATAATCGTAGTGATTGCGGTAAGTATCCTGGCAACAAGTGGCATCGCGCTGTTGGGAAGCGCACAAGAGAAACCTTATGAAGGGGTTGTGCTTCATCTGGCGTCTATGGCCGATCAATATGCTGATTATTTGAAAGTCTTGGGTAAGAAGTTTGAGGAGGTCAGTGGAGCGCGGGTCGAAGTAGACATATTGGGATACACAGAACTGTATCAGAAAATTACGCAAGACTACGCTACTCACACCAAGCAGTACGATCTGGCCACCGTCGATATCGTTTGGACGGGAGAGTTCGCTGAAAAGGGATGGACGGTCGATCTTACGCCTCTCATCCTACGGGATTACGATGAGCTCGACGTTCCTGATATCCTTCCTGTCATGTGGGCAGAGGGAAGCTGGGACGGCAAGCAGATCGCGTTCCCGATGGCCGGATACGCTAACAGTCTCATCTATCGCAAGGATCTGTTCAACGATCCAGAGGAACAAGCGAACTTCAAGGCCAAGTACGGCTATGATCTGCGCCCGCCCCGCACGATGAAAGAGCTGGCTGACATCGCCACCTTCTTCACCCGTCCCAAGGAGAACATGTACGGGCTCGTAGCGAACGGAGCGCGCGGTCCCGCGGTCGCGCAAGACTGGATGGAGTACATGCGTGCGTTCGGGGGTCAGATCATCGACGAGAATGGAAAGGTGGTCGTCGACAGTCCGGAGTGCCTGGCCGCGCTCAAGTTCTTCGTCGACATCTTTGACAAGTGGGCACCACCCGGAGCGATCGGTTACTGGTGGGACGACCGCGAGACGTCCTATCGAACCGGGCAATCAGTCATGGAGTCCTCTTGGAGTATCGCCCGGGCCGGATATGAGGATCCGTCGATCTCGCGCGTCGTGGGCAAAACCGGCATGGCGATGACCCCGAGCGCTCCTGCAGTTAAGCCGCAGTTCGGCTTCGGCGGATGGGGAATCGGAATCAACGCGGACATCTCACCGGAAAGACAGGCTGCTGCTTGGGCGTTCATCAAGTGGATCACCAGCCCTGAGATCCAGAAGGAGTGGATGCTGCACGACGGAGCTCCCATCCGGCTCTCGACTCTGCTCGATCCGGAACTGAATCAAAAGATGCCATGGCTGCGCACGATGCTCAAGCTGTTCATCGACGGCAACGGTGACTACCGGCCCCGCGTGCCCGAATACAGCCGGATCCAGGATATCCTCGGGCTTCGGATAAATCAGGCCATAACACACGAGCTTACGCCGGAAGAGGCGCTGAGCAAGGCTGCGGAAGAGATCAAGGCCATATACGGACAATAAGACAACGCCGCAGGCTGGTGCGGATTCCAGTCCGCACCAGCCTGTACTGTATAACATGCTTCTTGAAAGGCCGGACAAATGATAAGCAGCGTAAGAGAGTACTTCAACACTGGTAAGCGCTCTTTATATTTATTCATTATTCCGATTACCCTTTATTTGATCTTTTTCTTTTTATATCCAGTCCTTTATGAAATTTACATCAGCTTCTTCGACTACAGTTTGGGCAGCCCCAAAACATTCGTCGGACTGCAGAACTATGTCCTTATGGCACGCGACGAGCAGTTTCTGCACTCGCTCATCACCACGGTCATTTTTGTCGTCAGTGCGGTTAGCGCCGAGCTAGCTCTCGGTTTGGGAACTGCTCTCCTCTTGAACTACGAGAGTAGGATCATGGACATCATTCGCACGGTGATCCTTATCCCTACCGTGTTCACCCCGTTGGTAGCCGGGCTTGTGTGGAAGGCGTTGTACAACCCGGATCTCGGTGTGATCTCATATTACTTGCGCCTCTTGGGTATACCGATCGGACGCGGTCTCACCGTGGAGAGGTCAACCGCGCTCTTCTCCGTGATCCTGGTCGATATCTGGGAGTGGACTCCACTGATCGTAATCATCATCCTCGCTGGGTTGAAGAGCCTTCCCAAAGAGCCTTACGAAGCAGGTGCAATCGACGGGGCATCGAGCAGCCAGCTGTTCCGTTACGTGACGCTTCCTTTGCTGCGTCCGACCATCATCGTGGCAGTGTTAATCCGCGCGATGGACGCACTGAAGATCTTCGATATCATCTGGGCAATAACCGGTGGAGGACCCGGAACGGCAACAACCGTGGCCAACCTGCGTATTTTTCAGGTAGGGGTTCAACAACTGCGCATCGGCTACGCTTCAACACTGTCGAACGTCCTGTTGGTGATGAGCGTCCTTGTGGGGGTATTCTTCATCCACGTTCTATACTCGAAAAAGTACGGAGGGATACGATGATTACCGCTACCAACACTCAATGGAAGAGAACGATGCTACATAGCGCTCGGGCGGTAGTGATCGCGTTAATCATCGTATTTGTTCTCTTCCCGATCTTCTGGATGGCGACCACCGCCTTCAAACAGCGGATCGACATGTTCGTGTTGCCGCCTCAGTGGATCTTCAAACCGACCCTTGACAATTTCAGATACATACTGAGCACCATGCCGGTTGGAAGATGGGTGCTGAACAGCAGCGTGATCTCCCTCGGGACGATGGCCCTCTCCCTCTTACTCGGAGTGCCGGCGGGATACGCGTTCTCGCGTGTCCACTTTCGTGGCAAGGGGATCCTGCTCACGTTCATCCTCCTGACCCGCGCTCTCCCGCCGGTGGTGATCGTGCTCCCGTTCCGGGTGATCATGCAGGGGCTGGGGTTGTTCGGCACCCGGACCGCTGTGATCCTGATCGATACGGTGTACGACGCCGCGTTCACCGCCTGGTTGATGTCGGGGATGTTCGAGAGCATCCCGGTGGACATTGAGGACGCCGCCCTCATCGACGGTTGTTCTCCGGTGCAGGCGTTCTGGAAGATAATCCTCCCGTTGAGCAAACCAGGGCTGGTCACCGCCTCGTTGTTTACGTTCATCCTTTCTTGGAACGACTTTCTGTTCGCGCTGACCTTGACATCACCCAGCACGGCTACCCTCCCAATCGGGATGCTGAGCACCTACGGAATACTGAACCAGGGCTGGACGTACATGATGGCCCTCGGGTGCCTGGCAATCGTCCCGGTGGTGTTCATCTCGCTCCTCCTGCAGCGGTACTACGTGAGCGGACTGACGTTCGGAGGGGTCAAATGATCAACAAATGTCGAGGACGAGATCGGCGGAAAGGGAATACCAATGGCAAAGGTCTATAAGAACGCCACCGTCCTCGCCGGTTCTGAACTCCGCGTGATGGAAGGCGCGGCGGTGGTCCTGGACGGAGAACACATCGTAGAGATAACGACCGATTACTCCGGTCCAGGAATCGACCTGGACGGAGCGATCGTCATCCCGGGATTCGTCGACGCTCATACTCACGTCGGGGACCGGGGAGCCAAGGACATGGCCGTCGGACTTCCCACCGTGGAAGCTGTATCCCCGCCCGACAGCGTCAAATACCGGTACTTGCAAAGTCTGACGCCGGAAGAGCTCACCCGGTCGATGCGCAGCGGGGCGCGCGAGATGCTTGCCGCGGGAATCGCCGCATTCGGAGACTTCCGCGAGGGTGGAGTACACGGCAGCGAACTCCTGAAAAATGCGGTGCGGGACCTTCCGATCAAAGCGGTGATATTCGCTGAGCCGACCGTCCCCCCCGGAGAATGGCCCAAATACCTCCACGAGGCAGCGGAGATCGGTGAAGCGGCTGAGGGACTGGGGATCGGCGATATCACGCTGTTCACCGCCGATCAACTCACGGTGCTGAAAGGAGCTCTCGAGGCCCACAGCGCAAAACTGGCCATTCACATCGCGGAAACGAGAAAGGCGCAACAGGCATCGGAGGAACGATGGGGAGCCTCGGAGGTGAAGCGGATCCTAGAGGTCGCTCCCGATCTGCTCGTGCACATGACCAACGCCGACTCGGCCGACATCGAGGCGACCGCTGCGGCGGGGGTACCCGTGGTGTGCTGCCCTCGCACCAACTGCATCCTGGGAGACGGTATCCCTCCCCTCTACCAGTTGTGGAAGGCCGGAGTCCCTCTGAGCTTGGGGACCGACAACTTCATGTTCACTAGCCCGAACATGTTCCGAGAGATGGATTACTTCTCCCGGACCGTGCGGGGACAGAGCAACCGGCCGGACGCAATCGAGGCGCGGGATGTCCTCTCCATGGCCACCCTCGGCGGGGCGCGTGCCCTGGGAATCGACGATGAGTACGGATCTCTAGAGCCCGGCAAGATCGCGAGCTTCATCGTCATCGATCCGAAATCCCCAAATTTGCAGCCGGTGCGTGACATTTACTCCGCGATCGTGCACCGGGCCGGGCTGGCGGATATCCGGCTCGTGGTGGCGCGCGGGCAGGAGCTACACCGAGGAGGAACCGAACGATGACCACGATAAAAGTGAACCTGCTGGGTTTTGAGCTGCGCAGTCCGCTCGTCGCGGCATCGGGACCGATGACCCGCAACTTCAGTTCAATAAAGCGGCTGGCCGCGGCCGGAATCGGAGCGGCGATCACCAAGACGATCCTGTTGTCACCGTCCACCAATCCCCAGCCGTGCCTGCATCGGGGCAAGGGCTATTTCCTGAACACCGAGCGGTGCTCTACGATCCCGCTCGCGCGCTGGCTGGAGGAGGAGTTGCCCCGGCTGCGCACGCTCGAAATCCCGATCATCGCGAGCATCGGGATGACCCCGGACGATGCGGCAGAGCTGGCACCGCAGGTGGTGGAGGCCGGTGCGCAGATGCTGGAACTCTCGATCTTCACCGGGTACGACGACCCACAGCCGATGGTGGAAGCGATCCGCCGGGTGAAGGCGGTGGTCGATGTCCCGGTCATCGTCAAGCTCAGTTCCAACGTGCACGACATCGTAGAGTTCGGGCGTGCGCTCAAGGCCGCCGGGGCCGACGCGGTATCGGCGATCGACGCGGTGAAGGCCGGGATCACCATCGACCCAGTGACTGGCCGACCGGCGCTGCTCCAGCAGGGGTTCGGCCGGGTCTCCGGCGAGGCGATCAAGGCGCTCGCCCTGTACAACGTTGCACAGCTCGCCCATTACGTCGGTATCCCGATCATCGGGACCGGCGGCGTCACCACCGGAGTCGATGCGATCGAGATGCTCAGCTGCGGCGCCGCGGCAGTAGGGGTGTGCACCGCGTTTATCGTCGACGGGCCGGAGAAGGCCACCCGGATGAACGAGGAGATGCGCGAATTCATGCACGAGCACGGGTTCTCCTCCCTGGACGAGATCCGGGGACGAACCATCTCCCAGATCGACTTTCCCGAAACGACGGAGGAACGGCAGGAGTACGAGAAGCGCCAGGTGCAGACCACGGATCGGACGGCGGTCATCGATCAAGAAACGTGCGTAAAGTGCGGGATCTGCCGCCGTGTCTGCCTGTACAGTGCGGTAGACAAGCGCGACGGCGCGTTCGTTATCGACCCGGAACGCTGCAAAGCGTGCGGGCTGTGCGTCTCGATGTGCCCGGTAGGAGCAATTGACTACGAGGAGAAGGCGCGATGAGGACTTTGCTCGCTGGAGGGACAATCTGTACGTTTGACAGTTCACACCGTTGTATTCCAGATGGTTACTTGGGAATAGATGACGGACGAATTGCGTTCGTGTCCAACGAGATTCTAGGTAATTTCAACCCAGATCGGACGATAGATTGCCATGGGGATCTCATCCTCCCCGGGTTTGTCAATTGTCACACCCACCTGGCGGAGAATCTGTTCAAGGGCCTAATGGAGGAGGTCAACTTCGAAGGACTCTTCTACACCACCCTGTTTCGCTGGGAGTCGCTGCTCGACCCGGAGATGGTCTACTGGGGGAGCATGGCCGGGGCGCTGGACGCGCTGCGCTGCGGCGTGACGACGATCTCCGATATGTACCATCACGCCTCCGCCACCGCCGAAGCGGTGTCCGAGGTCGGCATCCGCGGACACATCGGCCAGAAGATCCTCGGGTTCGCTCTGAAACGACCGCCGCACCAGACCGAGAGCGGGATCGACTACAACTTTGATTTCTCCGCGTTCTCCGCCCAGTTGGACGCGGCGGTGGAGTTCGCCTCCGCCTGGGCGGGGAAAGCGGACGGACGGATCACCACCTGCATCGCCCCTCACGCTACGAACACGCTCAATCGGGAGATGTTCGCCACGATCGCGGATCGCGCCGCGGCGGAGGGCCTGCGCATACATCTCCATCTGGCCCAGATGGCAAGCGAGCGTAAAGCGATCCTCTCCCGGGAGGGAATGGGCTGTGTTGCGTTCCTCGAAGACGTGGGGCTGCTTGATCGGCCGGTCCTGGGCGCGCACGCGATCTTCCTCGACGAAGGCGAGATCGAGATCCTGCGCCGCAACAACGTGTCGGTCGCGCATAATCCGGTCCCGAACGCGCGGGACGCCGCCGTCGTCGCACCGATCGATAGGATGCAGAACGCCGGGGTAACGGTGGGACTAGGAACCGACGCATTTGAGATGAACTTACTCAATACCGCGCGGTTTGCTGCTCTCATAAACCGGGTGCACACCGGACAACCGGATTACCTCCCGGCGTATGACGCGCTGGCGATGGCAACAATCGAAGGAGCAAAAGCGTTAGGTTTGGAACAAGAGATCGGATCGTTAGAAGCAGGAAAATGCGCGGACATAGTTGTCTTTGATCTCTCATCATTGAATACTCAACCCCTCGACGATCCGCTCAAGAATCTGTTCTATTATGGTGATGTGAGTAATATAAAATACACGATAGTAAATGGTGGAATAGTGTATGATGGACGTAATTTCTCTTGGGCAAAAGAAAGCGCGGTCAAGGAAGAACTGAAGCGTGTCAGTATAAAGTTACGGTCTAAGATACAACAGCTTAAGAGAGGCGCATGATGGACCAATTCCCAATTGTAACACTGATTGTAAATAATAGGCGTTATCAGGTGCAGGCTGATCCCAACCGGAGTCTACTCGACTATCTACGAGATGACTTGGGCTTGACCGGAGCCAAGAACGGCTGCGATCAAAAGGGGATATGTGGCGCATGTACCGTCATTGTAAACGGGAAGGCGATGAAGTCGTGCCAACTAAAACTAAACCAATTGAATAACGCTCACATTACTACGATTGAAGGGTTAAGCGATGGGAAAGTCCTCCATCCGCTTCAGGAAGCGTTCATCCGGGAAGGGGCTGTGCAGTGTGGCTTTTGTACACCGGGAATGATCATGGCCAGTAAGGCTCTTCTCGATAAGAATCCACACCCCACTCGTGATGAGATCATGGCTGCTCTGCGTGGTAATCTCTGTCGTTGTGGCACGTACAAGAAAGTGATCAAAGCCATACAGGATGTCTCACGGGCTGAATCAGCCAATCATGGAGGAGAGTTAGAACAGGTAGAGATAGGTGCGCCTCTTCCGCCCAAAATGGCCGTGGAGAAGGTCACCGGGAAGCTGAAATTTGCCGCTGATCTGCCTGTTACTTCTGAGACGACCTTTGCTAAAATCGTCTGGCCGCGTTTTCCACATGCCAAGATCAAGAAAGTGGATATTTCCCAAGCGGTGGCCTTACCAGGTGTGATCGCTGTGCTGACCGCGAAGGACGTTCCGGGACAAAACGCATTCGGGGGTATTCGCGCTGATCAGCCGGTCTTGGCGGAAGACCGCGTGCGTTACTTAGGAGATCCTATCGCTCTTGTCATTGCGGAGAGTTCCGCCGTTGCCGAACAAGCTCGCGATCTGGTGCATGTGGACTATGAGCCGCTGAAACCTGTCTACGATCCACAAGAGGCGCTTGCACCGGATGCTCCACAGCTGTTTCCTCAAGGAAATCTTGTCTGCAGGTTCTCACTTACGCGCGGTCAGATCGAGGAAGGCTTCCACCGTTCAGATATCGTTGTCGAGGGGAGGTTTTCCACTCCTGCCGTGGAACACGCGTATCTGGAAACAGAAGCAGGTATCGGGGAGTGGGATGAAGGAAAGGTAACGATTCGCGCAGCATGCCAATACCCACAGACTATTCAACGACAGATTGCAGCTATTCTTGACCTCCCTGTGGAGATGGTGCGCGTAATTTCTCACCCCACCGGGGGGGCGTTCGGAGGAAAAACAGATATCTCCATCCACGCGCTGTTGGCACTGGGAGCGTTCGTCACTCACAGGCGTGTACGCATTGTGCTTACCCGTGAAGAGTCGCTGCGTACCAGTGTGAAGCGACATCCAATGAAGATGAATTATCGGATGGGACTGCGCCGAGATGGGCATATCGAAGCGATCAGTGGCAATATTATTGCAAACTGTGGAGCCTACGAGGCATTCAGCATTCCTGTAATAGAGCAAACCACCGCTTTCGCTACCGGGCCGTACACGGTGCCTCATGTTGCAATAGAATCACGCGGGGTATTTACAAACACCCCACCCTCATCCGCATTTAGAGGATTTGGTATCCCACAACCCACATTTGCTGTAGAGTCCCTGCTCGATGAGGCAGCCCGCAAGCTGGATATCTCGCCACTGGAGATACGGCGCATCAATGCCGTTCGACAAGGGGATCGCACCGTGGCGGAACAACTGCTCGGGCCTGATACGCATCTTGTTGAAGCACTGGATGCCATTGAGCAGGACTACATTACTGCGCAGCAAGAGATCGGTGATCGGCCGGGGTGGGGAGTGGGAATTGCTTGTGGCTACAAGAACGTTGGTTTGGGCCTGGGTGAAAAAGACTACGCAAACGCAGAAATCGAGATCCTTTCCGATGACAAGATCCTTCTCCGAGTCGGAGCTATTGACCTCGGGCAAGGGTCAGCGACGATCCTTGCGCAGATTGCCGCGCATGCGTTAGGAGTTAGTTATGCGGATATAGACGTAGAGATGGGAGATACAGCTAATGACCCGGATGCGCGAGAAACGAACGCCTCACGGCAGACGGTGATGTCGGGTAATGCCGTGTTGCACGCGGTTGAAAGTCTCAAAAAGGAAATAGCCAAATTTGCAGCTGTCTATTACCCGCAACTTCGAGGGAACATAGCGGTAGAGGGAAAAAACATCATCGACAGCAACGGGCAACGGGTTGAACTGGCGGCGCTTGTTGAGTCAGTGCATGCCGATGGAAAGAGGCTGCTAGGAAGGGGGATGTATCTCGCTCCGCAGACGGTTCCGTTGGAGCAGAAAGGGGAAGGGCCCAACTATCCCACGTTCGGATTCTTCGCCAACTTGGCAGTTGCACGGGTGGACAAACATACGGGACGAGTATCAGTAGAGAAGCTTGTCTCTGCTTATGACGTTGGTAAGGCAATCAATCGTCTCACTTTAGAAGGGCAGATTGAAGGGGGAGCAATTATGGGAATGGGTTACGCCCTTTCTGAACAATATATTGCCCACGGTCCTAATCAGACGAACAACCTCGCCCAATGTGGTGTGCCGAGGATCAATTCCCTTCCTAAAGAACTGGAAGCCCGATTAATAGAAAACGAGGATTCTTTGGGGCCCTACGGAGCAAAAGGAGTTGGGGAAATGGCAATGGTTGCCGTTGCTCCAGCGATCACAAATGCGATCTACGATGCTTGCCGAGTGAGAATAGTCGACCTGCCTGCAAGTGCCGATAAGATTCGGCGGGCTCTAGAAAAAGAGGCGAGTGTGTGATATGAAGTTCCTAATACGTGGGGGGAAGATCGTGCTCTCAAACGGTATAATCATAGCTGATTTGCTTGTCGTCGATGAGAAAATAGCTGCTATGGGAAAGGATCTTGCTGCATCATTCCCTGTTGATCGCACGATTGATGCAACGGGCAAATTCATCTTCCCCGGACTGATCGACGCGCACGTCCACCTGCCGTGGGAGAGCGACGGGGTAAGCTCCGGCGACGACTTCTCCTCCGGGACCAAGGCGGCGATCTGCGGCGGGGTGACCACGATCATCGACTTCGCCGTTCCCGTCGCCGGTGAGTCGATCACCGTCGCGGTCGAGCGGCGCATTGATGAAGCAGAGGGGGCATGTTACACCGACTTCTCGCTTCACGCCGCCGTCACCTATTTCGACGCATCCCTTCCGGAGGAGATCGCGCGGGTGGTGGAACGCGGGATCACCAGCTTCAAGCTGTACATGCTGTATCCCGGGCTGCGCCTCGATTCCGGTGAGATCTACCAGATCATGCACTGGGTGAAGGAGGCGGGGGGATTGATCGGGGTTCACGCTGAAAACGGCGATATCATCCACACGCGGCGGGCCCTGTTCCTAAACCAGGGGCACAAAGAGCCGTTTTATCACTATCTCAGCAGTCCAGCCGTTGTCGAGGCGGATGCGGTAAACCAAATACTGTTCCTCAACGAGCACGTCGGCGGACGGCTATACTTCGTCCACGTCTCCGCGGGTGAGTCACTGGCGCTGATCGCCCGGGCGAAGGACCGCGGCCAGACGGTGTACGCCGAGACCTGTCCTCACTACCTCGCGTTGACGGCAGCGGAGTACAACCGCCCGGACGGACACCTGTTCCTCGTCAGCCCGTCGCTCAAATCGGCAGATGACCGCGATGCACTGTGGAACGGCGTTATGAATGGCTCTGTCGATTTTATCTCCACCGATCACTGCCCGTTCAGTCGGGAGCAGAAGGAGGTACACAAGGATGATTTCACCGCAGTGCCGAATGGAATGCCCGGAGTGGAGACGCGGCTGCCGATCCTGCTCACCGAAGGATATTGGCACCGCCGCGTACCGCTCGAGCGGATCGTCGCGTTGACGAGCTACACCCCGGCGCGCGTGTTCGGCCTGTTCCCGCAGAAAGGAACCCTGCAGCCGGGATCGGATGCAGATCTGGTCATTCTCGACCTGGAAAAGGAATGGACGCTGCGGCATGAGGATCTCCACATGAATGTCGATTGGTCCCCGTACGAGGAGTGGAGATGCCGCGGGTTACCGGAGCTGGTGATGCGCCGTGGGGAGATCATGTACGAAGACGGCGAGTGGATTGCCGATTCCGCACACGGACAGTTCATCACTCGGAAGATTAATTGATCGATAAGGAGGTCAAAGGTGTTCGAACAGCAATTTCTTGAGCAGCGCAGGAGGCTTCAGCTCACACAGGAGAAGATCGAGGAGAGGTTTCGTGTAGCAGAGCTCGGAGACGAATCGAAGAAATGGGCACGCCGGTGGTTGGCCGTCGAATCCTACGGTCAGGTGGGATTGGCCCTGTTCGATCTGCCGCCGATCATCGAGCGGGCAAAGGATGGGGACATCCTCATCGACGTAGATGGCAAGGAGTACGTGGACCTGCTCGCCGGGTTCTCGGTGTCGGCGTTGGGAGAATGTAACGAACAGGTGACCAAGGTCATTCAAGAACAGGCGGGCAAATTAGCGCACTACTTCGATTTCCCGCATCCGGAACGGATCAAGCTGGCGGAGAAGCTCGTTCAGATCAGCCCGATCAAGGGAGGCAAAGCGCGGGTCGCGTTCGGGGTAACCGGATCCGACGCCATCGAGTTGGCCGTCCGCGCCGCGCGTTACTACACTGGCCGGCCGATGATCCTCACCGCGTTCGGAGACTATCACGGGGTCACCTATGGCTCGATGGCCCTCACCGGCAAGGGAGGGATGTGGCCTTATTTCTATCCGATACCGCCGCTTGACACTGGAGTAAGCTATTTTCCGTTCCCGTATCCGTACCAGTGCCCGTTCGGCAAGGCGCCTGCAGGTGAGGACGAAGAAAGCTGGTGTCTAGAACGATTGGAGAATTACTTTGAGTATTACTTCCAGAGCAAGGAGTCACCGTATCGGGAGGTAAAAGGGGATATTACCAACGTGGCGGCGTTCGTGGTCGAGCCGTTCCAGAGCTCCGCCGGTTACATCCTGCCGTCTCCCGGATATCTGCGGTTGCTGCGCCGCCTGGCCGATAAATACGACATTCTGTTGATCGTGGACGAGATCCAGACCGGACTGGGACGCACTGGTAAACTTTGGGCAAGCGAGTGGGAGGGGGTAGAAGTGGATATGCTCCTCACTTCGAAGGCCCTGGGCGGGGGGCTTCCCCTGTCAGCTGTAGTCGCTCGGCCTGAGATCTTGGAGGCCTGGGGACCAGGCGCCCACGTCTCAACCCAGGCAGGGAACGTGCTCGCCTGTGCTGCGGGAAACGTCGTGCTGGACACGATCGCGCAGGATAGTTTTCTTCGGTCCGTCCAGGAGCGGGGAGAGTACTTCGTCGCTGGGCTGCGCGAGTTGCAGCAGCGCCATCCGCTGATCGGGAACATCAACGCCAAGGGAATCTACATCGGGCTAGAGCTGGTGCGCGACCAGGTAACGCGAGAGCCAGCACCGGAGGAGGCGTTGTTCGTAACCCGGGAGTGCGTCAAGGAGGGAATGGTGTTCGAAAAAGGGGGATACTTTCACAACCGATTCCAACTGATCCCGCCACTCACCATCCGACGACAGACGATCGACCGCGCATTGGAGATCTTTGACAAGACCTTCACCCGAGCCGAGGAGCAATTTGGGAACAAGTAGTTAAAACAAATCGGGATTTTACAAGTATAATGGTGGCCTGAATAGCGAGCGATGCATTGAAGGAACCAACCATACGTGCTCGTTATTCCAATAACGAAGGCTGTCAAGGAGGATGTGGATGTGTTCAGCTCCAGAGATCGCTGTGTTCGGCAGCATCAACATGGATTTCGTAACCCGAATGGAACGGTTCCCGAAGCCCGGCGAAACCGTAATTGCACAAGGATTTGCCCGGTTCCCCGGTGGGAAGGGTGCTAACCAGGCGGTGGCAGCTGCCCGCATGGGGGGGCAAGTATCTTTCTACGGCAAAGTGGGAGCGGACGTATTCGGCGAGGAGCTTCTTTCCGGTCTACGTGACAACGGAGTCAGCACCGAATGGGTGTTGCGGGAGGATGGTACCCCGTCGGGGATTGCGAGCATCTGGGTAGTAAGCGATGGTGAAAATGCCATCGCCTATACTCCAGGCGCAAATGCACGGGTGGATACTGATTATATCGATCGGGTCATCAACTCCCTCAGCAATGCCAAAGTGCTCCTCCTCCAGCTTGAGGTGCCTTCGTCCTCCATAGCCTACCTGTTACGCCGTCTACCTGTGGGGAGACCTCTGGTCATCCTAAACCCAGCGCCGGCCCAGAACTTCGGAAAATTAAACCTAAAACGAGTGGACATTATTACTCCGAATCGGGGGGAACTGGTAGCCTTAACCGATGAAAGCAGGATCGAGAGAGCCGCTGAGACATTACTGACTGCGGGGGTAAAGACGGTGATCTGCACCGACGGGAGGGAAGGAGCCTACCTGATCGATAAGGAGCATATCCAACATTTCAACCCTTTTTCTGTTGATCCAGTGGACACTACCGCGGCTGGGGATGCATTCAACGGGGCATTGGCTGCAGCGTTGGCTAAAGGACGGTCCGTTGAAGAGGCTGTCCTGTGGGCCAATGCCGCTGGAGCACTAGCGACAACCCGAAGGGGAGCACAGCCATCTCTTCCCACTGCAACCGAGGTGGAAACTCTTCTCCACGATAGTCCGGTGGTGCCGTGATGCTCATGTACCGCTGCTAGATCTCACGTTTACTGCTTCTTAAGCTTCGGGTTGATCTCCTCCCAGAGGAAATTGGTGAATAACTTCACCTCGAACGCAAAGCAAGATGCCAATAAATTGCACGTGTATGCTATCGCGACCGGGTTAGAGAGATGAAAATATACACGGCAAGGCCGACAGCACGAACAGATCCATCAATCGATTTCAGCTTACATTCTCTCTTCGAGGAGGAGCTCGGATCATGCTGACCGAACCCTGGCTCCGCGGGGAGGACTCGAACCTCCAACCATTCGGTTAACAGCCGAGCGCTCTGCCAATTGAGCTACCGCGGAATGCACTATCTATTCTATCTGACGCCCTGGGATCCGTCAACCAC
>Ga0164318_10004092_pt1 | contig 13924 bp, 21 predicted proteins | sample GuaBasSedimGuay9_FD_113734 | JGI IMG/M metagenome (GOLD analysis project Ga0164318, IMG submission 113734) | Subseafloor sediment microbial communities from Guaymas Basin, Gulf of California, Mexico - Guay9, Core 4571-4, 0-3 cm | ecosystem: Environmental > Aquatic > Marine > Hydrothermal vents...
AAGTTCTTGATGCTTCCAGTGACAAAACTTAAGAGTGGAGAAAAAGGCTATATCGCATTCAGATATGGTGAATGGCCTGAGGGCTATGAAATAGACTACATGGAATATGTTAGATCTGTTGTTCTGGGAAAAGTTGCTATCATGCTGAATATGAATCCAAAAGAGCTGAAGAAAATATTAGAGGAAGAATTAGGGAAATGTTTGGAGGTGGTAAAATGATTTCTCTATTCATGAGATATATGTTCTATGTGGCTATTGCAAGATTTATCTTTCCGGATTATAATATCAGGCTGATTATTCTCATCGGCACAATCTATACGCTCGTAGATGCTTTCCTTTCTTCCATAGAAAGAAGAGTTGTAGGAACTGATCGTGGGAGGTGATGTGATGCCAACAAATAGTAAGAAGTTAACGGTTGAGGATGCTCTACTAAGGAGAGGCGATTTCTCTAAGACCGATGAAGAGTTTATGAAGCTTATAGAGGAAAAGCAAGATGAGAGATTCACAGATATAAGATCACTAGTCTTTGGATGGAAGCCTCAACCAGATGGAAGCAAGAAGCTAATGTCTAGACTTCCTAACGGCAAAGTAGTCTTTGTTGACAGACGAGAACAATTTGAAGTCAAGCCAGGAAGACCATATCTCTGCCTAGTATATGAACGAGAAAGAGAAGCCTTCGCTAGAATCCTCTGTGAAGAGCAAGAGCCAGTTATATGGGTCTTACAGAATAAACTAGTCACACTAAGATATGTAGATAAGAATGGACAATTGAAGGTAATTATGCCTCATGGAAAGACTTATCAGGAGAGAATATTAGCAGCTCTTAATAGACTGGAAAGGCTAGGATTTCCTGAGATCAAAGTTGTATTTAGGGAGAATGAGAGAAAGGCAAAGCAGGGTGAGTAGATATGGGCAAGCAATGCTATTTATGTGGTAAAAACACAATCTTCTTCATCTGGTCTACTTCCAGAGCATTTCCGATTCATAAGCTTAAACTAACTAAGAAAGAGAAGGCTATGTATAGCATAGGAGTTCCCATCTGCTTTAGATGTTTTGAGAGAATAAAGGAGGAGGCCTATGGAAGTAAGCATCAAGAAACAAGCACAGGCAATACTAGATCAAAAAATAAATGATTTAAAAAATGCTGGATTTCTGGTAAAGCGACCAGAAGTTGAGGTATATGCATCACCAGTCTCAGAAGTAGGCGGAGCTATAGACAAGATTAATGTAGCAGTCAAGATTAATATAGAGATGTATGTTCCAGATAAATTCGTGAAGGTTGAATTATGAGGGTAGGAATCCAATGCTCAAGCTATGGTCAAAGATGTGGCATTTCTACATATTCAACTAGACTGAATAGAGCATTAAATAATGCCGGAGTAGAATCTCATATATTCATAGAGAGGCCGCATAAAGACGTAGATATAATCTGCTATCAGTATGAACCTGGTATACTACATCCACAAGTCCTTTATGCATTCACAAGAAAGTACATTGAACAGCTAGCAGTAGTAACTGCTCATCATACAAGAGGATTAGGTCAACTATATCCAGTCTTGGATGGTGTGGTATTCCATGACGAGTCACAGATCTTAAAAGAAGAGGGTGAGCCTTGGGAAGGCGGATACAGAATAATTCCTCATCCAGCTTTAGTCTTTCCAAGAAAAGACAAAAAGAAGCTTAGAAAGAAATATGGGCTTCCAGAAGATAAATTGATAATAGGCACTGCTGGATTCATCGCAGGTACTGGGAAGAGACTGCCGTTAATCCTAGTGCCATTATTAAGATACCTAGAGGATGACATGTATTTATACTTCATCACATCCATGTGGAAAGCAGGGGATCTAGGCAGATACACACAAATAATGCAGGTTGTTAAAGGTCATGATAAGACCGACTCATTTAGGATCGATACAGAATTTGTTGATGATGAAACACTTAATGAGAAGATGCAGGCTTGCGATCTACTCTTTGCGTGGAATATAACAGGTCCAAATGACAGAGGTAGTCAGTCGGGAATAGCTTCTGATATGTATGGGTCGTATACAAAGCTCATTGTAAAAGACTCACCTCATTACTCATTCATTAAAAGACAAGAAGGCGTGTTAGTAGGGCCACAAGATCCAGTTGACTTTGCAAAGGCTGTAATAGAAGCTGCAAAGAAAGAAGACTTGGATGATGTTCCAGATCCAACTTGGCTATCATGGGATAATCAAGTTAAGAATTATGTTGATTTCTTTGAGGAACTATATGAGTGATTTCTATGGCTGATGAGAAAGTCCTAATAGTATCAGACTCATTAGAAGGTCCGACAGGATTTGCCTCTAATGCTGCTAATATCGCTTGGTGCTTAGCAAATGAATTTGATGTACATGTGCTTGGCCTTCAATCAGTTAAAGACAACGAAGTAGTTCTAGACTTTTCTGATGATCCAAGGCAGGTATACCAACATAAGAACTATCCTAGAGCAAGAGAATTATGGGACTTTGGAGAAAGATCAGTTCCATTGCTAATCAAGGAGTTAGAACCGGATATATTGATAACCGTGAATGACATTCAGATGGTGTCACATATTCCTAGAACATTATACAAACACACAATGATCCTAGATTTAATAGATATGCCAGCTAAGCGAATCAGATCTGAGACTGATCTATTCGGTGAAGTGAGACATGAACTCATAAAATTAAAAGAACGCTATCCACCAAAGACCAAATGGATAATGTATGCACCACAAGACGGAGAACCACCAATTCCTCATTGGTATGAAACTTACTATGCAGCAGATGAAGTTGTAGCAATGAGCAAATACGGTCAGAGAATATTCAAGGACTACTTCATGATGGATGTCGATTACATATATCATGCAGTAGATACGAAGACGTTCTATGATGTAGGGAAACCAGAGCATCTACAAGACAAATTCATAGTTGGAGATGTCAATAGAAATCAGCCTAGAAAACAGCCCATAAGACTGATAGAGGCATTTGCTAAATTTGCTAAAGATAAAGACGATGTCCTTCTCTATATGCAGATGGATTGGAATGATAGATTTGGTTGGCCACTTATCTATTTCGTAAGAGATGTGTATAAGATTGCTGATAAATGCATGAATCCATTACCTCCAGGAATTCCAAAGGCTAAAATGAAGGAAGTCTATTCAGCATTTGATGTGAATGTCATGCCTACAGCTGGAGAAGGATTTGGTCTTCCAACAATAGAAGCAGGAGCCTGCAGCAAACCAACAATAGCTACAGACTATACTACTTCTAAGGAGCTCATCATAGATGGTAAGCCGAGTCCTAGAGGCAAACTAGTTCCATACAAAACATTATTCTGGGATAAGCTTGATGTTGCAGCTGTACAGAGGGCTCTTATAGACACTGATAAATTGGCTAAAGCCTTAGAATACTACTACGAGAATAGAGATGCACTAGAGAAGCATGGAAAGAATGCACTAGAATGGGTCAAGAAGAACGTAGAGATACGAGTCATAGAGAAGAAATGGATAAGAAAAGTAAAGGAGGTATTGGATCGTGTATGATCCAGATGCCTTCTGGGATGACATTATCGATATGCTATCAGAACTCAGAAAACTACTCGGTGAGACATCTAGATACGATGACATCGACATTATCTTCGATAGGGATAAGCATTTGATTTATGTTACTATGCCTCTGCGTCATATTACAGAGATCAGGGAGATATCAGTAGAGGATGGTGTCCTATACATCTGGGCTAAAAATGGCCAAATGACCTACAAGGAGCTAGATCTAAACTTACCAATAAAGTCTATTGTCTCCTACTCATTTAAGAATGGAGTCCTAGACATAGTCTTGGAGTATTGATAAGATGATAGGCTTGGGCATAGCGATAGTTGTTACAGCTATTATTTGGATAATGACATTCCTACTACATGAGCTATGTCACATTTTAGAGGCTATGAGACAAGGAGCATCTGAAGGAGTCATTCGTGTATGGAAGTTTGGACCCATACCATCATTTGTAGCTGAGCCAGGAGAGATTAAAAACAAATTTATGTTTGGTCTATCAGGTGGTCTATACTCTGGCATTACAGTAGGAATCTTAGCTGTCATAGCAAACATGTTTCACTACACTCCATTTGACTATGCATTTACTGCACTATCGGCTACAAACATCATATACTCATTCTTCGAAGCAAGATATCTGTTTAGAATGGAGCGATCCAAATACATGATAATCCACTATCTCATTTACATTGCTGTCATGGCTATAGTGACAGCATTTTATTGGAGGAGGCTAGCAGGATGGCTTTAATAGATGAGCTAGAGTCAAAATCCATATACGTAATAAGAGAGGCTAAAGCACAATTCAAGAACGTTGCAATATTATCCTCATTTGGCAAGGATTCCACAACGCTAATCCATCTAGTGTCTAAGGCATTTCCATTCGGTATTCCATTCCCAGTAGTTCATATAGACACCGGTGTGAAGTTTCCAGAGATCTATGAATTCAGAGACAAGCTTAAGGACCAATATGGCTTTGAGCTGATAGTTGCTAGGAATGAAGAAGGCATTAGAAAGACATCCCCTGAAAAAGATAGATTTGAATGCTGTATGGAAAGAAAGACGAATGCACTGAAGAAGGCTATTGCAGAATATGGATTTGATGCACTGATGCTTGCAATCAGAAGAGACGAATTACCAGAAAGAGGCATAGAACGATTCTTCTCTCCAAGAAAAGAAGGCAATTGGGAAATTATAAGACCCAAGAAGCCAAATGAAGAAGGTGACTCTCCATTTGAATATCTTCAAGATGCAGAATTCTCAGGATGGTATTTATTTGCTGCTGACTTCACAGATGAGCGTGTAGATCACTATAGAGTTCATCCTATGCTTGATTGGACTGAGATTGATGTGTGGCAATATATTAAACGAGAGGGTATTCCAGTAAACCCACTTTATTTCGCTGTAAATGGCTATAGATACAGAAGCATAGGATGTATGCCATGCACTTCACCAATAGAATCAGATGCAGATACAATAGATAAAATCATAGCAGAGATTCAGTCATATAAAGGCGTGGGTGAAAGAGCAGGCAGAGCACAAGACAAAGAGAAGATAATGAGACGACTTAGAGCATTAGGATATATGTGAGGTGATAGCTATGGGTCTTTATGACAGCTTCTATGTCAAGGCTAAATGCCCAAGATGTGGACAAGAAGAGGTATTTGAATTTCAGACTAAGGCCTTTCTTCAGCGTGCATTGTGGGAATGGAAAGAAGGAGAGACATTCAACCATCCAGATGTTGAGATAAAAGAAGGTAAAATAAGACACTGCATAGCTGTCCATGAGGGTTGTCCTAATCCCACATGCAAATTTGAAGATCATCAATTCACAACTTTCTATGGTGATATAATTATAAAGGATGGTAGAGTGGCTGGGGTTGAGAACATTAGAGAGAAAGAGGAGTGATGTAAGATGAGAGAGATAAAGTTTAGGGCTTGGGATAAAGTTGAAAAGAAAATGATTCAAGTATATTCACTAAGCTGGAGATACCCATCCGGTTTTGAGATAAATAATAGCGATGCAATAATGTACGATTTAATGCAATATACAGGTTTTAAGGACAAGAATGGCAGGGAGATATATGAGGGTGACATTGTGAAAACCTCCTGCGGAGACATCGGCATTATCAAGTTTGGGATACCAAAAGATATGACAATTAATGGAGGAGAATATGATGTGGATTACATTGGCTTTTATATAGATATTATTAAGGGAGATTGGGGCACTACGGATGTTGAGTCAAGAGTTGCTCCTTTGATAGATGACCACTATGAAATCGAGGTCATTGGCAATGTGTATGAGAATCCCGAACTTGTAGCATAGTGATGAAGAATGATACTAATATTAGCAGATAGTCTTAGATATGATTTTGCTGTTCGCTATTTGAAAGGTGTTTTCCCAGAAGAGAGCTGGTCATCATTCGAAGCAATAGAAACCTTTACTGCACCAGTCTTGGCTACAGTAGCAACAGGAACTCCACCAGAAGTCCATGGAGTAAAGTGGTTTACAGATGAAGTTAATCCAGATGCATGTAAGGACACATTATTTGATCACTTTGATTCATGGGTCACAATATCCAGACTTATCGGTAATGGTCCTAAATGGCTCCCACCAAGCAGACGAGACAATCTTAATTTCTTACCACCAATAAGATGGAATGCAGTCACAAACAACGATGATGATGTCTTAGAATATGTAGGCAGGAAGTGGTCTATAGCTACAAACGAATGGTGGGACCTGATATTTTATCATTCTTGGCTAACACATGGTCCTTGGGGAGTAGACTGCTATGGTCCTAAAGAACTTCCATGTATAAAGAACTGTGATAGACTTATGGCTAGAATGACAAAAGAAGAGCTTCATAAATGGTATAAGATTGGAGTGGATGATTTCAAGACCAGGCTAATGGCATTTAAGAATATTTCAAACAACCTTGAAACTGTCATAGTCTTTGCTGACCATGGAGAGGCATTAAAAGATGAAGGAGGAGCTACTGGTCATTTTAAAGGAGGGCATCATATTGCAGACCTAGCAAAAGTTCCAATATGGATCAACAGAAGAGAAACAATCCCAGACGATATAAATCACGTAACGCTAAAAGACTGGGTCATAAAGATGTATAAGAAGTATGAGCTTGATAATTCCGAATACCAAGAATATAAGGAGAAAATATGCAGGAAATGAAAGTTTGGACCTCAACTACGACAAGTACATCTTGGCCTGTGAAATTTAGTATTCGTCTTCCTAATTTTAACGAAGTTTATACTTTTCCAAATTTCAAGATCTATGTTGTTCAGACTAAGGACGGTATGTGGACAGACCTCGATGCTGATGACTATGAATTGCTGAAGATTTCTGGTATTGATCCATCAGAGCTTACGAAAGAGGAATTAGATCTATGTTTATCGCTTCTAAAGGCTTAAGGAGGTGAATGCTTGGCTGAAGAAAAGCCCAAACTGTCTGATGCTGCTATCAAGCTATTGAGAGAAAGATACTGCCACCCAAATGAGGAGCCAAAGGATGTCTATAGACGAGTAGCCTATGCTGTATCCAGAGCAACACCAGATCCAGACTATTACTACAAGAAATTTCTGTGGATGATGAACGAGGCATATTTTCTGCCAAATTCACCATGTATAAGGAATGCTGGAAGAAGCAATATGAACAAGGCTTGCTTTGTGCTTCCTATTGATGATAGCATGCAGTCTATATTTCAGACTCTATATAACTCAGCAATGATCTTTAAAGAAGGAGGCGGAGTAGGCTACAACTTTTCCAATCTGAGAGAAAGAGGTGCTCCTTTATCAGGTGGCGGGACATCATCTGGAGTTATGTCATTTATGCGGATCTACAACGCAATAACAGATGCCATAAAGCAAGGTGGCTTTAGAAGAGGAGCATCCATGGGCATATTAGACTATGACCATCCAGAAATCATAGATTTCGTAAGAGAGAAGATAACACTCCATTCCATGACTAATTTCAATCTGTCTGTCATGGTAGATGATGATTTCATGAAGGCTGTGACAGAGAGTGATGACTATATCTATTTGCGATCCAGACTAGATAAGAGAAGAATCCTGAGCAAGATGAAGGCTAGAGATTTGTTTGCTATCATCTGTTATTCAGCTTGGATGTGTGGAGATCCAGGAATGCTATTCTTCAATCGCATCAATAAGGACAATCCGTTCTATCCAAGAAAAGTAATAAACGCTACTAATCCTTGTGGTGAACAACCACTATTTCCATATGAATCTTGCTGTCTGGGCTCTATAAATCTGTCAAAGCTTGTAGAGAAGAATGAATTCAACTATGACCTATTCAAGGAGCTAGTAAAGCTGGGCACTCATTTCCTACTTGCTGTGAATAAGATCACAGAATTTCCAATCCAGGAATGCTATATTGCTCAAGCGAAATACAATAGGATAGGTCTGGGTGTGATGGGCTTTGCAGATGCTCTGATGAAGATGCACATATATTATGATAGCGATGAGGCTCTTAAATTCATAGATAAGATAGCACCTATTATGAAGCAGATATCCAGGAAAATAGCAACTCAGTCTGTATCAACACTATCAATAGCTCCGACTGGCTCATTATCTATACTGGCATCATGCTCTCCGTCTATAGAGCCTATATTCTCAAGAAGCTATGTCAGAAAACTATCTACCATGACTGTGAAGGAAGAAAGAGAAGCTAATGAATATCTGCGTACAGCCCATGAAGTAAGTCCAGAGTGGCATTTGAAAATCCAAGCAAGATGGCAGAAATATGTTGATTCAGGAGTGTCTAAGACAATCAATTTGCCATATGAAGCTACAATTCAAGATGTCATGGATATATACATCAAAGCCTGGAAGATGGGATGCAAAGGCATTACAATATTCAGAGACAAATGCAGAGGAGATGCTGGTCAGGTATTCATATCCGAAGAGAAGAAACAAGCTCCACCTAGAGCTAAATGTGATGGAGAAATGTGCTATCTCTAGGAGGTGTCTAAATGAAAGTATATGAACTTAAATGCAAAGAATGTGGAGAGACTTGGACATTGCTCGAAAATGAATTCTCATCTGTTAAGAAGCAGTGTCCATTCTGCAGGTCCAAGAAAGTGGATATCATTGGCATACGCTGAAAACAGGTCTCAACTACTGCTAAATTATCGCGTCTAAGGCCTCTAACGTGGCCGTAGAGACGATTTTCTTTCCGCCGAATGGTAAAGTACTTGCAACGAAAAAACTCGTCTCAGAATTGATTTCTGTGCGTTTTAGAGGCATATATTGAAGATGGTTATGCGTCTGAGAGAGGTAGATGAGCTAGAATATAAAGTGAGGTTTTATTCATTTGCCGACAAGATAGCATTCTTAGACTTTATCCTTAAGATGACAGGCAAATGGAAGGTAAGAATGAAGCGTATGGTATTTCGATATGACTCACCTGTTGCAAACAAATGTCACATCAGCCCTAAATACGCATATATTAGGCTATTGGATGAACATGAGAAGGCTAAATTCATTAAAGCATGGAAAGAGGAATTCGAGACTGAAGAGAGCGATAGCTAAGTCACTGTCATGGAGAATACTGGGTATAATCCTGCTTATTATAATCGGCATTATAGTGACAGGCAATTGGGTAGAGACAGGCATAATCACAATAACATTCCACACAATAAGGACTGTGCTCTATGTATTCCATGAATTAATGTGGGAGAGAATATGGCCGTAGGAAAGCACATAATCATAGATATGTGGAACTATGATGAATCAAAGGACCTAAAGACTGTGATGAGAAAGGCTGCAGAGAAAGCCAATATGAAGATTATCGGCGAAGATGCTCATCAATTTGAGCCACAAGGAGAGAGTATCGTGATACTAATCGCTGAGTCTCACATTTCAATTCACACTTGGCCTGAACGCTCCTATGCTGCAGTCGATGTCTTTTCATGTGGAGCTCCAGATTCAGCCTACATTGCTGCAATTGAAATAATTAGAGCGCTTAGTCCTGAGCACTACAGAGTACAAATTGTTGATAGGGGCTGATATGCTAGCTCATTATAGATGCAATAACTGTGGTAAAGAATTTGTTAAACGCATACCGAACTTAGATGTCATTATCACTTGTCCTAGCTGTAAGAGTGAAGACACAAAGATAGTCAGAATCATTAGGTGGTGACTATGAACTGTCCAGCATGTAAAGGTAAGACAGAAGTTGAAAAGACTATTATAAAGAATGACCGCGTCTTTAGATATAGGCGATGCAAGAAGTGTGGTAAGCGATTTAAGACTGTCGAGATGATCAGTGATGGTTGGGACTACAAAGGCCTATTAAAGAAGATTAAGTCAATGATTGAGGATGTGGGCCTATAACCTAGTGGCATCCGAAAATTCTGCCCTAAAATTCCTACATATACCCGAAAATGGCTTAAAATCAATTTCTGTGTCAGAAAGTATATACCTTACGCATTAAATTTAGAGATTTACGATGGTTAAAGTCTCTGTCATCATCAAGACAAATAGGATAGACGCAAATACTGACATTAGTTTTTGGAAGAACGGAAAGCATAGCGAAATTGTAGAAGATGAAATACGCGAGATATGGCAAGAGTCCTTCAGAAAAATATCTTCATTCATAGAACCTACACTTAGGTCACTAGCACTTTCTAAATTCCAAGACTTTGAACTTGTATTAGTTCATAGGCATCCTGAAGAAATATTGGACATAGTGAGGAAGTATGGAGAAAATCTTAAGCTCAAGTTAGTCTCAGAGAAGCATAGCATCTGGCATGATCTAGGTTCGGAATATTGCACGATCTCAAATGCAATAAATACCGGAATCATATGGGCAGATGGAGAGCTATTGATAAGTGCAGATGACTGCTCTATATGGCATCCAGAATTAATCGGTGAAATGTGGAAGCTCTGGCAGAATCGATACTATGGAATACCAAAAGCAGTAAAGTATGTTCTCAATCCTCAAAAGACTGAGACGGATAGATGGCATGAAAGAACACAACTGAAATATGGTGTAATGAAGGAGGAGACGCTGTATCAGTATAAGCCGGGCGATTACTGGATGCCAACATATGGATATTGCTTCTCAGTCTCTTTATCTGATGCTCTTGCTATTAATGGATTTGATGAGTCTTTAGATGGAGCTATGCACGGTGAAGACGGAGACTTTGGAGAGCGTTTGACTCGGATAACAAATGTTCTGCGTAGAATAACAAAATCTAAGATCTACTTCTTTGGTCATAACTACAAGAATGTTAGAGATTATAGGCTTGTAAGGGACAATAGGAAATTCAAGGAGTTTATAGGTCAGAGGCCATATCCACCAAAGCGTATAAGGGCTAATACATGGAGACCTACTAAAGAGCAATGTGAAGCATATAAACAATGGCATCTAAAGACTTATGGCGAGATTGATTCTAACTTTGATAAATGCATGGAGGTGAGAACATTTCTGCTAAAAAATCTAAGAAGGAGGCGTATAAAAGAAAGATATGGCTCAAAACTATTGGGAAGACTTGTTTACTCGTCTTGCTGATGGTTTCCTGTGCTGAGATTATGAATTTTAGCAGAGATTTACTACCTTGGCAGGCAGCTCTGATGGTAATCTCTGCATTTCTCTTACTTATTGGGCTGAGCATGCTGATAGTAGATTGGTGAGAACATGCGATTTGTACAAATTCAGACAGCATCATACTGTAATGCTAAGTGCATCATTTGTCCACACAAAGATTCCTGGATGAGAAAGCATCCTGGAACAATGACTGACAGTCTATATCAGAAAATACTAGAGGAGCTACAAGAATGGGAGGATGAGCTTAATACTGGCAAGATGTGTCCTTATCTGATGAATGAGCCATTTTGTGATTCAAAAATACTAGACAGAATAAAGCTAATGCGAGAGATGTTTCCTAATACACTCATAGAGATATCCACTAATGCTGAGCTAATGACACCAGATAAGTCCAGAAAACTGATAGATATTCTTGCAGGAACAAGGCATGATGTATGGATATCAAGGCATGGAGTAACTCCAGAGGATGTAAAACGCAATATGTTTATAGACGGTGAGAAGTCATTGGAAAATATCATCTATCTGCTAAAAGAAGCTGATGGTCAGTTAAACATAGCAATTAAAGGCTTCTTGTACTCTTTTGATGATAAAATTAGACTGAGTAAGCCTAGAGCTTTCATACGCTATTGGCAGAACAAATTCAAGGAGCATGATATCAAGACAAACAATATACGAGTGGTAGCTAAGTCATTCCATGATAGATCCGGCAATGTGAAAATTAAAGGATGGCAGAAGCCAGCGATAGTTAGGCATATTGGACCGAATAATAAGTTCTACTGTCCAAGAGTGGATAAGTGGCTTCATATCCTATGGAATGGTGATGTTATTCTATGCTGTAATGACTATCAGCATGAGACTATGTTTGGTAATGTGAAGAATCAGACTATAAAAGAAATTCTTAATAGCGATAGCTATAAGCGGATAAAGGATATGGTCCTGGGGAATGTTGAGACACCAAAAGACTTCATATGTAATAGATGCACAAGAATAGGAGGCTGAGAGATGAATAAGTTGCAGAAGATTTGTGCTTTTCTACTGGGACTAGCATTCGTGATATCATTAACACTAAATATCGTCTTTGTTAGGTATCCCAAGGCTCGGGATAGTGTACCATCAATCCGTCTTTCGAAAAAGATATCCGGAAATGAATTAGCTAATCTTCTTTCAGAAAAATTCCCCGATGCCAATATACTTGTCATGGATGGCTGGTATTATCTCATAAATAAGGAGGATTTCGATAAGCTACTGGTCTATGATAAAACAGATCGTCACGAATACATTCCAGAAGTCTATGACTGTGATGATTTCGCCTTCGATTTATGGAGAAACATTAGTAGGCTTTATCACATTGCAATTGGTGTCGTATTTATTTATTTCGATAGCATTGGTCATGCCATCAACTGCTATGTTGATACAGACCTCAATGTTCATCTCATTGAACCTCAGTCTGACGAATATATTCATTATAGCTCTGTAAATCGCATTATAATATAACATTCAAATTCTGATTTGCCGCTCAGAGGCTCAGAAATGGCCGTAGAGCGGAGTTTTCTCTGCACAAGTATATTACCATTCGTAAACGCCAAAGTCGTCTCTACCTCCATTCTAGGCCTGTTTAAGGCGATAATTTGAAGGTAGTTGAGAGGTCTTATGGCATATTCTGACCTAGTAACAGCTAATATAAAGACGTTTCTAAGACCAGAAAAATTCAGAACTACTCTGGACTATGTAGTAAAAGCAGGAGTTCAAAAAATAGTAGTTGGCTATGATGGTCCTAAAGAGCTATTAGAAGAGCACAAAGCCATATGCGATGAGTATAAAGACAAAGTAGAATCATTAATCTTTAGGAGCTATCCATTTAATCTAGGGCTAAGTGCAGTGAGGAACAGAATGATAGCCTTGACTAGCACTGATTACATCCTACAGCTAGATGATGATCAATATATCCCTACACACACATTAGGAGCAGTAGAATTGATGAAGAAATACGAAGATATTGGCGGAGTTGGCTTTGGGTGGATTATGCCAGATAAATTCGGCATAGATGCTCATGATATTAAAATTATAAACGGCTATTATGTGCGAGTGATGAGCGGAGATAAATTCATCGAATTCATAAATGGGCATGCATTTGTATATTCATTTGAGTTTATTCCGAATAGTGCTATATTCCGAAAAGCTATATTCAAGGATGTACAGTGGGATGAGGCATATAAGATAAATAGGGAGCATGAAGATTTCTTTCTTGCAATGAAGAGGCTCGATAAATGGAGATTCGGAATAGATTTAAGTGTTTGGTTATATCATGACCTAGGAGGAGATATGAAATTCGACAGCTATAGAAAAGGCATAGAAGCAAAAAAGAGCCTGAGGTATTTTAGACGGAAATGGAATTTAAAAGGGATAGTCGGTAAGCCTAGGTCTATGACAAAGCTGATTGACTCTGCTGGATATTTAGACTATGCAATAAAGACGATGAACTCTCTGGTAGAAAAAGCAGCGAAGGATAAAGTTACAGAAGACGAAATATTCCTATACTAGGGATCCAGAAATATAGCCCTCTATTTTTATATGGAAGTCATTAGCTGAGGTTATTCTCTCAGCATAATTTCTAACGTAGATCGTTTTAGGAGAATGCATTTCGGCTAATTGGGTGCCCGATATTGGTATAAGTCTTATGGTGTTAGATCCGAAAGAAGTATCATAATAAACTGGTCTGCCTAAGAGCTGATACATTTCAGCTACTGCACCTGGCCTTATATTTGAGCGTAATATATCACGCTGAGACTTATTG
>Ga0164318_10004093_pt1 | contig 13921 bp, 8 predicted proteins | sample GuaBasSedimGuay9_FD_113734 | JGI IMG/M metagenome (GOLD analysis project Ga0164318, IMG submission 113734) | Subseafloor sediment microbial communities from Guaymas Basin, Gulf of California, Mexico - Guay9, Core 4571-4, 0-3 cm | ecosystem: Environmental > Aquatic > Marine > Hydrothermal vents >...
AAGCTATCCTATATCATTATCCTGATTACTATCGTTTCTTGCCAAGCGCAAGTTGAAACGAACAGCGTAAGTGTTTCTGGGAGGCAGATTTTAGTAAATCAAAAACCCTATTTTATAAAAGGCATTTGTTATCACCCTGTACCAATTGGTAGTGTTAAAAGAGATTTTAGTAATCTGACAACAGATTTGATTTTGATACGCGAAGCTGGAATAAACACCATTCGAGTTTATCAACCCATTGATGATGAGGCTGTTTTAAATGAAATTGATAATTCGGGTATTAAACTTATAATTGGTTTTGGATACAATCAAGAAGGAAATTACGACATCCTTTCAGGAAGCTTTATTGATTATATAAAAACCTACAAAAACCATAAGTCCATTCTATTCTGGGAATTGGGAAATGAGTATAATTATCATCCCGAATGGTTTGAAGGTGATATCGAAAACTGGTATTCAGCCTTAAATAATGCAGCTAATTTATTGCACAGCATTGATGATGCTCATCCCGTAGCAACGGCTCACGGAGAACTGCCTGATTCATTAGCATTAAATGCTTGTCCCAATATTGATATTTGGGGATTAAATGTGTATCGGTGGGATAATCCAGCGACTGTTTTTTCTGAATGGTCAGCTATTAGCTCTAAACCTATGTATTTATCTGAAGCTGGCGCCGATAGTTATATGACGATAGCAAAAGAGCGGTATGAACAAGGCGAAAATGAAAAAGCACAAGCTGATGCTATAGAAAATATTTTGAATGCCATCTATGAAAATACAAATATTGGATCAGGTGTCGCACTATTTTCGTTTACAGATGGTTGGTGGAAAGCTGGGGAGAATGATGTGCAGAATCCTGATGGCTGGGCGCCTAATAGCAGTGGAGTTCCCTACGATGGCACCCCAAATGAAGAGTATTGGGGAATTGTGGATATCAATAGAAATAAGAAAGAAGCATTTCTGGTTGTGAAACAAAAATTTACAGATTTATCTGCTAATAAAAATTAAATATTTAAGAATAAACTGATAAACACACAAAATATTATCGAATGAAGGATAACAAAACAAATCCGAATGATGTTGTACCCTTTGTGCAAAAGTTTGCCTTCGGAGCAGGTAATTTAGCTAATCAATTATTTCCCGCTGCTTTAGGTGCTTTTATGTATTATTTAGTGGTCGCCTATGGAATGAACCCAGCAAAGGCGGGTTTATTATCAATGATTCCTAGAATTCTTGATGCGATTACCGATCCGATTATGGGTTATATTTCCGACAACACACGATCAAAATGGGGCAGGAGAAAACCTTATATTCTTTTAGGAGGATTTATTACGGGTATTGCTTTTATAATGATGTGGCAACTCAGCCCTGAAGATTCATCAACTTTTCATTTCTGGTATATTTTACTTTTATCATTCGTTTTTTACATTGGTTATACTATATTTGCTACGCCACTAATTGGTTTAGGTTATGAAATGACTCCCGATTATAATGAAAGAACCCAATTAATGGCATATTCCCAATTTATTGGACAAATAGCATGGATGATAGCACCTTGGATATGGTGGGTTATAGCACAACCAAATATTTTTCCAACACAAACAGAGGGAGTTAGAGTCGTGTCCATAATTGTAGGAATAGTTAGTATTATTTTGGCAATAATGCCTGCATTGTTTTGTAAAGAAATTAATCAATCCAATATAAGCGGACAGTCAAAATTATCATTTAAAGACCTTGCAGCAAATTTAAAAGACCTGCTGAAAGGAATGAAGGAGATTATATATAATAAACCTTTTTTAAGAGTCTGTGGTGCTACATTTTTAGTTTTTAATGGTTTTCAAATTATAGCACAATTCTCTCTTTTCATAATTGTTTATTATATGTTTAATGGAGATTATGGCTTAGCAGGAACTTGGCCAGCCTGGTATAATACAATGGCAGCTGCAGCCACAATGTTTTTAGTGATTCCAATAATTACTAAAATGGCGACGAAATGGGGTAAGAAAAATGCTTTTATCATTTCTACACTCATTTCTGTTATAGGTTATGCAATGAAATGGTGGGGCTTTAATCCAGAATTCCCTTGGCTAATGTTTATTCAATTGCCTTTTATATCTTTTGGTATTGGAGGCTTGTTTACCTTAATGATGTCGATGACTGCCGATTTGTGTGATTTGGATGAACTGAACAATGGTATGCCTAGAAAAGAAGGAACCTTTGGTGCGGTGTATTGGTGGATGGTTAAAATAGGTTCTGCTTTGGCTCTTGGACTTAGTGGTTTAATACTTTCAGCAGTGGGTTGGGATCAAAATGAAGCTACACAAACGATGGAAACATTAACAAATCTTAGAATAGCTGATGTTATAATCCCCATTATTACGGCACTTATGGCGGTAGTGATTATGTGGAAATATGATATTACAGAGGATAGAGCTTGTGAAATTCGAGATACTTTAGAAGAAAGACGCGGAAAATTATAGTCCATTTTTGATAATTTGATAAAAGAATAGAATCAAAAAATAAAAAGGAGTGTTGAGCATAAAATATATTCAGATGAGAAAAGTAGTTTCATTAGTTATAGTCCTTCTCTTGATTAGTGCTTGTTCTTTAAATGATAAAAAAGATTCTTTATCAGATAAAAGAGAAGCAGAAATTGAGATTAAGATCAAGGATTTGTTGAATCAAATGACTTTGGAAGAAAAAGTGGAGCTATGTCATGCCCAATCAAAATTCAGTACCAAAGGAGTTGAAAGACTGGGGATTCCTGAAATTTGGATGTCGGATGGACCACACGGAGTGAGAGCTGAAATTAGTTGGGACGATTGGGCTTATGCCGGTTGCACCAACGATTCTATTACTGCTTTTCCTGCTTTAACGTGTTTAGCAGCAACTTTCAATCCTTCATTATCTGGCGATTATGGCTTTAGTTTAGGAGAAGAAGCAAGGTATAGAAAAAAAGATGTTTTGTTAGGCCCCGGCGTAAATATTTATAGAACACCACTCAACGGTCGTAATTTTGAATATTTCGGGGAAGATCCATTTTTAGCTTCTACAATGGTTGTCCCTTATATTAAAGGTGTTCAGGCAAATGGTGTAGCGGCTTGTGTTAAACATTATGCGCTTAATAATCAAGAACATTGGCGCGATATTATTAATGTTGAACTAAGCGATAGAGCTTTGCACGAAATATACTTGCCTGCCTTTAAAGCCGCTGTATTAGAAGGTGGCGTTTGGTCTATAATGGGTGCTTATAATAAATTTAAAAATCAGTATTGCTGTCATAACGAAATCCTATTGAATAAAATTTTAAAAGAGGATTGGAATTTTGATGGTGTTGTTATTAGCGATTGGAGTGGAGCGCATAATACAATAGAATCTGCGCTGAATGGTTTGGATATAGAAATGGGAACAGGAACTGATGGTCTAGGAACAACAACTCAAGGTTATTATCAAAATTATCATTTAGCCTCTCCGTTTTTAGAATTAATCAAAAAGGGCGAAATAGATGAATCTGTTGTCGATGAAAAAGCCCATCGCATTCTTCGCTTAATGTATAGAACAACAATGAGCGAAAACCGCCCGATGGGTAAAATGAATAATCCAGAGCATCATGAAGTTGCACGAAAAGTAGCCACGGAAGGTATTGTTTTATTGAAAAATAAGGATAACTTTTTCCCAATTAAAGATGAGGAGGGTCTTGTAATTGCTGTTATTGGTGAGAATGCTACGCGCTCTATGACCGTCGGTGGAGGTTCTTCAGAATTAAAGCCTCAGTTTGAAATCTCTCCTTTGGAAGGATTGAAAAAGAGATATAAGAATGCTACAATTGTTCATTCAATGGGTTATGCTACTGGGCCATCGGTTTACGATCAAGTTTTTCCTTCAAGCTTAAATGCAGACTCACTTAAAAAAGCAGCTGTTGAAACGGCAAAAGCTGCCGATATTGTATTATTTGTTGGAGGTTTGAATAAGAGTCATCTTCAAGATTGTGAAGGAGATGATAGAAAACAATTTGGATTGCCTTTCGGTCAAGATGAACTATTAAATGATATTCTCAAGGTAAATAATAACCTTGGTTTTGTAATGATTTCAGGCAATGCAGTTGAAATGCCTTGGCTAAATAAAGTTGATGCTGTTTTGCAAACTTGGTATCTAGGCAGTATGGCTGGGCACGCAATTGCTGATGTGATTAGTGGAGATGTTAATCCTTCCGGTAAATTACCATTTTCTTTTCCTGTAAAATTAGAAGATAATGCCGCTCATTCTTTTGGTGAGATTTCTTATCCGGGCGATGGCATTAATCAGGTTTACAAAGAAGATATTTTAGTGGGTTATCGTTGGCACGATACGAAAAACATTAAGCCGCTTTTCGCTTTTGGCTTCGGCTTATCTTATACCTCTTTTCATTTATCCGATTTTAAAACGGATAAGAAGGAGTATTCACAAAACGAAAAAATAAATATTTCAGGCTTAGTGCACAATACTGGCGATAGGGATGGTGCTGAAGTTGTTCAGATTTATATCGGAAAGTTAAATTCTAAAGTAAAAAGAGCAGAAAAAGAACTGAAGGGATTTCAGAAGTTTGAAGTGAAAAAAGGGGAGAGTGTTGCTTGTCAAATCTCAATCGATACAGAAAGCCTTAGCTTTTATGATGAAACTATTTCTGACTGGAATCTGGAAAAAGGGGAATATTTAATTTCTATAGGAAATGCTTCGGATTCAATTTCTGAAAAAATTAAAATCAGCATTAATTAATTTAAAGAAAAATACATTGATTAAAAATATTTTAAAAATAGCAGTTGTAGTATTTCTTTGGACTTCTTGTTCATCCAAAGAACATTCCGAAGTGAATACTCGAAAAGTTAGCCGCCTAGAAACGGTTGAGACGGAACAGAAAATTAATAATCTTTTGGCTGAGATGACGCTAAAAGAAAAGGTTGGACAAATGCTTAATCTTGGAATACCTTCTATTTTATCTGGAGCTTATTGGGATCTGAGAGATAGTGCAGTTTTTGATCAAGAAAAATTTCAAAAGTTCATCATTGAATATGGTGCTGGCTCCATTCATAATACACCGGGATTTACACCAAATAAGGAAGATTGGTTTGGAATTCTTAAAGCCATTCAAGATTCTGTAATTTCAAAATCTCATTTAGGAATACCTGTTATCTATGGTATTGATAATATTCACGGAGCAAACTACGTCAACGGCTCTACATTGTTCCCTCATCAAATTGCTTTAGCGGCTACCTGGAATACAGAGCTTTCTAAACTAAGTGCAGAAATCACTTCTTACGAATCGAGAGCAGCATCTCTTCCGTGGAATTTCAACCCAAATGCCGATGTTGCCATGAATCCGCTTTGGGGAAGAATTGCCGAAAGTTTCGGGGAAGATCCTTATCTAATATCTGAAATGACCAAAGCTTATCTTGAAGGCTCACAGGGAAAAGGACTTCAAGATTCAACAAGTACAGCCGTTTGTATTAAACATTATATTGGCTATGGTGCTGGAAGAAATGGAAAAGACAGAGCCAATGCAATAATTCCAGAAAATAGTCTCCGGCAATATTTTCTGCCTCCATTTGAAAAGGCAATTGCAGATGGAGCAATGAGCGTGATGATCAGTTCCAATGCTGTAAACGGCATTCCTTGTCATATCAATAAACGCTATATCACCGATATTTTGAAAGGTGAAATGGGTTTTAAAGGCGTTGTAATTTCTGATTTTAGCGATGTGGATTTTTTAGTCGATGCGCATCAATCTGCAAAAGACAAACGCGAAGCAACTAAAATGGCGGTCAATGCCGGACTGGATATTATTATGAACCCTTTTGGTGTTGATATTGTGGATATTATCGTGGAATTGGTTGAGGCTGGTGAAATTCCAATGAGTAGAATTAATGATGCGGTTAGTCGTGTTTTACGACTAAAATTCTATTTGAATCTTTTTGAAGTCCCTTATAATGATCCGGCTAATTATACAGATTTTGCAAGCAAGACATTTGAGAAAGTAAATTATCAAGCGGCTAGCGAAGCCGTTACTTTATTGAAAAACAAGAATGATATCTTACCGCTTCCATCAAACAAGAAAGTATTAGTTACAGGTTATTCAGTAAATTCTATCAATATATTAAATGGTGCTTGGTCAAGGACTTTCTTAGGCAGAGATACAATGTATAACGACCCAACAAAGTTGACGATTTTAAAAGCCATAGAAAAGCAGATTGGTTCAAAAAATGTTGAGTTTGTTCAAGGAACGGATTATTTAGAAGATATCAATTCAGATTTGGCGGTTCAAAAAGCCAAGAATGCTGATTATATTGTCGTAGCTGTTGGTGAAATTCCAGCAACCGAAAAACCCTCGGATATTAATGAACTGGATCTTCCAAAAGTGCAACAAGAGTTAGTTAAGAAGTTGGCAGAAACAGGGAAGCCTATCATTCTAGTTATGGTTCAAGGGCGACCACGAATTATCCGAGAAATTGAACCTTTGGCTGATGCCATTCTTATGGCTTATTTGCCAGGCGATGAAGGAGGAAGAGCGGTGTCGGATGTGCTATTCGGGAAAGTGAACCCGAGTGGAAAATTGCCCTACACTTATCCAAAATACTCTGGAAATTTCTTGCCTTATTATCATAAAAAAACAGATATACGCGATATTAATTGGGGTTTTGAGGGATTCTATCCTCAGTTTGAATTTGGTTTTGGCTTGTCGTATACACAATTTGAATATTCAAATTTAATGCTGAGCGCAGATACTATTTCTGAGTCTGAAGATCTTAAAATTTCTATTGAGGTTAAAAATAGTGGTGCTCGTGATGGAAAAGAAATTGTGCAACTCTATCTAAAAGATTTGGTAGCGACTGTTTCGCCTGATTCAAAAAGATTAGTTCGTTTTACGAAAATTAATCTAAAAGCAGGGGAAATAGAAACAGTAGAATTTAGTTTGAATTCAGATGATTTGAAAAGTATAGGAATTGATAATCAATGGATTATTGAAGAGGGTGAATTTGAAATTCAAGTTGGCGGAAATCCAAGCGAGCTGATGAAAAGAACTTTTTATAATGCTACAAAAAGAAATTAAAGATCATTTAAATACTTACTCATTAAAAACAAAAATTATGAAAAAAATCTTTACTCTTTTAATGGCTTTAACTTTTACAGGTTTTAGTTTTGCTCAATCGACTATCGATTTTGAGACTGTTGGTCAAGATTGGTCTTGGACTCTTTTTGAAAACGGAGATAATGATGCTTCATTATATTCCGTGGTAGATAACCCTGTTAATACAGGAATTAATACTTCTGCTAAAGCCGGAAAGTATATTGTAAATGCTGATGCTCAAGCGTGGGCTGGATTATGGTCTGCAGATCTTGGCTCTCTTACTTTTACTTCTGATAATTGTATTGTTAAAGTGGAGGTTTATAAAGATGTAGTCTCAAATTTTGGAGTTAAATTTGAAAATGATGATGCTTCTGTTGCTTTTGAAGTAAAAGTAGCCAATACTTTAACTGGCGAATGGGAAGAATTAACCTTCGATTTCTCTGCACATATCGGGAAAACAGTAACTAAGCTTGTTCTATTCCCTGATTTTCCAGATACAAGAACTGCTGGATCGACTAACTATTTTGATAATATTAGTTTTAGTGCTTCAACAACTCCTCCAGTTGAAAATCCTTCTCTACCAATGGATTTTGAAACTGGCGATTTTTCTTTTATCGATTTTGATGGAGGTGCAGTTACTGTAATTGATAATCCTCAATCTTCGGGAATAAATACCAGTACCAAAGTTGCCCAAATGGTGAAGAGCGCTGGTCAAACTTGGGGCGGAAGCTGGATTGCGCTGGATGGTGCAATTGATTTTTCTACGAATAATGCTTTTTCTATGAAGGTGTATTCTCCTAGAGTTGGTGTTCCTGTTCTTTTGAAAATCGAAAATGCGGACGATGGTGGTATTAATATGGAGAAAACAGTAAATACAACTGTTGCCAATGCTTGGGAAACTCTTACTTTCGATTTTACTGGAGCCACTTCTGATACCTACTCAAAGTTAGTTTTCATTTTTGAAAACGGAACTATGGGTGATGGTAGCGCAGATTGGACTTTCCTTTTCGATGATATTGAACAAGTGGATGCTACAGGTGGTTTATCTCAAATTGATATGCCTGTTGATTTTGAAAGTGCAACGGTAAATTATACAATGACTGATTTTGGCGGAAATGCTTCTTCTTTAGTTGAAGATCCTGTAGATGCAAGCAATACCGTTGCAAAAGTGATTAAAACTTCTGGTGCTGCCACTTGGGCCGGAACAACCATTGGAACAGCTCTTGGTTTTGCTACTCCTCTACCATTAACATCAACAGTTACAAAAGTGAGTGTAATGGTTTACTCGCCAACATCAGGTATTCAAATTCGTTTAAAAGCCGAAGATCATAATGATCCTACACTTACCGTAGAAACTGAGGCTACTACTACAACAGCAAATGCGTGGGAAGAATTGGTTTTCGATTTTAGTAATGTAGCTACCGGAACAAACCCATACAATCCAGCAACTACTTTTGATAAAGTTTCTGTCTTTTTCAATTTTGGTGTTGATGGTACAGATAAGGTTTACTATTTTGACGATGTGAAAATGTATGATGAAACTACAGGTTTCGATGAATTGAATAAAATTAATTTTCAGGTTTATCCAAACCCTGCTTCGAATTATTTATATATTTCTAATACTGCTAACTTAAAGCGTATCGAAATCTTTAGCGTTACCGGTCAGAAAGTAAAGACTGTTGAGACTTTTGATAATAAAATTCATGTTGCAGAATTGCCACAAGGAGTTTATGTGATTTCTGCTGAAAGTAATTTAGGTGAAATTTTCTCATCTAAATTCTTCAAAAACTAAAACCCTATTTAACATTTATAATATGCGCTCGGCTCAAAGGAGCTGAGTGCTTTTTTCTGATTAAATTTTTATATCCTGAAAAGGATTAGATAGATTGATAGTTTTGCAAAATACTTAGATTATCTTTGACAATTAATAAAATAACTTATGTTTAAACCATATAATAACCGATTTTTTTTATCAATTATTGTTCTGCTTTTCAGTCTGAACTCGCTCTTTTCTCAAAATATTGATCACTGGGAAATGCTAATTGCTGCTGATGATACTTGGCATTTTTTTCCTGGGAATTCAGAGCCCCCAGCAGATTGGCCAAATATTGGTTTTAATACTTCAAATTGGTCTACTGGAAAAGGTGGAATTGGTTATGGCGATGGAGACGATGGAACAACAATTGCACAAGTGCCCTCCGTTTATCTTCGTATTAATTTTGATATAATCACTAAAGAAAATATTGCTTGGGCTTCGCTTGATGTAGATTATGATGATGCATTTGTCGCTTATTTGAATGGACACGAAATTGCTAGAGCAAATATTGGAACCGTAGGAATAAGACCAAGTTATTCTACTTATGCCTCAAATTATCGCGAAGCTCAAATGTATTCTGGAGGGAAACCCGAACGTTTTCTTATCCAGCCAGATACACTTTTAAAATATTTGAACGAAGGAAATAATGTATTGGCTCTTCAGGTTCATAATTATAATGCGGAGTCTTCGGATTTGTCCTCCATCGCATTCTTATCACTGGGAATTAGCAATTCAAGTACTGATTATCGTACAGTGCCTTCTTGGTTTGATGTTCCCTATATTGAAGAATTAAATTTGCCTTTGTTTATTATCGAAACTAGTGGACAAACCATTCCGGATGAACCTAAAATTACGGCTACTTTAAGAGTTGTCGATAATGGTTCTGAAAATACAAATAGTTATTTTGATGCGGGTACCGATTACGATGGCCTTGTCGGTATCGAAACTCGTGGTCAATCTTCTCAATATTTCTTTCCTAAGAAGAGTTTTGGTTTTGAATTGCGTGATGAATCAGGAGAAGGAATCGACGCGAGTCTCCTTGACCTGCCTGAAGAAGAAGATTGGATTCTTTATGCGCCTTATTCTGATAAAACGATGTTGAGGAATGCTATAACTTACTCTCTTGGCGCCAAAATGGGTGCTTGGCAACCCAGATTTAAATATTGCGAAGTGTATTTAAACGGAGATTATCAAGGCATTTATCTTTTGATGGAAAAAATTAAGCGCGATAAGAATAGAGTGGATATTGCCAAATTAAAACCAGATGAAATTTCTGGTGATGATCTTACAGGCGGTTATATTGTAAAAGTGGATAAAATTCAGGACTTGAACTGGACGGAATATTTTTATACCAATCCAACAAATCGATATTCTAATGCAAGAGACTATGCATTTACTTACGTTTATCCCCATTTCGACAAGATTGCAACAGAGCAAAAAAACTATTTGAAAACCTATCTCACCGATTTTCAAAATGCTTTAAACGGAAGTTCTTTTAAAGATCCAGAAAATGGTTATCAGAAATATATTGATGTTAATTCTTTTGTCGATTTTCAAATTATGAACGAGTTGTCGAATAATGTAGATGGATATCGTTACAGTACTTTTTTTCATAAGAAAAAAGATTCCAATGGAGGCAAATTATTTGCAGGACCATTATGGGATTTTAATCTGGGCTATGGAAATGTAGATTATGCTCCAGCAAATCTATCCACAGAAGGATGGCTTTATCCCAATTATGGTCCAAACGAAGGCTTCCCAATGCATTGGTGGGCACGTTTAATGGAAGATCCAGCCTATCAAGAGGCCTTGTATCAAAGATGGACAGCATTAAGAACAGGGGCATTCAGTACGGATGCTATTGTCGGTAATCTTGAAGAAATGGTGAGCCATATGGGTGCTGCTATTGATCGGAATTATGAAAAATGGCCAATTATTGGACAATACGTTTGGCCTAATTTTGATTATGAAAATACGACTTACGAGGAAGAACTCTATTTTCTAACGCGGTGGCTTATATATAGAATCGCCTGGATGGATAATAATATTACTTCAACTACAGGACTGTTTGATGATTTTAATTTGGAGAGCAACTTAAATGTTTTCCCTAATCCAGTGAGAAATTTTGTGACTGTTGGTTTAGAAATTGAGCAGATTGATAATCTTGATATTGAAATTATTGATTTGCTAGGGAAAGTGGTTTTTCAATCGGAATATTCTCCGAGTTATAGTGGTAACCATTCGGTACGATTAAGCCTTCCTCAAATAAATAATGGTTATTATATTTTATTAGTTAAGCAGAGAGGACAGTTGATAGGGAGTCATAAATTGATTATTCAACATTAGATCAATAATTGTAAAATTAGATATTCCTAAGAATTGCTATTTATCAGGCTGTAATTGGTTTCATCAAAGTATATTCCTTTTGCAAAGGAATATACTGTTAGACCGTTTTTCAAAAAAGATTAATCTCAGATTAAGCTTAGCAAGGGAATTGTACGTGAGTTTTTTTTATGCCCTAATATCAAATATATGAGTTTTGGTATAGGTGTATTTTATTCATGATTGACTCACTTTAATTGATACTCAAAAGTTGCATTTCTCATTTTTCCATTGTTCGTAATCGTTCCTGTTGATGGATATTCATTTTCCTCCGAAAGAAAATCGTATAAGATTTCATGTTCAATTTCTCCATTACTATTGTAAAAAATGGCTTTGCTTAAAAGCATAGATGATGTTAATAGAACCCCTTCGTTTTGGTTTGGTTCAACGATAGGAGTGTTCAGTAAATAGGCTTTTGATAGTTTGTAAAAGGGATTTTTAATAGTAGAATATTCATACTCTGCAGTCAACTGATCATTAATATATTTTTTAATTAAATTACCATTGATGTCGTAAGTATAATTGTATTTATTCGAGTAACTACCAAAGTTATTGACGTAATGAATTTCTTCAATTAAATTTTGGTTGTTGTATTTGTATTCGTAAGATGCATAAATTTTATCACCACTACTCACAGTTTTGTTAATGTATTTATTGTTAATGCTGGTGTATCTGTTTAAACTGGGGCCACTAATTGCGCCTTCGTAAAATATTTGAATACTATCAACAAAAGAATTGTTGTAGTATATTGATTCTTCTTTTGCAATAGATTCGTTTGAAACAAATGTTTCAATATTGTATGTTCGCCATATTATGGGCTTTTGATTGAGATAGGTAATTGATTCATTATACAAATGCATTGATCTATTTGTTAAATAACCGTTATCATTATACTCAAATTTATATTCTATAGAATAGGTATCATAAAACCGTTCAAAAGAAATAAGTTTTTTTTCTTTTAAAATTTCATTTTTAGTACAAGAGATAAGAAGAGCGAAGCTTACTATAATAAAAAGAGATTTCTTCATTGGTAGTTTGTTTATATATTTCAAAAGTAGTTCTTTATTTGCCTTTCAGGCTAGAGTAAATCAAAAAGTTTAAAAAAAAAGGTTGCTTACCCCCGCTCGGTCTGATCTCCAGATTAGGCCGTATAAAGTTTTGCAACTGAAAGCAAAATTTAGGTACTAGAAATATTCACTACATTTACAACGCTTTAGGCACAAAACAAAAGAAGATTTGACAGCGGGTGTAGATATAACAACTACAGTCTATTCGGGTAATTATATTTACCTGAATGATTCATTGCAGATGATAAGTCAGCCCGAAGGTTATATAGAGCTAAATACCCCGTTCGCGCGTGTTTCGTTAACGCATGCAATAATTATTACAGCAGTAAGACATTAAACCTCCAAGCAAATGAAACAAAATAAGGACATTATCGTAGAATTTAGTATATTTATACCATAATGGTACATGTAAAATCTAAAAATATGTTAGTAATAAGCAGTAGAGAATTTAGGCAAAACCAAAGAATATACTTTGAAAGAGCTGATAAAGGAGAACAAATAATTGTTCAAAGAGGAAAAGATAAAGCTTATACTTTAACTCCTGTTAGTGATAATGATGTTTACTTTAATGCCGAAATGGTTGAAAGAATAAAACAAAGTATTAAGCAAGTGGAAGAAGGAAAAGTTAGGAAGGTTTCAACTCCTGAAGAAATAAGCAATTTATTAGGTTTATGAGTTATACCTTAGTGTTTTCCGAAACAGCTATTGATGATATTGCAAAGCATAAAAAGTCAGGAGACAAGCTTGTTTTAAAGAAGATAGAAAAATTGCTTAAAGAATTAATGGAGCATCCAACAATAGAAGCGGGGCAACCTGAAATTTTAAAACATGAACTTGCAGGCTTGTATTCTCGTCGGATTAATAAAAAACACCGACTTGTTTACTCTGTAAATAAAGAAATTAGAACAGTTCATGTATTAAGTGTTTGGGCACATTATGGAGATAAATAGTTAGTCAGAAATAGTGGTGTAATATTGTATAGGAGGGTATGAAATTATGATTAGAAGAAAATGATCAGTTTCAACTGCACTACTATATCCGAAAATACCCCCCGCTTGACCTAATCTCCAGATTAGGCCGTTAAAAGGTTAGAAATCATTAAGTGTTATTTTAATGTACCTAGCAATAGTAGCACATTATTTCCCCATTTTTAGCTGCTCATACCTTTCCTCCAGAATATTACGGTAAGATGCTTTCATGGGCTCTGATAGAAAGGATTTATTAATCCATTCAATAGCTTTTATTTTGTTCTTGGTCATTCGCTTAAAAACGCCTTGTATTTGCTTATTGGTGAGTGCCAAATTTTCACCTAATCTTTCAAAGTTAGACCATTTGAGTTTTTTTCTTTTGCCTTCTAGTGTGAGTGCAAGCTCTTCTTTGTCTTCGGGAAAAAGAATTGTAACATTCAGTAAATCGTAGGCAGGAGCGAGGATCCATCCAGATGGACTTTCAATCATAGAAAAATTCTTTAGGTGCATATCGCTATTCCCCGTTAGAAAACAGAAAATGGAGAGCTCGAAAAAAAAGATTTTATCCAATAAAGGATTATCTGAA
>Ga0164318_10004097_pt1 | contig 13916 bp, 15 predicted proteins | sample GuaBasSedimGuay9_FD_113734 | JGI IMG/M metagenome (GOLD analysis project Ga0164318, IMG submission 113734) | Subseafloor sediment microbial communities from Guaymas Basin, Gulf of California, Mexico - Guay9, Core 4571-4, 0-3 cm | ecosystem: Environmental > Aquatic > Marine > Hydrothermal vents...
CAGATTGGCTGATGTTTTAAAAAATGAAAATCGTTCAATAGATATTAAAACAGAGAATAAGATTACTGAAGAAACTAATCTGTTTGATTTATTATGCGAAGCTGATGTAACACCAGAGTTTGTTGAAAAATTCAAAAATATCATTAATGAAAAAGAGACTGATAGTGATAATCTCAATTCCACAATTAGAGAAACAATGGTTGAACAGCTATCACACAAGATGCTACCGAATATGGAATTTGAAAATGGCGATAAACTTATGTTTATCGGGCCGGCTGGAAGTGGAAAATCGTCGGTGATGGGTAAATTGGCGGCACAGATTGTTGCTCTCTCAAAAAAGAAAGTACAACTGGCATCTTTAGATAAATTTAAAATGGGTGCTTATGATGAAATTCATAGTTATGCAGAACTATTAGATTCCAATGTAGCTGATAGTGATGAAATTAGTGAGAGAAAAAATAAAAATTTTGATGGCATAACTCTTATCGATTCTCCGGCATTAACAGTAGATGAGAATAAATTTACAGGTTTGATTGAAAAAGTGGAAAAGATACAGCCGGATTATTGTTTTTTGGTTGTATCGGCTTTGATTCGCTCCGCCGACTTAATTGATATTCTCAAGCGATATCAGAAATATAACCCAACTCATTTAATAATAACAATGCTTGATCAGACCAACAGGCTTGGTTCACTGATTACTGCTACTGAAGCAACCAATTTGAAAGTTGCTTATTTATCGGATTTACCAGGAGGAATGGGAACTCTGAACACACCTGACCCAGCTCTGATTGCAAAAAAATTGTTTAACTGTGAGGTGTCCATTGAAGCTGTTTGATTTTGGACATAACAATTTACAATTGAACCTTACCGACGCCAAGGTTATTTCTGTTGTTTCAGGTAAGGGCGGTGTTGGCAAGACGGTATTGGCGTATAATATAGCCGTAGATTTGTCTAAAAATGGATATAGAGTATTATTGATAGATGGGGATTTCTTTTTTGGCAATCTTCACATTCTATCTAATGTATATCCGAAAGATGGCCTTGACAGATTTATCTCAGGTGAAGCTGTTCTTGATAGATCTGTAACAAAAATAAATTCAAATCTCGATTTGTTGGCATCAATCGGAGAAAACTTATTTGATCCAAATGATATTAAAAATTCACAAACCATAATAAAAAATATTATAAGACAATGTAGCAGATATGATTTTGTGATTGTTGATCATAGCTCAGGTGTCTCAACATTTACAGAACAGTTTGTTACAGTATCAAATATTAATTTATTGGTTTTAGTACCGGAGTTGACATCGTTATCCGATGGCTTTGGATTTGTAAAATATATTTATAAGAAAAATAGAGAATCAAATTGTTCTTTTTTAATAAATAGATGTAGCTCTGCAGAAGAATCTGATTATATCCATAAAAAGTTTTGTGCTTTATCAGAATCATATTTAGACGTAACACCTATTTATATAGGAACAATTTCAGATTCCGATAATTTTCGTAAATCAGTCTCTTTACAGCAGTCGATTCATGAAATTGACAGGAATTCAGTTGTTATTCAACAACTTAGAGATGTTTCATCTGGACTAATAAAAAGTCATTTGAAATCAAATCAAAATAATTCCGTGATTACAAAAATGAAGATAAATAATAACCATATAATGGCCGATATAAAGGAATGATATGCCTATGGCTAATGCATTATTGATTAAACCGAAAAAGCGTGGCAGAAAGCCAAAAAGCTCACAAGTCGAGACAAAAAAAACTGCTACTAAGAAAACAGGCCTTAAAGCACGCAAAACTAACCGTTGGGAAGTAAGCGAGCGAGACTGGCGTCGTTACCACAAGTTTCAATTGCCGGAAGACCGTCGCACCCTTCTTAATAAATATGTCCCTCTGGTTAGGAATGTAGCTATGCGAATGGCAATGGGTTTTCCAAGATCAGTAGAACTTGATGATTTAATCAGTACCGGTGTAATTGGATTAGTTGACGCTTTTAAACATTTTGACCCGGATAGGGGAGTTAAATTTGAGACTTATGCGGTTCCAAGAATACGTGGTGCAATTTTAGATGAATTGCGTGCTTTGGATTGGGTGCCAAGATCTACCAGAGCAAAAGCTCGTGGAATGGAACGAGCCTATATGGTTTTAGAGGATAAATTAGGACGTCCTCCTGAGAAAATGGAACTGGCTAAATATTTGGAGATAACTTTGGAAGAATTACATGCCATGTTAGATGATGTGTCCGGAACAAATATTCTTTCTCTGGATGAAATTATTTTCAGAGAAGATGATAACCGCCAGGTCCCAAGAATTGAAACTGTAGTAGATAAATCTGTTCATAGTGTGTTGGCTGAAATAGAAAAAGATGAACTTAGATCATTTTTAGTCATTGCCGTTGATAAATTAACAAAACAAGAACAACTGGTTATTGCTCTTTATTATTACGAAGAGTTGACCTTGAAAGAGATTGGTGAAGTGATGTCAATCTCCGAGTCAAGGGTTTCGCAAATCCACACCCGGGCGGTCATGAAACTTAATGGATTAGTGAAAGAGAAATTTTCAATGACCGGTTAATATTTTCGGGAGGGAGTTATGAATACTCCTATAGACCGCGTTGATCAAGCCCAACCGGGTGAGATTGTTAGAAGAGTTGAGAAGACGGATAAAGATAAAGACGAAAATAAAAATTCTTTTTCCAAAGCTCTTAAAAAGAAAATGAAAGAAGAGTTGGAACAAAAGAACAAGAAAAAACAGAAAGATATGGTTTTGATTAAGTCAGAAGAGAAAAACAACTTAGAAGAAGAAAACAATGAATCGGAATTAGAGAAAGATTCTGGTAATTCTTTAGATGACACAAAACCTGTTTCTGAAAATAAAATTGATATCAGAGCATAAACATTAGGAGCGTGAAAATGGAACTTTCACAAGACATATTGATTGAGGTTGGATTGAATGCATTGGGATATATAATCGTGTCGATTTTTTCGATAATGGTTTATTCAATGTTCAAGAGGCAAAATAAAACTATTACTAATGCAGAAAATAAACTTGCAATAAATGAAATCAATTCTGATAAAGGAAAAATATTAAAAAATAAAAATGTATCTGATAATGTAAACTTTATCAGTTTTGATACATCCCGTAATGCAAATAATATCGCCAACGAGGAAGCAAAAAATAATACTGCCAGACGGGATAGGTCTCAGATAATTCGAATTGCAAGAGAAATGATTAAAGCCGGTGCAAACGAAAAAAAAATCATGAGTTTGCTGCCGATTTCTGAAGCTGAATTAGCAATTTTAAATATGACAAACAAGTAATTAGATGGAGATATAAACAATGCCTAAAGACAGTCCTTTTTTCTTGACCCGAGTTGAGTGTCCGATTTGTAAAACAATCAATGAGTTTGAAACAATAAAGATGGGTGCTTATGTGGAAGAAGATCGGGATACTGATTTTTGTCCGATTGAAATAAAATGGCGATTCCCTCGTTATCAGGGCTCCCACCCTTTGACATATTTTACCGTAACTTGTAGTAATTGTTTTTACACCCGTGAATTTAATAACAATTACAAAGAGTGGAAGAATGACAGTCATTTTAGAACTTATAAATTGAAAACAATCAAAGCGAAGCATCTTGATCAGTTAGCAATTGCCGATTCAGTTTTAAAGCAGATGGGTACTATTGTAGATATTATTAAATATCCAAATGAATCAGCTATAGTCAAATTGCATTTGGCGATTTTTGATGAATTGCTGGCGGATCATCCATCTATGCTTGATTTAGGACGTTATTATATCAGGGTTGGATGGATGTTCAGATATCTTGATGGGGAAACTGTTTCAGATAGCCAGAATAATTTTCTTAACGGGCTTTTGGTGGAGTTAGAAAATAAATTTGGTTCTCTGTGGCAACATCAGAATAGTTCATCAGATTATACCAAGGCTATCTTAAATCAAGTAAATTCTCAATTGGAGCACGAGAGTTTATCTGTTGAAACAAAGTCCGAAATGTTGCCATTTAAAGAAAATTTTGAAAATATAATTTCCGGTATTGAAGACAAATTTGAATCTTGTTCAAATGAAATAAATAAATTAAGTGAACTCATGAACGAATATAAGTCCACTTTACTTGGTACTGATTCGACCGGTGGAACTTCTTTTGGTACATATTCAAGTTTATCACATTTTTTGTCAGAGATGAAGAAAAGTTGGCCGGAAATTGTAATAAATGAAAATGAAGCATTACGGAAAGCTATTCATTATTATATTCAAGCTCTCGAAGATGGACGTACTATCGGAAAAGGGAATCAACAAATACAAGCATCATTCCTGATTGCTGAACTTTCAAGAAGAGTTGGGGATTTTGATAATGCTAAACAGTATTTCAATAGCACTATTAAATATGGACAGGAGTTTGTCTATCAAAATAGACAAAATCCATCAAGAACAGCTTTAGCCAGAAAAATTCTTGAACTCGCAATTGAACAGGGTAAAATTAATCTGGAAGCATCAAAAAAAGTTTAGGAAGTATTGATTAAAGTGGAGTTAAAGTTACAAAAAATATCACAACCATTATTTCTAAGAGAAAAATTAGAAATCATTTACGGCGATGATGAGAACGCCGGAAAGTATATAACGCGAATTGAAGATTTTTTAAATGGTGATATTGTTGTGGATTCTCCTAAGTTTATTGGTGGGGATAAACTTCTCCATAATAATGCGGAAGTTAAAGTTTATATAACCAAAGAAGATGCCGCTTATCAATTTTTCTCTGTTATTGAAAAAATCCAGATAAATAATATTTCTGGTTATGTGCTTCATATTAGCAGTGATATTGAAAGAGTTCAAAGAAGAAGATTTGCAAGGGTAGAAATTTTTGAAGAAGTGCTTGTATCCAGACTTCCTGAAATTACTAAGAAAAATAAGATTTCTTTTGGTTTTTTAGATTGGAAAACATCGGTTACCCAAAATATAAGCGGTGCAGGTGTCCTTATTCGCTCTGAACAACAGATAATAGAAAACAACTTAATATTGCTAAATTTTGGACTTTTCCCTGAATTGAATCTTCCGAAAATAATAGCTGGTATTTGTCGTCGTTCAGAGATTAAAAATGAATCTTATCTTTGTGGCGTGGAATTTATTGAATCTGGTAATTTAGGGAAATTTATCAAACAACCGTTGTTGAAATGTTTGCCGGCATCAATCAAAAATTTTGATGCTCGAATTCAGAATAATTTGGTGAATTATCTGTTCCAACAGCAAATCAAACTCAGACAAAAAGGATTGATATAAAAAATGGTGAAAACTATTGAAAAAGAGATAAGTGGAAATCGTATTGATTCAAATATGCTTGATTTATCTTATTTAGTAGGAAGAGAAATATTTATCCTTTGTGATCAATTTACTGGTAAAAAGCTGTCAAGCAAAGTTATCATGATAAACGAAAAGAGATTGTCGCTTGACAGGGGTATGAATTCTGATTTTTTCGATCAGTTAGGTGATAATCAGGATGTCACTGTTTTTATCAAATATAAAGGTCAGGAAATATCTGTCGGGGCAAATCTTAAAAGAGCCCTAAACGGACAATGTACAATTATACTCGATAATAATATTATTCCTTTTACTAGAAGAAAATATCAAAGATTTACAATGTCAGATGATGCAAAATTAGCTGTTATTTCATCATCTATTACAGACCCAAAATTTACAGCCAAATTAAGCTGGAAAGAATCATCTATAATAAATGTTTCGTGTGGCGGTGTGATGTTATCAGTGTCAAGTTTACTTATGAAAGGCACAAAGGTCTTTTTAAATTTGCCATTACAGAATTTTTCACTGCCAAAACTAATTTTGGCGCAAGTTGTACATTGTTATCAAGAAAAAAATAACCGCTTTAGTGTCGGTATGGAATTTATAATCAACGAAGAAAAGAAAAATCATTTTAACCAACAATCTCTGGAATTGTTGCCGGCGGCTGTTTTAAAATTCAATAAAACGAAACGTTCAGAAATGAATGAAAAGCTGGTTTCATGGATGAAAAACAGAGATGATTTATCTGAAGGAGTTACAGATGAAAGCTGAGGACAAAACAAAATTTATCTCTGATGTTGACATGGTCGAGCAAAACGTAACCGTGAAGAAACCTTTTAAACTACAATCAGAAAATAGGCGGAGGTTTATTCGTTTGGAAATTTCTTCACCCATGTCACTTAATAGGGTGAAAGATATTTTTTCAAATTTTTGGCCCAGCGGTGATGAAATTATTATCAATGGTACGATTTTAAATATTTCTGCAAGTGGTTTATTAATAGATACAGATGAACCTCTTAATGAAGGCGATATTGTATCAATGCACTTTTCTCTTCAGGGTGTTGAGAATATTAATAAAGTTTTAGGTCTTGTGAAGAGAACAGATTATCAGGATGATATCACAATTGCCGGAATTCAATTTGTGACTAAAGATGATTTGCAGGATAGATTATCTGATGGTGAGATTGAAATGCTGGATGATGATTTTTGTGAATTTGGAAGTTCAGTAAAATATTTATTGAATAGATATATCGAAAAGAGAGCGTTAAATTAATATTATGTTATTTAAATTTATAAAAACTCTAACAATCCCATTAATATTGGTAAGTTTGGCGGTGCAGGCGAGCCCATTGAGACAGCGAAGAGTTGTTATTCATGTTAACTCTCCCGATGTAATCTGGAAAAACTCAGAACTTGACAAAAAAATGGAAATTGCACTTAGTCGTTCTGAAGAATTTTCTGTAATTCTTTCGAATAATCAAACCAACCAACCAAGATTTCCCAAAGATCATTACAATTTGGAAAATTTGATTAATTGGGGAGCAGAATTGGGCGGACAATATTTACTCGTAGTGGATATTTTTGATGAACGTATTGAAAGAAATAAGATTTTTAGCATCCCTTTAATAATGCAAAGATATAAAACATCGGGTATTATCGAAGGTGAAATCAGGTTTATTGATATTGCCCGAAATAAACTTCTAAATGCGTCACCATTATATGTAGAAATTGATGGTCCTGCAAGATTACAAGCTTGGGTGGATGATGATATAAATGATGCTGATTTGCATATAAAACCCTCAGGGAAAATTGCATTTTTGAATTCTTTGGAACAAGAGACTGCTTTGGAATTAGTGAAAATTATTAAGAAATTTACTAACAGTCGAAATTAATTGATGAATGATAGCAATAAAAATAAAAGCGTTAAGCTGATTAATCAGGTCGAATATTTGAATGAAGAAGTCAAAACTATGGCTTTAAATCTGGCAATTTATTTAGCTAAAGCTAAAAATAATTCAAAAGAACTAAAGCGAATGGAGCCTGATTTTATTAGATTAGTTAACGGAACAGTGAAAGTAGTTCAGGAGATCACTCGTATCTTAAATGCCGCCAATAACTTAAATGAATTGAAGCCAGATATGAATAAATCGCCGAGTGGACGAGATCAGGTGGAAATTAGATTACATGCAATTTTGGATCAATGTTGGAAATTGAATAAAAGTTTAAGCGATTTGGTCGCCTGTAAAGATAAAATATGACAAAATGATATGTGGAATAAACTCTAATTATATAAAGGATTATTCCGATGTGTATTAAAGTAGTATTAGAATATGAGATTTTGTGGAAAATTGACTGGTATCAAAATTTATAGAAAAATGAGCCTCTTATGTTAAATGAAAATGTCGAAAAATTTGCTCAATTTATAAAAGCTAAAGAAAAACCTTATAATGTATTAATTGTAGATGATGAAAAATGGGTGAGGGAAACTTTTCGGGAGTTTTGTGAATTAGTAGATGATTTTAAAGTCGAAATGGCTTCCGGTGGACAAGATGCTTTAAATAAAATAAAAAATAATCATTATGATTTGGTAACTGTTGATTTAATTATGCCGGAAATGTCCGGTCTTGATTTGTTAACTGAAATCAAACAAATATTTCCCAGACTTCCAGTTATCGTTATAACAGGAAATGCAACCGAGAAGTTGGTAAATGAAGCGGGGATTTCGGGTGCTAGTAATGTTATATATAAACCGGTAAGTATTGATACGTTCTTTAAAGAAATAATGGTGTCTTTCAAATGACAAATTATGATGATAAGTCTTCTATCCTCATTGTTGATGATGATGTAACTACCAGGGAAATGATATCCAAAATTCTTTCCCTAAACGGCTATCAGGTTGTTCTTGCTTCTGATGGATTTGAAGTTTTAAGTATATTAAAGCAGAATAACATTAATATTGTAATTACTGATATGAAAATGCCGGAAATGGATGGGATGGAACTAATAGGGTTAATTAGAAAAAGTTACCCTGACATTAAAATTATTGTCATGACCGCCTTTGGCGATATTTATACGATTAAAGATGCAATGATGAAGGGTGCTGATGAATATGTGTCAAAACCATTTAATAGTTGTGAAATAAACATGGTAATAGAAAGAGTTTATTGGAGTACAACTCCTCAAAAAAATAAAGATTTAAATATCTTTTAGGATTTAAGATGGCAATTCAGGATATTCAAAATAAATCTTCACAAGCTACTTCAAATATTAAAGTAACAATTGCAAAAGATAATATGTCTGCAACGGTTCTAATAAAGTCAAGTACCGCAGAAGGTTTTATGCCATCGGTAGATGAAATTATTAAGCAATTAACAGAAGCAAAAATTGTATATGGTATTGATAAGAGGTCGATAGAAAAAATAGTTAGCGAAAAAATTTGCAATCAACCAGTTAATGTAGCTTCAGGGAAAAAGCCGACAAGAGGTAGCTCTGCCAAATTTCAGTATAATTTTGATACTCAACAAGATTTAAAGCCCAAGGAAGATGACAAAGGAAATATTGACTACAAAGATATTAACTTTATTCAAAATGTTGGTAAAGGTGGTGTTTTGGCTACTAAAGTTCCGCCTCAACCCGGACAACCTGGTATAACAGTTCGCGGAAAAGAACTCTCAGGACCAATTGGAAAAGATATACCATTTAAAAACGGTGCAAATACTACTGTCTCAGATGATGGACTAACTTTGACTGCTTCCTGTGATGGTGCTATCTTATTCACTCATGGGAAAATATCAGTTAATGATGTAACAAAGATATCAGGAGATGTCGATTTTAATACTGGCAACATAGATTCAAAAGGGTCAGTTCAGATAGGCGGTTCTGTTAAGGCTGGATTTATAATCAAAACTGACGGGGATGTTGAAATCTCCGGAAACGTGGAAGATTGTAAGATATATTCAAAAGGGAATATAATGATTAAAGGGGGAATTATCGGCAAAGGTGATGGAGAAATTGTTGCCGTCGGTGACATTACTTTCAAATTTGCCGAAGGGATGAAAATACTCTCAAAAAGTAATATCTATGCCGGAGATGAAATTATTAATTGTAAAATTACTGCCAATAATGAAATTACTGTTAAAAGTAAAACTGGTAAGATAATTGGCGGTGATATTAAAGCACGTAAATTAATAAGAGCCGCCGATATTGGCTCCGATGCAGGTACAGCTACTGTTATTAGAGTTGCTCATGATACTAAATTGATGAGCCGATATACTGAGATTCAAAAAGAGTTGATTCGCTTAGATGAAGATAAAAAGAAAATTAAAGAAGCCTTAGGTAATTTATACCGATTGGAAATTGACAATAAATTATCAGAAAAACAGAAGGCAGTTCTGGTGAAATTTGAAGATTTCAAAAAGGAACTTCCTCAAGAAATAGAAGATTTAGAAAACGAAAAAAAAGAAGTAGAAGAAGAGCTTGCTGAAATGCTCGATGCAAGAATTATTGTTGAGAGAAAACTGTATTCTGGAGTAAAGGCTTATTTTGGGATCGTTTATTTGGAAGTTGTTGATGACCGTGAAATATGTGAGTTGTCCAGCGATGGCAATAAAGTGCATATAAGTGCTTATCATAAATAGCAATAGAAGTTCAAAAAATATCTTGATATTATTTCTAAAAGATTTATAATTCTATCACAAATTATTTTAAGACGGAGAGATGGCCGAGCGGCTGAAGGCGGCGGATTGCTAATCCGTTATAGGGTTATTTGCTCTATCCAGGGTTCGAATCCCTGTCTCTCCGCTTTATTATTTTCTAACAATTATATCTCTTATATACTAATAAGTTATTGATAAATGCCCCTGATCTCATACAAAAATTTAAGAAAACCTGGACCTGTTTTCGGGCTTGTTGAGGAACCTCGTTCGCAGGTATGACACTGGTGAAGTCTATTTGATTTTCAACCCCAAACAAGTTTGAGGTTGTCACCCGACACCAAATCTGTCATTCCTGTGAAAGGGATTGTTGATAAAGTCTTATTTCAGTTGTGTTGGATCCTGATTCACCGAAGGTGGATTGTGACCCTACACTTAAGTAGTTGTAATTAAAGAGGGATAGGTCACAAAAATCTATTCAATCCATCGAGGGGTAAATGGTCCACACATAGGCCCAATAAAATCACAACCGTAGGAGGGTTCTGCCCGAATGAAAGTTTGCCTCAGCCATGATGATATTTTGATATTCAACCTGGCTTGTAATATAATGAATTTGTGATACCAAAACTTCGTTTCATACGTTATAATATTAGTGCAATTATAGTTATTTATTAAACAGCCAATGACTGTAATTAAGCAGTCAATGACTGTCGGCACAAGCCGATAATTAATGTGATAAAGGAAATATCATGTCGCAATTTATTGAACCAAAAATATCCGATAATGCTCTTACCGTACTTAAACGAAGATATCTCATCAGGGACAAACAGGGCAGAACCATAGAAACTGTCAAAGAATTGTTTTTGCGGGTAGCTAATTTTATTGCCGATGCTGACAAAAATTACGGAGCTGACCAATCCCAAATAGAGCAGACTGCCGGAAAATTTTACAATATGATGGCAGAGCTTGATTTCATGCCCAACTCACCTACGCTTATGAATGCCGGAAAAGATTTGGGACAATTATCAGCCTGTTTTGTTCTTCCGGTTGGGGATTCAATGGAAGAAATTTTCGAAACCAACAAAGATGCCGCTTTAATTCACAAAACCGGCGGGGGGACCGGATTTTCATTTTCGCGTCTTCGTCCTAAAGATTCAATAGTCGCTTCAACATCGGGGGTAGCATCCGGTCCGGTTTCATTTATGAAAGTTTTTAATGCTTCTACCGAAGCCGTCAAACAGGGTGGGACCAGACGCGGAGCAAATATGGGTGTACTCAGAGTTGACCATCCGGATATTTTAGAATTTATATCCTGCAAAGATAACACCGACGAACTTAAAAATTTCAATATTTCTGTTGCCATAACAGATTCTTTTATGAAAGCGTTCAAAAACAAAACCGATTTTCCATTAATAGATCCATGTACCGGAGAGGTGCATACTATTGAAAGCGATGGCAACAAAATTGAGATACGAATAAATGCCGAAGAACTATTTGATGAAATTGTTGAGCATGCATGGCAAACCGGAGAGCCTGGTTTAATTTTTATTGACCGGATGAACGAGCTTAACCCAACCTATCCAACCGAGACAATCGAAGCTACCAATCCGTGCGGAGAACAGCCGTTATCCCCTTATGATTCCTGTAATTTAGGTTCAGTAAATCTGGGGAGATTTGTGAAAGAAAAATTGCCGGATAATTATTCATCGGCTGACCCATCTGAGGGAATTGACTGGGTAAGATTGGGGAAAATTATAAGAGACAGTGTGCATTTTCTAGATAATGTTATTGATCAAAACAAATACCCGCTTGAGAAGATTAAGAAACAGACTTTAAAAAACCGTCGTATCGGATTAGGTGTTATGGGGTGGGCGGATATGCTGGTAAAATTAAAAGTTCCATACAATTCTCAAGTTGCGTTTGAGTTGGCAGAAAAAGTTATGGAGTTTGTGAAATTCGAAGCTCGTAAACATTCTTCGGAATTGGCTAAAACCAGAGGGAAATTCCCTAATTGGGAAAATTCTGTTTTTGCCAAAGAAAATATTGCCATGCGTAATTGTGCCTTAACAACTATTGCGCCCACAGGAACAATTTCAATTATTGCCGGATGTTCATCAGGAATAGAACCTTATTATGCTATTGCGTTTGAGAGAAATGTTCTTGATGGAAGCAAACTAACAGAGCTGAACCAAATCTTTGAAAAATCTGCTCGCAGTGGAAATTTTTATTCTGACATTCTGGTTAAGAAAATTAAGCAATCACGCAGTTTAAAAGATATTGATGAAATCCCAAATAATGTAAAGGCTGTTTTTTTAACATCGTTTGATATAAATCCGCAAGAACATATTATGATGCAGGCGATGTTTCAAAAACATTGTGATTCATCGGTATCAAAAACTATTAATCTTCCGGAAGCTGCAACAGTTGCTGATGTTAAAACTGCTTATATTAGTGCTTATGAAAACGGTTGTAAAGGGGTTACTGTTTACCGTGATAAATCTCGCCCTGAGCAGGTTCTTACTACCGGAGAAATATCTGTTACCGAAAGTTCAAAATTGAAAATTGATAATCGCCCGACAATACTTTCTGGATTTACAGAGAAAATAAAAACTGGCTATGGTAATTTATATGTTACGGTAAATTTGAGAAATGGGATTCCGTTTGAAGTTTTTGCTCATATAGGCAAATCCGGTTATTCTACTATGGCAGATACCGAAGGGATTTGCCGCCTGATTTCATTAGCCCTTCGAGCCGGGGTAGATGTAAAACAAATCATCCGACAACTTCGTGGTATAGGTGGCTCTTCGCAAATTTATTCTCAAGGATCAAAAATCTCTTCGATACCCGATGCAATTGCTCAGATTTTGCACAGACATTTTGAAAAAGATATGGATAATAAAGAATTTAATCCAAATGACAAAATTGAGATGTGTCCTGAATGCTCAGGAAATATGATTTTTTCATCCGGTTGTTTTTCATGTCAATTTTGTGGTTATTCAAACTGTTAAAATTGCCGATAATTACAAGAAGGCTTGAGAAATCTTTTTTAAGATAGGTAAATTGTTATGAGTGATTTTATACCTGCTGGTAGAACATCGATGGTCAAAAAAGGAGGGATAACTGTTCAGATTCAAACTGAATATGCTGTCAGACCCTATCCAAGAATAACAACTACTATTTTGAATAGCGGGAAAGTTATTCATAAAATCGAAAAGAAATTAGACCAGCCTATTCAATCTATCAAAGAACAAAATCAGATAGAAGATTTTATTGTCCACCAGCATAGCGAAGTAATGGCTACGATCAATAAGGGAAGTGATAGGAAAAGCGAATCTCATTCTGATATTAAATCCTCAACGCAGGATGAAAAAGTTGTCGAAGAAATAAAAGAAACAGCTCCTCCGGTTGTAGAAAATGACAATCGCTCTACTTTAGATAAACTGAAATCAATTTCTGGTGTTCAGCAAGTTTATAATCTTGACAATAATGGTAATTTTATTGGTCTGAACGATGCTGACGATTTTGAGAACAAGTTTTCTAAGATATTTAAAAATTTAAAAGAAGTGATGGATGTTTTTATGCTTATGCCTGGTTCAGAGCATCGGGAAAAAGGTGTCTATGAACTGATGCATGACACACTTTATTTTGTTTCAAATGGGGATGAATGCTTTTTTATCTCGATTCGCAGAACGGACGGAACCACTATCTATGAAAAAGCAATAAAACAAGCTTTGATTAACCCCGGAGAACTTAGTTTTGGATAAGTAGGTTAAAATATATTGTATTATAGAAAAACCCGCCAGTAGCGGGTTTTTTTATTTTTGGGAGAGAGAATAATGTATTTGATAAACTCCTCAATAAATACGTTAAAGGGTTTTTACAGTTACTCGTTGTGTTTTGTTTCGCTACCGCTAAGCGGATCACGGCGTTAACGCAACAACATAG
>Ga0164318_10004098_pt1 | contig 13915 bp, 12 predicted proteins | sample GuaBasSedimGuay9_FD_113734 | JGI IMG/M metagenome (GOLD analysis project Ga0164318, IMG submission 113734) | Subseafloor sediment microbial communities from Guaymas Basin, Gulf of California, Mexico - Guay9, Core 4571-4, 0-3 cm | ecosystem: Environmental > Aquatic > Marine > Hydrothermal vents...
CGGTTTGTGCGGTACCAGCTTGGAGAGGAATAGAGACCGGGCTACCCTGATCCAGGATACCTGATCCGCTAATTGTGCGGCACCCGAAATCGATGTGCCTTAAGCTTGATATGTTTGAGGGAATCAGTTTAGTTTTTGAGTATCAGTTTAGCTTTTTGAAAATATTATTGCGGACAGGCGGGCCGGTGCTTATGTTTGTTTTTTAAAAGAGCTAAAGTGTTAGGTTTAGCTTTTGCCTTATGCCAACTCCTAAGTACAAAAGAATTCTCGTCAAACTGAGTGGCGAAGCATTAATGGGCAAGCAAGGCTACGGGATAAGCCCTGAGATGATCGACTATATTTCCGGCGAGATTCGGTCAGTGTATGATCTGGGTGTCCAGATAGCCCTCGTTATAGGTGGCGGCAATATCTTTCGAGGCGCGGCTGCCACATCCTATGGAATGGCTCGAGCGGTGGCAGACCACATTGGAATGCTGGCCACCGTCATCAATAGTATTGCCCTGCAGGATGCCCTTGAAAAAAGGGGAATTCAAACCAGGGTTCAGTCAGCTATTGAGATGCGTGCTATAGCCGAACCATATATCCTGCGCAGGGCTATTCGACATCTGGAAAAGGGACGGGTAGTGATTTTTGCCGCAGGAACCGGTAATCCTTACTTTACCACAGATACTGCAGCGGCCTTGAGGGCCCAGGAAATCCGTGCAGAAGTGCTCGTTAAGGCCACCAAGGTGGACGGAATTTACGATACAGATCCCCTTGTGAATCCAAAAGCAAAACAGATCCCAAGCGTGACCTATCTTGAAGTCCTGAGACGGCAGTTGAAAGTGATGGATTCGACAGCAATTTCCGTTGCCATGGACAACCTGTTGCCTATAATTGTCTTTAATATAACGGTAAAGGGAAATCTCAGGCGAGCAGTTTGCGGGGAAAAGATAGGAAGCTGTGTGAAGGAGTTATCAAACAGTGCTTGATTCGGTTTTTGATGAAACCAGGCAGAAAATGGGCAAATCAATCGAGGCCCTGAAAAACGAGTTCAAGAAAATCCGGACGGGGAGAGCTTCTCTTGCGCTTTTTGAGGGTATCAGGGTAAACTATTATGGAACGTTAACCCCTCTTAACCAGATGGCTTCACTGTCTATTCCAGAAAGCAGGCTTGTTGTTATTCAGCCCTGGGACCAGACGATGATAGGAGAAATCGAAAAAGAGATTCTGAAATCACAACTGGGCCTTACCCCGATGAACGATGGAAAGGTCATTCGCATCCCCATACCACCCCTTACGGAGGAACGCAGGAAAGAACTTGTAAGGCTGGTGCGAAAAATAGTGGAAGAACACAAGGTATCAATCCGCAACATTCGTCGGGAAGCTAATGAACTTCTCAAGACCCTGAAAAACGATGGCGTTATCTCCGAGGACGATTCTCGTAAAGGCAGAGAACGGGTACAGAAAATCACGGATGAGCACATCCTGTTAATTGACAAAGCCTGCCAGGAAAAAGAGAAAGAGATACTTGAATTCTGATAATCCTTCCCTGCATCCCGAATTAATCCCACATCACCTCGCCATTATAATGGATGGTAATGGCCGCTGGGCTAAAAAGCGCTCACTGAATCGCATCAGAGGACACCAGGAAGGGGTGAAATCCGTCCGGGACATCGTGACGGCTTGCCGGGAGATCGGTATAAAGGTTTTAACCCTTTATGCCTTTTCAACAGAAAACTGGCAGCGGCCCAAAGAAGAAGTCTCTGCCCTGATGAATTTTCTCAAAGTCTATTTGAAGGCGGAACTTCCTCAAATGATGAAAAATGGCATCCGCCTGAACGCCATCGGCGAGATTGAACAACTTCCCGATGATGTACAGGCAGTCTTGAGTGAAGTCATGCAGACAACCAAGCAAAACCGAAGTATGCTTTTAAATCTCGCCCTCAATTACGGCGGTCGTGACGAAATCATCATGGCTGTCAGGAAGATCGCAACAGAGGTTGAAGCGGGCAGACTTCAGCCTGACGAGATAACCAAGAAAACCTTTTCAAATTATCTGTACACGCACGGGATGCCCGAGCCAGACCTGCTCATTCGGACCAGCGGGGAAATGCGAATCAGCAATTTTCTCCTGTGGCAAATCGCCTATACTGAGATCTTTGTTACCAGGACTCTCTGGCCCGATTTCAGGAGGAGGGAACTATTTCAAATTCTGCTTGATTACCAGAAGCGTGAGCGCCGGTTTGGCATGACCGGGGAGCAGATAAGAAAAAGGGAAGCGGTCAGCTAAGTTCATGAGTTCCGGCCACATGAAACGCTTGCTTACTGCCGCGGTCGGCATTCCCGTTCTGGCCCTGTTAATCCTTTACGGGGGGGAAACTTCTTTTGCAGTCTTCATCGTGCTGGCGGCAGCAGCAGGGCTTGTTGAATATTATGCCATGGTTCTTCCCGGCCAGATGATGGTCTCAAGGGCAATCGGCCTCATCCTTGGTATGACCGTAGCCGCCTCCTTTTACTTCATGGATGTTCTTACAACATGTGCCATGTTGGTGCTCGGCTTTTTCGGCTTTGCCTTTATGTGTTTAACACAATTTGGACCAGGTATTTCTATGGCCGAAGTTCTTTCCAGAGAGGTTATGGGGCTTATCTATGTTCCGTTTTTCCTCGGCCACTTAATACTGATCCGCCACTGGAACCAGGGAATTATCTGGACATTCTTTCTGCTGGCTGTCGTATTTGCCGGGGACACGGCTGCCTATTACACGGGACGGGTTCTGGGCCGCCACAAGCTCTCCCCGAACATAAGCCCGCGAAAAACGGTGGAAGGGGCCATAGGCGGGCTTTCTGCCAATCTTGTGGTTGGTGCTTTGTTTAAGCGATACTGTTTCGTGGAGCTTTCCTGGGGCATTTTTATAGTTTTACTTTTTTCCCTCGGCATACTGGCACAGATGGGTGATCTGGTTGAATCTATGATAAAGCGATCAGTCGGTTTGAAAGACTCAGGCACTCTTCTGCCCGGGCATGGAGGGATCCTGGATCGCATTGATGCGTTGCTTTTTGCCGCACCGGCGCTCTACTATTTTAAGACATATTTGTTATCGTAGCATGAAAATCGTAACCGCTGACGCGGTAATGGTGGGTTGAAGTGCAGGAGTGAGGGCGTGTTGGAAGGGCAGATGTCCCAGTAACTCCACCGCTCCACTTCTCCGTGATTATCGGGCATTGTATTTTGCTTATGACACGCTTATCGATACTGGGCTCCACCGGTTCCATCGGGAGGAACGCACTGCGTATTGTGGAGCAGTTTCCGGATAGATTTTCTGTTCTTGCTCTGGCAGGAGGGAAAAACATAAAACTGCTTTGCAAGCAGATCAAGCGCTTTCGTCCCCGGATAGGCGTCGTAATGGATGATGTGCTGGCGCATCGCCTCCAGCAAGAGCTCGGATCCAGTAATCATGTGGAAATCCTCTATGGCGAACACGGGTACAGGGCTGCGGCCACGCTTGCATCAGCCGACGTGGTCGTTTCAGCGATGGTGGGGTCATCAGGCCTCGTTCCAACTCTGGCGGCCATTGAGACCGGCAAGACTGTAGCTTTGGCCAACAAGGAAAGTCTGGTCATGGCCGGAGAGCTTCTAATGAAGATCGCTCGAGCGCAGGGGAGCCACGTTATCCCCGTAGACAGTGAGCACAGTGCTATCTTCCAGTCACTTCGAGGGCATCGGCGGCAAGAATTGAAGCAGATACTCCTTACTGCCTCCGGTGGTCCGTTTTTAAAGAAAAAGGCAGAGGAGTTAGAAAAAATTACACCTGAAATGGCGCTTTGTCATCCCACATGGGAGATGGGAGCAAAAGTTACAATAGATTCTTCCACCCTCATGAACAAGGGCCTTGAAATTATTGAAGCAAGATGGCTTTTTGATGTCCCTTTAGATCGTATTAAGGTGCTTATTCATCCCGAGAGTATAATCCACTCCATGGTTGTCTATCATGATGGTTCCGTTATAGGACAACTTGCCGTGCCTGATATGAGAATTCCCATTGCCTATGCCATGTCTTACCCGGAACGGCTCCCCCTCGGGCTGGATCCACCTGACTTTGTTGATCTTGGGGCCCTTAGCTTTCAAGAACCGGACATGGAGAGGTTTCCTTGCCTTAAGCTAGCCATTGAAGCCTGCAGACAGGGAGGGACGTTTCCTGCCGTGCTGAGCGCCGCAAATGAGGTTGCAGTAAATGCTTTCCTGAATCACAGGATCGGTTTTGGCCAAATTGCCGGAATAACGGAAGCGGTGATGAATCAACACAAACCTGCATCCAAACCAGGGCTTTCCGACATCCTTCAGGCGGATGCCTGGGCACGGCAGATAGCAGAAGAAAATATTAAGGTATGAATATACTTGCCTTCGTAATTGTATTAGGAGTTCTGATTTTTGTCCACGAGCTTGGTCACTTCCTGATGGCAAAAATTTTGGGTGTCGGGGTGACAAGGTTCTCTCTCGGGTTTGGCCCGAAAATCGTCGGGAAAAAGATCGGCATGACCGATTACATGATCTCCGCCATACCTCTTGGTGGTTATGTCAAGATGATAGGAGAAGACCCTTCTTCAGTGCTTGAGGAATCAGAAATTTCACTCTCTTTTTCCCACAAGAGCCTCTTGAGGCGAAGCCTTATCGTTCTTGCAGGCCCGGCTTTTAACTTTCTTCTGGCACTCGTGATCTTCTTCGGCTACTTCCAGATCTCGGGACTCCCTCTCATGAAGCCGGAAGTTGGCACGGTACAAAAGGGGATGCCGGCTTATGAAGCGGGTATCCTTGCCGGTGACACCATTGTTGCCATAAACGGCAAGCCACTGAAACAATGGGATGAAATGGCAGCGCTGATCAACCAGAGTGGCGGCCGCCCTGTGAAGATCAAATGTTTGCGGAACAGGAGCATTATGTATTTCACAGTCACCCCAAAATTGGTTTCTTCCCGGAATCTGTTTGGGGAAAAGACAAGCAGGTATATCATAGGGATAACCGCCTCAGGAGCTGTTACCGTCGAAAAGGTCAACCCGTTTGAGGCGACCGCACAGAGTATATTGCGAACATGGCAGATTTCCAAGTTAACGGTGCTGTCTATAGGAAAGATAATTGCCGGCACCCTTTCACCAAAAACCATTGGCGGCCCTATCATGATTGCCCAGATGGCAGGACAACAGGCGAAGGCAGGAATAGTCAGCCTTCTCTTTTTTATAGCGCTCTTGAGTATCAATCTTGGCATTCTGAATCTTTTGCCTATTCCTGTGCTGGATGGAGGCCATCTATTCTTCTTCTTGATCGAGGCAATAAGCCGCAGGCCCCTGAACCTTAAGGTGCGTGAGGTGGCCCAACAAGTTGGTATGTCTATTCTCATCCTCCTCATGATTTACGTGTTCTATAATGATATTGCTCGAATCCTGTTTCATCAGAAGTAAATCTACTCTACCTCTATGAACCTTGACCTCATAAGGGCCGTTGACAAATGGTGCGGCATTCCAGCCTGTTTTTTTCTTTCCGCCGCCCACAAGATTCTTGCTTGCATCAGGCCTCACCGGAAAGCCGAGGCCGGCGACGGCACAACACCGAAAAAAGTCCTTTTCATCGAGCTTTCCGAAATGGGGAGCGCCATACTCGCATATCCCGCCATGCGGTATGCACTTGGCAAATACCCGCATTTGCAGCTCTACTTTCTCATCTTTTCGCGTAACCGCTTCTCAGTTGACGTGCTGGATCTGATTCCGGAAAATCATGTCTTTACGATAGACATCTCATCTCCTGTTCAATTTCTTTGGAGCACCCTGAAGGCTTTGAAAGCAATTCGGAAGACAGGGATCGATACGGTCTTTGACCTGGAGCTTTTTTCACGCTTTTCATCACTGTTGAGTGGTCTTTCTGGAGCCGGGATCCGGGCAGGGTACAGCAAGTATCATGAGGAAGGGCTTTATCGGGGCCAATTTATGACCCACCGGGTCCTCTACAACTGTCACCAGCACATGGCAAAAAACTTTATAGCCCTGGTAAAAGCGATTGAACAGCAAGATGAAGGGCCGCTGTTAAAGGAAGTTATTGCCGATGAGAATCTGATCAGACCACGCTACGAACCCAGTGCAAAAGACCTGGAGTCAATGCGCCGGCGTCTGGCCGACATCAACCCGTCTGTGAGGTCTGCCAAATATTTGATCCTTTTTAACCCCGGCGCCGGCAGCCTTCTTCCAATACGGGCCTGGCCTGTCGAAAACTACGGGGCGTTAGGGAGGAAAATAGTTGACCGGTTTGACGCCGTGATTATCATCATCGGCCTTGAAGAGGCATGTCGAGAAGCGGAAAAAATTCTGCAGTATGTCGGCTCCGCCCGTTGCGTCAATTTTGCGGGAAAGACCTCGTTCAAGGATTTGATGGACCTACTCAGCCTTGCCGACATACTCGTCACCGCTGATGGCGGACCAGCCCACTTTGCAACCCTGACCCCGATTAAAAACATTGTGCTGTTTGGGCCGGAGACTCCGGCACTGTATGCGCCCCTTGGTCCGAATTCGACCTGTCTATTCGCAGGCCTGGCCTGCAGCCCCTGTCTTTCGGCCTACAATCACCGAAAGACATCTTGTACAGATCCCAGATGCATGAAGGCGATCACGGTTGAAGAAGTCTTTGGGGCTGTCTCCGGTTTCTTAGAAAAGCCGTAACCCTCAACCTTTTTTAAAAGTAGACACAATGCGAAGTTCGGGTTCAAAAAAACTTAACCTGTTACAAAAGTTCTGAATCGGGTTCGAGTCTTATTCGAAAAACAGTGTAGTTTGAGTCCTGGTAAACGGGGTCCCAGTATGTCGAAGTCAACGAAAGAAACCTTTTGATCTCTTCGGATGTGAAGTTGTCCTGCAGATACTTTCTGAACAAATTATTTCGAATCAGCAGATGCGTGGAATCCAGAGAACGGAGGGATTGAACGAAGTCCTCCTTCTTATTGCTTGCTTGAACCATCCGGCTTACCATTTTCATCCCGTAGCCAGCATGGATTCGGAAGGGTCGATCAATGTAATATACACGATAACCAACAAGGATGAAAGAGACCCTGGCGTCTGCCGGAAGATGAGTATTGATATAATGAATGGCCGGATAGCTTCCCAGGGTTCGTGACAGGAACTCGTCGCGGGTCTCCTCTCCTAAGACATACGGCAGCGGTTTGATAGTATGAAACCGCTTTATTATATATATGCCATTTGCAAGCAAAGCGATCCCGATCGATCCGAATACAATAGATGAAAGAAAGTGCCGTTTGCTCAATCCTTCACTGAGATTCTTGAGACCTGCAACACAAAGGATAGTGATCGGGGGGAGAGCAGGGAGAATCAGGCGAAGGTATTTTGCGGCCACAAAGTAAACTGACAGGATAAAAAAGGCCGAAAAAGCCAGGAAAAAGTTCCTGTCACGCTTCAGGGCCTTTCCCAGAAATGCAAATGGCAAGGCTAAGATAAGGATCGGGTTGAGCCTGCCCGCAAAAAACTGCTCGGAATTGTCCCGACCCTGGAAGAAAAAGCGTATGGGAATAGCCAGTACTTCCCAGAAGCTTTCTCCATATGCGAGTTCCCGCTGACGGAAAAACCCGCTGATACCGCTTCCCTGGATGTTGGCAGGATTCGATGGCAAAGGATGGGGATTAAAAAAACTGTTGTAATGGGGATATATGGGATTGCTGGTCCATATATAGTTTCTGATGCACCATGGGGAGAACAAGAGCAAGGCAATCGCAGCAAAGCAAATGCCGTACCCTACCGCTTTTGTCGGCTCTCTGCGATCCTTCGCATAATAGTAGATAACGATGAGGGTAAGAAAGACGAATGAAATAAGGGCGCTGTAATCGGTCCCGAGAGCAAGACCTGCGGCCACCGCAGATATGGTCAGCCACTTGGTTTGTGAGCATTTGCACCTGCGCCACCTGGAGATGGCAAACACGGCGAGGGTAATGAAAAAGGTCAAACCAAGGTCGATGTAGGCCTCCGAGGACAGCCGGCTTACTATCGGGGTGCTCAGAAATAGGAGCGAGCCAAGAAGCGCCCAGTTTGTACCCATTTTTTCGTCTTTCAGGTATTTATAAATCAGAAATCCCGTTGCCAGGCCAAAAAAGTGGTGGATAAATTTGGGAAGAATATCGCTCCCAAATGACAGGCATAAAAGATATAAAAGATTGACGTTCATTGGGGAATAAGCAAATGACTGGCCAATTTCATACATCCCGCCGTGTTTGAGCCAGAGCTTGGGAACAGCAAGGTGATAGATCAAGGCGTCTCTGGATATGGGAGGGGTGGCACACATGAGGCCAACGATGAGGATTTCCGAGGCCAAGATAAGGAGTAGAGTCCAGAAGGCAATTTGGCCCGAACTGAAGCGTGCAGAACATTGGTGGCCAGATATGTGAGATGAGAGAGAGGATTTCTTCATTTATCCACCAAAAAAACCGGGCACGCAGATCATGAGGATACCGACAATGGTTGCCATCAATCCGACCAGGGCAAGAAATGCCCCAATGGCATCTGCAGGGCCCTTTTTTGTAAATGCGCTCCACATGCCGGAACCAATTAAAAATATTCCACATATGATGATAAAAGCCCTGAACACCATCCTCATCTACGCCATCACCATCCCAACAATCCAGAGGGTATAAAAGACCGCAAACATCACCCCCCAGAAAATGGCGGGTTTCAGCCCGAGGCCGGCGGTTCCTGCTCCCGGCACTGCATGCAGGAGAAAGCCGATTACAGATCCTATCCAACCTAATAAGCCGATTTCAAGCACAAGCGTCCAGAAGACGTTTGGTTCCGCATTCTCGTGCCCGCCGGGAAAAAGACGGGAGTCCTTTCCCCCGTCCCTTTTTCTCCGCTCTTTGGCCATCAATGAGGCGATCTTTCTGTCACTCCTGGTGATCCAGTCTTTTCCCGGCCCGTAAAAGCTTCTCGCGGCATAAAACCCCTGCTTTATTGTCCTGGCGGCAATCAATGCAACCCTGATATCACCCTGTTTTTCTGCCCGTGTGCAGATCTCCCACAGGCGCTCTGCCGATCGGTAAACATAAGGACTATATGGGGTATACCAGTGGATTGAACGGTCAAAGAACGTGATCGCCTGGATGTAGTTGCCATTGGTGAAATATTTCTCTCCTTCCAGATACGCCTGCCTCGAGCCATAATATCCACGCCCCCAGATCATAGCAAATGCTATCAGGCCGAGAGTAAAAAAAATAGTAAGTACCCTGATAATCGTCCTCTTCAATTGAGTAAAATCCCTTCCCATCAAATCAACCGAAGCCTTTTTGAAAGCTTTTTATCCTTTCTTAATTTCTTAATATCGAAACCTTTTTGCAGATCGAAGGGGATATTGTTCTTCTTGTAGTATTCGGCGATCCTTTTCAGATTCTGCTCGTTCGGATCATCCTTCCTCAGATACATGGCGGAATTTCTGTTCTCAAATATCAGCGTCCAGCCACTGGAAGAAAATGGCCTGCTGTCACCAAACATCTTTTTGAAAAGGAGCACATCGAAATGATATTTCTGGATAAGTTTTTCAAATCCCGGGTACTGATACTGCATCATCATTGAAACAATTACACTCTCCTCCCCGTGGAGATATGTCCGCGTATCTGCAAAAACCTTATACTTGGGGTATAGATAATATAAAAGATACCCGCCCCAGGCAGGGGGGTTGTAAAGTCTTCCCGATAGAGTTACTTCTTTCAATATCTTAACAGCGACGTCGGGATATTTATTGAGCTGTATCTCATTCGCAAAGTTATACGGTATCCTCCTGCAACCCTCATTCAGCCAGTACAGCCCGCAGAGACTAACCCCAATGCAGAGCAATATAGCCATCACGCGCCTTAAACCTTGAGGGAGTCTCCTGTTCTCTGCCTGCAGCCTGCCATACTTGACAATGAGAAGAGCCGGCACGAAAAGCAGCCATGCAAACCGAGCTGCCGCTATGGCCAGGAAGCACATCAGGGTGCCTATAAGCAAATCTTCAAGGGTCCACTGGACCCTCCTTAGATATGAACCGACGATGACCACCAGGAAAAGGAGTATGATACCGATTACAAGGCCTTTCATGACAAGCGGGAACGCCAGCACCCCGCCGGTGATGGCCCTGTAAACGCCTGTTTGCAGCGTGATGAAGATCGGTTGCCATTCTGGAATATATTGCTTGACAACGGGTGTGGTCCCAAAGACGTATTCATAGATGCGGTATCCATAGGGGTTGATGAGGCTTGCAACAAGGAATAGAAGGAAAGCTATGTTTGGATCAAAGGGCGGCCGCGCGACCCTGAACCACCTGTCTGCACATGGAATTTTCTGGGCCACTCTGCCAGCAAGGAGAATTGCGATAAGCCCTCCAACAGATAGCATGAACGGGTGCAAATTGACCCAAAAGATGCATAAAAGAAAAAAGGCTGCATAATGAATGGGCTTAAATCTGTTTCGAGCTGTTATAAACGATGTATAAAAGAAAGTAAAAAGCAGGATGGAAAACAGTTCCGGCCTTATCATGTAACGGGTTCGAAACAGGTAAGCTGTAACAAGGAGGACAAGAAGAGCGACAAGGAATCGACGGGAGAGCTGGAGCGCCGCCCAGAAGATGAACGCAAGGGCAGTCAATTCCAAAAAGACCCGCATAAGACGAAGGCCGCGGAACCCGAGACCATCGTGAACAAAATAGAAGATAATTTGCGACAGCCACTCGTTCAGTATAAGAGGTTTGCGCCCGGTTGTGTAAGAAAACGGGTCGGTTTCGGGAAGAACATAGTTGTTTTGGACGATATATTCGCCTGTCTTTATATGAAGCCATATGTCATAACAGAAGACAGGCTTGTAAAAAATCCCCGCAAAGCCCGCCAGTATGAAAGCAACCACGAGGATCTCCCTGCCCTTTATCAATGCAAATCCCTCACTCAACATAGTGTACAGATCTCAGGAACTTAAGTATCTCATCGGCAGCCAACTGGTGACCTCGCCCGGTCCAATGAATATCCTGTTTGAAAAAAAGCGGAGCCCCTTTTGCATGTTTTTGAAAGCACGGATATAAATCAAGAACCGGCATTTTTTCCATGCGGGCAAATGATCCTATCACCTTTTGAGGTAGTAGCTTCTCTATGCATGTACCAGGCATGCCGCCAGACCTGAAACGAGTTTGAAAAGCAGCATCGGGCACCAATACTTGATCCTTGAAAGGGACAATGACAAGGAAGAATTTCATTCCCTTTTCCTGAACCAATGAATGAATTTCAGATATTAACCTTAACGTTAGGACATGCAGGTTCTCTTTGTAAAATCTCCTGTCAAAGATAGAAAACCAGTCTCGCCTGCAGAACGAACGGCCCACTTTGACAATATTTCTCAGATGATAAAATCTACTAACTATGAAATTATAGAAAAGACTCCTTGTGTGATTATGCGGTACAGGAATATTTGTTAAATTCAGGCTGCCATCCTGTTCGAGAACAAATTTCGGTTTTATAAACTCCCCTCCGTTCACCGAAAAAACATTGGTAGTGTATAGGTCATCCAGAAACAGGACAAGGCCCACAATGTCTGGCATGTACTTCAAGGCCTTTTCTTTAAGTACAAGAAATTCCTGATCAGTCCCATACCCCCACATACCCATATTGATAACCTCATAATTATCCGGAAGCGCTTCCTTGATCCTGTCAGTGAACCTGGAAGGTCGGTTAATACCGTAGCCAATCGTAAAAGAATCTCCTAAAAAGAGGATCCGTTTCGCATTCCTTGGCTTGACTATTTTGTGTCGATCATCCCAGAACCCCTCTAAGTTCATCTGTATGTGCATAGCGGCCATATCGGCCAACGCAAACTCGTACTTTCCACCAACTCCAGGCTTTCCGATCCAGCCAAAAAGAGGGTCTGGCTTACAAAAGAACCCTTGGGGATATCCTTCATAGGATTTGAGCTTGTCTCTATCACGTAAGCATCTCAGCGATACCTCACCGCCAGCTCCAATTAGGAGGATGGAGAAAAATACAAGAAGTAAATTAACCAGGAACCGCTTTCGGATCAGTTTGCCTCCGGACCTAACCTGAATTCTGACGAAATTCTTTTCCATGTTTTATCTTTGACCAGTTGATATTAATACTTATCTGGAAACTTTTTGGCATCTTCCTTGAACACCAATGTAACTGAGCGCGAACCATCCCGCCACAATTATATAAACTGAGATGGCACAAATAGAGACCCACTTTCCTATCCGGAATGCCAGTGGCATGTATTCAACACGTATCCTGTGATGTCCTTTTGATAGCGGTATGGCACGGAGGATATAGTTTGCAGGCATAACATGATATTTTTTCTGGATGCTTCCCGGTAAAGACTTTGCGCGCCATCCTTTGCTGTAAGCATCTGTAATCAGCAGAATCGCAGGATCCGGAACATCGGCTTCAATGATAAGATAATCCGTTGATGAATCAACAACCTTTGCTTTTCCATCCTTTGTTGAGACAACAGGTTCGGGATGTGGGTCTGCCTCGAGGATGACCTTTTTTCGCGGATCAAAGGAGGGGTCCGCCATCTCCCGCAGGATGCCATCGCGATCCCTTATGATCACGTACTCCTGGATCAACTGTACTCTCGGCATAACATCCTTTTCTTCAATAATCCCGATCCGCCTTCCGCTCGGAATAAAGGCAAAGCGGCACCGCAGCATCTTATACAGATGGTGAAATCGCGAAAACCTGACATATTGGGTTGCGCGGTCCGGGGGGTAACCTTGTGTAAAGGTTATGAACTCTGCATAACGTCTTAAGACGACCGAGTCATTCCCCCAGATATCGTGCGCACCTGTCAACATGGCACTATCCGGATGTTTAAGATTCAATGTGCGATAATCACCAGTTTGCCCGGATATGATCCTTTCGATTGCAGGGGACCGAATAGAAGAAAGGCTGAATGTGAAACGTGAAGTCCTTGCAAAAACAAAGACTTCAACCACCGCCAGAAGGGCGACAGCATAAACCATTTTACGCGAGGACCTTAAAAGAAACAGCAGAAAAGAAAGCAGGAAGAATGTGCCGGCGGAAATTATCAAAGACCTGGATGCGAAAAATCCTGCCTTTTGAACAAAACAGGGATCCGCGTAGTGCTTTGAGGATAAGTATGATTCTCCTTTAACAAAGCTGGCGGATACCGTGTTACTCCACCAGCCTGAATTTCCTCGCATTGCTGAATATCGAATAGATAATGCGACACACCCAATGATAAACCCCGCAACCAGGATTGCGAGAATCGTTCTTTTGGGAACAGGCCCATGTCTGATCATATGATTGAGACCGATACCTGCAAGCATTGCGATGAAAAGGGATGCCTCAAATATGAACTTTGAACTGCCTCGGAACTTGTCAAAGCCTGGAATCCAGGCGTGCAAAATTTTAAATAACGGCGTGTAACCGCCTAACGCAAGCAATAGGAGCAAACCAGCCATGGCAACCGAGAAACGGCGGACCCTTCTTTTCCCGTACACGGAGCCATATACAGCAAGAAGGAAGCCGACCACGCCGACAAAGAGAGACATCTCCCATGGATGCCAGCGTCCCCAATAGGGTACCGTTGTATCATTGCCAAAAAATTGAGGAGATAAGAAGGTAACAAGGTTTTCCGGGGGGAAGGAGAACTTGCAGGCAAATTCGTAAGGAAGCCCAAAACTGCGAATGCTTTCGCCCGCTACATGAATCCCCGGGAAAAGCTGAACTGCAGCGAGGGCGCTGGCTCCGGCGTACATGCCCGCAAATCCCGCGGCTATTAATACTCGCTTGTCGGCTTTCCACAAGCAAAGTAGAGAATAGACTCCAGCCGCAACTGCAGTGTAGAAAACATGCTGGGGATACCCGGCAAGAATCTGCATGGCAACGGCAAACATCCCGAG
>Ga0164318_10004099_pt1 | contig 13912 bp, 17 predicted proteins | sample GuaBasSedimGuay9_FD_113734 | JGI IMG/M metagenome (GOLD analysis project Ga0164318, IMG submission 113734) | Subseafloor sediment microbial communities from Guaymas Basin, Gulf of California, Mexico - Guay9, Core 4571-4, 0-3 cm | ecosystem: Environmental > Aquatic > Marine > Hydrothermal vents...
CCTTCAACGGGCTGACCACCCCGCCGGTGCCGTTGAACCGGGGTTGGCTGGGCTTGTTGGGGCAACTGGTCGTCCTGCCCGGCACCTGCGCCGTGGTCACCGGGTGGAGGGGCTACCGCCAGGTCTTTGCGCCGGGCACGCACGCCCTGTTCGAAGTACCCCTGGGACCGGCCACGGTGCAGTGGGTCAACACCCGCCGCCAGCGGCGGGAGCTGGCCCCGGTCACGGCGCTCAGCCAGGACAAGTGGCGGGTGACGCTGCGCGTGGCCCTGGAGTTCGAAGTGGCCGACGCGGAAGCAATCGCCCAGCACGCCGACCCGCTGACGGCGTTGGATACCGCTGCCAGGGCGGCCGTCCTGGCCCAGATCGAAGCCATGCCTCACGACGCCCTCACCGGTCTGGTGGATGGAGAGGACGTGCCCAGTGGTGTGGATACGGTGGCCGAGGGCATCCTCCAACACCTGCAGGCCAGTCCCTCCGTGGAGGGGTTCAAGATCATCAACCTTTCCATCGTGGAACGAGAGGGGGACGAGCGGCGGATCCAGATCGTCCAGGACGCCGTAGTGGAGCGTACTCGGCTGGCGGCGGAGGGACAGGTTCGGGAGTTAGAAGACCAACTGGAACTGGCTAAGCTGGCCACACGCCGGGAGATGGCCGAGAGAGAGCAGTCCATTGCCCTGGTGAAGACGCAGACCGAGGTGCGCCAGGAAGAGGAACGGGAGCGGCTGAAGCTGATGGCTGCCCAGGTGGAAGCAGAGATCGAGGAGATCCGCCGCGCTCAGGAGGCATGGCGTGCCGAGCAGAAGCGGCTGGCTGAGGAGTGGCGCACGGCCAAAGAGCTGGAGCTGCTACAGATGCAACAGCAGCACGAGGCCAATCTGGAGATCATCAAGGGTACTGCCATGGTGACGACCGAGGCAGCCAAAGCGGGCAAACTGGAGGGGCTGAAAGTCTCACCTCGCCGCCGACCGGAGGTCACCGTGGCCGAAGGCGGCGGGCCTGGCGAGGTGGTGGGTGAAGGTCTGGAAGTCCTGCGCACGCTGCGCGAGCGGATGGCCCCGCCAACGACTTACTTTTTGCCCCAGAGCAGCAGTTCCCTGTTCCACGATCCCTTCGGCTCCGCTCAGGGCAGGCCCTATCGTCGCCTGCAGTTGGAGGAAGCCCGCCTGGACAAGATCAAAGGCGCGGACTACGAGTTCGTCATGCGGCGGGGCAACGTGGCCCACGTGATGGTTCAGGTGGCCGACTACCGTTTCGAGATCACCTGCCCGAAAGGCTATCCGCAGACCGCGCCGGAGGTGACCGTACAGGGACCCGATGGACAGATCGTACCCTTCGACTTTGAGTGGGACGCCGATTGCTTTCTGAGCGATCTGGTGCGAGAGGCGTTGCTGGAGCAGAAGTGGGGCGGTGAAGAAGAGAGCAAACCACCCACTGATACCACTGAGAATGCCTCGACGGCTGACGCGGACTCGCCTGAGGAAAATGAGCCGTGAAACGGGATGCGTAAGGGACTCGCTTCACGCATCGCGTCCCAGAGGATCAGAAATGCACATCAGACCTGGCTCTGTTTTCACTGAACCGGATTGCGTTGAGTATAGACGTCAAGTCAGATCGGCGGGGAGAGGGTAGAGGCTGAGGCCCAGCCCTTCAAAGTCAGATGGGTTGAGGGTGACAAGAGTGAGACCTCGTTGGGCGGCGGTGGCAGCGATGATGGCGTCGGCCAGGTGGAGTGTGCGGCCCTGGCTGCGAGTGTGGCGAATGAGGTCACCTGCCCGATCGGCAATTCGCTGGTCCAGAGCAATGGTCTCCAGCCGGGCGAGAAGCCGGCGGGTGGCCCGGTCCTCAGGAAGCCGCATACCCGCGCGGATTTCTGTCCGAGTCACGGCCGAGATAGCCAGACGAGATTTGGCACCTAGACCACGCAGCAGGCGCACGGCAGCCTTTTTCCCAAGCAGGTTGTCGTGGGTTCGAATCCCATCACCCGCTCTCAACCTCATTGAGGCGGGAATCCCCCTGCTATCTCCGTAAGAAAGCTCCCGGCCGAATAGGCCGGGAGCTTTCTTACGTGTGGGAGACTTGTCATAACCGAACTCGAATCCTATCTCATTCTCTCCGATGCGGTCAGGAAATACGACCTCTCTGCCGAGGCTTTGACGCGGCTGCTTAGGGATGGCGGTATAATCAGGCAGTAAAAGTTGAATGGAATACGTATGCTTGCCGACTCGCTCATTCCGTACATTATGCGCAATCAGGGGACAAATCGTCCAGGAACTCGAAAATGCAAGTTCGAGCTTTAAAACAAAAGGCCCCAAAGTAGGGCCTTTTGTAGGGCCAGTGCCTACTTTGTGCGTCCAGGGTAAGCCCGATCTTCCAGCTCGGCAATGAACTTCTCGGCCTCCATAGCCGCCATCGCTCCACTGCCCACCGCCGTGGCAATTTGCTGCAACACCCACTCCTGCACGTCGCCCGCCGCGAACACGCCAGGCACGCTGGTATGGCCCTGGCGGTCGGTGACGATGTACCCTCGCTCGGTCAGTTCAAGTTGCCCGGCCAGGAATTGGGTGTTGGGCACGTTGCCGACGTAGATGAAAACGCCGTCTGTGGGATGCTCAGATTCCTCGCCGGTCTTGACGTTTTTCACGCGCACGCCGGTCACGCCGTTCTCGTCACCCAGAACTTCGGTGACGACGGAGTCCCAGATGAACTGCATTTTCTCGTTGCGGAAAGCCCGCTCTTGCATGACTTTCTCGGCACGCAGGCGATTGCGGCGGTGTATCAGGTGCACCTCGGTGGCGAATTTGGTGAGGTACATCGCTTCCTCTACTGCGGCATCCCCGCCCCCGACGACGACGACTCGCCGGCCGGTGTAGAAGAAGCCATCGCAGGTGGCGCAGTAGGACACTCCCCGGCCGGCGAATTCTTTCTCGCCGGGCACGCCGAGTTTGCGCGGCGATGCGCCAGTGGCCACGATGAGCGCCTTCGTCTGATAGGTGCCGCTGTAAGTTTTCACCTTAAAAGGCTGTGCCGAGAGGTCCACGGCTGTCACCTGGTCCATCACCACTCGCGTGCCAAAGCGCTCCGCCTGCTTCTGCATGCGCTGAGCCAGCTCCGGCCCGGTGGTGCCATCTGGGAAACCAGGGTAATTATCCACTTCTGTGGTCAGGGCCATCTGTCCACCCAGGCTCTGACCGGCGATGAGCAGTGGGGACAATTGAGAACGGCCGCCGTAAATGCCCGCCGTGAATCCTGCCGGACCGCTGCCAATGATGATCAGTTTTTCTATTTCCATGTGTTCACCTCCGTCTACTCATCCAGAGGGCTTCCGATCTCCGATATCTCTGAAGAATCGAAGATTTCTGAGAAAACAGAGCCAGAGATCACGTGCCTCTCTGGCTCAGCTTCTCTCCCCGAAAGCTACCTATCAGTGTCGCAATCTACAGTCCTTGCGCCTGGTTGAAACGCTGCATCAGGCGGGACTTGCGGCGGGCTGCGTTATTCTTGTGAATGATCCCCTTCTCCGCCGCCTTGTCCAACGCGCTAATGGCCTGATGTACTGCTTCCTGCGCTTCGTCGAGTTGTCCCGCGTCAATGAGCGTCCGTGCCTTCCTTATGAAGGTGCGCGCCTGAGAGCGAAACACGCGGTTGCGCTCTTGTTTGCGCCTGGAGCTTCGGATGCGCTTTATCGCTGATTTCGTGTTAGCCAAAACAACCTCCTCCCTAAAAAACAGGTGTCCAAACTTACGAGCAGGCATTATAACAAACATCGTCGTAAATGTCAAACAATGGATACCCCTACTCCCGTCCGCAACGGGCCTGATGGGAAGTCAATCCTCGCTCACCATCGCATCGGCTTGCGGTATGGCTGCTTCAGGGCTTGCCTGCCGATGGCGGATCAGGATCGTGCCGGAGGCCAGGATCATGAGTACGACTCCCACTACCTGGGCAGCAGGAATGCCGCCCAGCAACCAAGCATCTGGACGCAGGGCCTCGATGAACGTGCGACCCAAGGGATACCAGATCAGGTACAACAGAAAGATGTCCCCATCTTTCAGGCGCCGCGCCCAACGACGGCTGATGTAAAATAACACGAAGAAGCCTAGCAGGTTCCACAGGGATTCGTATAGAAACACTGGGTGAAAGCGGGTGTCCAGTGGATACTGCGTGAGATCATTGAAGGGGATAATGCGATACTCAGCGGGGATGGTGATGCCCCACGGCAGGGTGGTGGGAGGGCCGTATAGTTCCTGGTTGATGAAATTGGCCCAGCGTCCCAGGCTCTGTCCCAGCACCAATCCCAGCACACCCAGGTCGGCCCATTGCAGGAACTTGAGTTTGGCGAAGTGGGTGTAGATCAGCAGGCCCAGGATACCACCTATCACCGCACCGTAGATACCCAACCCGCCTTGCCAGATTTGAAAGATGGCTACGGGATTCTGCCGGTAATACTCCCATCCCAGGCTGCCACCCCGTGGTGAGGAGAATACGTGATACAGCCGTGCACCGATGATGCCCAGAATCAGGCAGAGGAGCAGACCGTTCCAGATGTGATCGGGGTTCAGACCGCGCCGTCTGGCCTCCAGGCTGGCGACGTAGGCTCCGATAAGTACACCAGTGATGATAATGATCCCGTACCAGTGCACGGCGATGGGGCCGATTTGAAATGCAACAACAGGGTTCATTCTTCCTCCCTCCTTGACAAGATGTGATTTAGAATGTCTTGTATTATACCACACTTTGAAGTATAATCCCAAATCGAAGGAGGCAGCGAATAGAGCTGTTTCAAAGAGTGATACCCTGAACACGGCGATGCTGTTATGAAGTTCGTGGACAGTCCCTACGTGATCGAGCCGATGCGCCTGGACGATTTGAAAGAGGTGCTTGCCATCGAACGAGTGGCCTTTCCCGTTCCCTGGTCGTTGCGTACTTACCGGTGGGAATTAACCGCCAATGATCGTGCCTGCTACCTCGTCGTCCGCCAGCGCCAGCCGAAGTCAAAGAGTGAGGAGAAATCGCCACGACCCGGCCTGGGAGCAGCGATCCGCCGGGTTCTAAGACTGAAGGCCACTGATCGCTCTCCTGTACTGGGCTACGGCGGGTTCTGGTTAGTCGCAGATGAGGCGCACATTGGTACCCTGGCTGTGCACCCGCATTGGCGAAGGCGGGGGCTGGGTGCATTGCTCCTGGCTGCATTGTTGGACAAAGCGGTGGAGATGGGGGCGGTGGTCGCTACCTTAGAAGTGCGAGCATCCAACGTCGCGGCGCAGAACCTGTATCGCTCCTTCGGCTTCGAGCAGGCGGGGCTGAACCGTCATTACTATCGGGATAACGGCGAGGATGCGTTGATCATGACCACGCCGCTGCTTGTCACTGCGCCTTTTCAGCAACGGCTATCCCATTTAAAAAAGGACCTGGCCCGGCGGATGGCCGACTCTCTGGACAAAATTCCCGAAATGGGATATAATCAGTGCCGATTTTGAGGCAGCGAAAGGAGGCAAATGATGGCCCTGATCAAATTTGTGCGCAATTACAAAGATGAAAGCACCGAACGCGGATTCCAGTTCGAGTTCTACTGCGATCGCTGTGGTACTGGCTACCGCACGCCATTCCATGCCTCGGCCACCGGACTGGCGAGTGAGGCGTTGGATGTGGCCAGTGGCCTCTTGGGTGGAGTATTCGGCAAAGTCGCGCGTGTAGGAGATCGCGTGCACTCCGCTGCCTGGGAGAGTGCTCATGATAGAGCTTTCGCCAAGGCTGTAGAGCAGGCCAAACCCCACTTCGTGCAATGTCCACGCTGTAATAAGTGGGTATGTAAGGAGAACTGCTGGAACGTGAATAAGGGCCTCTGTAAAGATTGCGCCCCTGACTTGGGAGTGGAAATGGCTGCGGCACAAGCCAGCCGCACGGTGGAGGAGATCTGGGCGCACTCCAAAGTAGCCGAAGAAGACAGAGAGATGCTGAAAGAGAAGAGCTGGCGCGAGGGTGTGCGCGCTACCTGCCCGAATTGCAATGCGCCGTTGGCGGCCAACGTCAAATTCTGCCCGGAATGTGGCGCACCGGTGAAAGCAGAGAAGTTTTGCACCGAGTGCGGAAGTAAAATTCCGGCCGGAGTCAAATTCTGCCCAGAGTGCGGGGCGAAACAGTAAAAAGGCGTGAACGAAATCAAAGTAGGAGGCAACTTCGTGTCTGAATTAACCGACCTGTACGCGGAAATCGCTCGCTGCACCCGTTGTGCTCTCAGCCAATCGCGGGTCAAGACCGTGCCCGGTGAGGGGGCGGAGAACGCGGACATCATGTTCATCGGGGAGGCACCGGGTTTCCATGAGAACCAGCAGGGTCGGCCTTTTGTAGGCGCGGCAGGCAAATTCCTCGATGAATTGTTGGCCAGCATTGACCTGCGCCGGCAGGACGTCTACATCTGCAACGTAATTAAGTGCCGGCCGCCCGGCAACCGTGACCCCCTGCCAGAGGAGATTAAAGCCTGCCGTCCTTTCCTGGATCGCCAGATTGAGTTGATCCGGCCCAAGATAATCGTCACCCTGGGGCGCTATTCGATGGCTCGCTACTTCCCCAACGCCAAAATCTCGCAAATTCATGGCCGGCCTCGCAAAATGGAGGGCATTATATACTACCCAATGTACCATCCGGCCGCCGCATTGCACCAGCCGCGTTACCGGACGGACATCGAGCGCGATATGCTCAAGATACCTCAACTTCTGGCCGAGATAGACCGTATGGCCGACGACGAGAGGTCGCCGCAGGCTGAGCAACTTAGCCTGTTTTGAGTCTGAAATGAACGGATTTGACAAGAACGGTGTTTTGTGGTATCCTTGCATTCGAAGGCGATGTTGTCTGTGTTGGAAATCCGAACGATTTACCGCCAGAGCTGAACGACCGCCCTGGCGGTTTTGCGTAAGGGAGACCAACACGCTCAACGGCGGGACGTCTGACCCATGGGGCCAGGCTTCAAAAAAGTAATGCTATTTTTAAGGAGGAACGTGAACAATGGAAAGAACTACTGGCACAGTCAAGTGGTTCAGCCGCGTGAAGGGCTATGGCTTTATTCAGCCCGACGGTCAGGAGGAGGATGTCTTCGTCCACTACTCGGCTATCGAGGGTGATGGGTTCCGTAACCTTGAACAGGGCGATCGTGTGGAGTTCGGCGTCGAGGATTCTCCTAAGGGTCCACAAGCCGTGAATGTGACTGTATTGGCCAGAGGAGCGGCCTAAGCCGACGACCACGCCGACGGAGCAAACTACCGCTGAATCCGGGCCCCGGCGCGCAAAAAGCGTGTCGGGGTCTCGTTTGTTTATTGAAGTTTGACAAGAGCACTAAGTTGTGTTAATATCCCTATCTGGGTGTGAGTCTCCTCGGCTACAATGGCGAGAATGGCGAGGCTGACCACGCAAGCTATTTCATATTTTCATTTCATCGTTCGATGACAGGGAGGACAGGACTGTGGCCGAGCGCGCGACTGGAACGGTCAAATGCTTCGATGGCTCCAAAGGCTACGGGTATATCGTGCCCGAGCAGGGAGAGGATGTATTTGTGCACTACACGGCGATCACTGACGGGGGGCTGAGAAACCTGACTGCGGGGGACCAGGTAGAGTTCTCAATCGAGGATGACCCTCGTGGCCCGCTGGCCGTAGAGGTCACCCGTCTGTAGGATCACTATTCATGACCGGTTTTAACGAGCCCCACCGGAGGTTCCCTTCGCTGGGGCTCGTTGTCCATTAAATTCAAGACGCGGCATCCGCGAGAATTTTTTAGGAAGATTTGGTTGCGGCAAGAGGCCGCGTTAATGAAATTTTTGAAAGGAAGAAATACAATGTCAGAGAATCTCTTGAAAATTATCCCCCTGGGCGGCCTCGGTGAGGTCGGCAAAAATATGATGGTGCTGGAGTACGACAGGCAAATCCTGATCGTGGACGCCGGGCTGATGTTCCCGGAAAACGACATGCTGGGTATTGACCTGGTCATCCCCGATTTTGGTTACCTGCTGGATAAGATAGATTGGGTACGGGGGATCATCATCACCCACGGCCACGAGGATCACACCGGCGCCTTGCCTTACGTGTTACAGCACATCCACGCCCCGATCTACACTACTAAACTAACCCGTGGTCTTATTGAGGTCAAGCTCAGCCAGCATCATTTGCTTCAGGACACAAATCTCAATACTATCCGCCCTGGCGACGAGATCACCGTCGGCCCCTTTCGCGTCGAATTTTTCCACGTTTGCCACAGTATCCCGGACGGGGTAGGGCTGGCCATTCAGACACCGGTGGGCCTGGTGGTGCACTCCGGCGACTTTAAGCTCGACCACACTCCGGTGGACGGCAAGCCGCCCGATTTCGCCAAGCTGGCCGAGTTGGGAGGGCGTGGGGTGTTGGCCCTGCTCTCGGATTCCACCAACGTCGAGAGGCCAGGCACTACGCCTTCAGAGCGGGTGATTGACACCGCTTTTGACCAGGTCTTTCAGGCTGCGCGCGGGCGGATCATCGTCGCCACCTTTGCCTCGCTGATCTCTCGCATCCAGCAGGTGGTCAACTGCGCCGTGCGCCACGAACGGCGGGTGGCCATCGCCGGGCGGACGATGGTTCAGAACGTGCGGATGGCTCGCCAGTTGGGATACCTGGAAATACCCCCGAACGTGCTCGTTAGCCTGGAGCAGATGAACCGTCTGCCGCCAGAGGAGACGGTGATCATCGCCACCGGCACTCAGGGTGAACCGTCTTCGGCCCTGGCGCGGATGGCTACCGGCCGGCACAGGCAGCTCAAAATTGTGCGCGGCGATACGGTGATCATCTCCGCTCACTCCATCCCCGGCAACGAGGAGATGGTCAACCGCACGATCAATCGCCTCATCCAGCGGGGCGCAGACGTGGTCTACGAAAAAGTTGCACCGGTACACGTCTCGGGCCACGCCAGCCAGGAGGAGCAAAAGCTGCTGTTGAATCTCATCCGCCCGCAGTACTTCATCCCTATCCACGGCGAGCTGCGCCATTTGACCCTCCACGCGCGTCTGGCGCAGGAGTTGGGCATTCCGGCGGATCACACCCTGGTGGTAGAGAACGGCTACGTGCTGGAGTTCGACGGGCAAACAGGGCGCATTGGCGAGCGGGTGCCCGGTGGCTACGTATTCGTGGACGGTTCCGGGGTGGGAGATGTGGGCCCGGCCGTGCTACGCGACCGGGAGATTCTGGCCCGTGACGGATTCGTGATCGTTGTCATCCGCCGGGACGCGCAAAGCGGCCAGGTGATCGGTACGCCGGAGATCATCTCGCGAGGATTCGTTTTCCTGCGCGATGCGGAGGACCTGCTGGCCCAGGCCAAGGAGCGAATGGTGAGGACGTTGGCCACGAAGAAGCGACGTACTAAAACCGAAGCGAGCGGTGACGTGCGGGCCGCTTTGGAGGAATTCCTGTACAGCGAGACCAAGCGGCGTCCGATGATCATTCCCGTGCTCATCGAGGAGCGGTAGCAGGATGCAAGATGCAGGATGCAATCGTAGATTATTGAATTAGACGTTTTTGCGCGTGGGTAGTATAATAAGGGTGTGTTTCAAATGAGTTGTAGGACAAGTTGGCAACTTGTCCCAGAGGCAATTTGCTAAATGGCCCTACAACCGAACTGAGAAATATGGAGGAGTGATGGGCAAAGTCCGACGTTTGGTACTGGATGTGCTGAAACCGCTTGAGCCTACCATTATCGAGTTGGCGGAGCAGTTGAGTGTGCTGCCCGGCGTTGAGGCGGTGAACATCAGCATCTACGAGATTGATCGCCGGGTCGAGAATGCCAAGATCACCATCGAGGGAGGCGATCTGCACTACGACGAGGTAGAGCGGGTCATTCAGGAGAATGGTGGCACGGTACATTCTATTGACGAAGTGGTTGCCGGCAAGATCATCATTGACGATTCGGCCACACCTCAGGACCCATATCAGGGGTAAGTATCGGCTAGATGAGTCCTTTACGACGATTGGAATATCACATCCGGCGGCTGCGGGAGTATGGAGAGCTGGCCAACATCGGCGAGATCGCCCGCCGCTACTTTGCCATGAACGCCTTCGATGGTGTGTTGACCATCATCGGCGTCCTGATGGGCAACTACTCTGCTCACGTGCACAGCGCCTCCACCGTCATCGTCACCGGTTTGTCCACCTGCGTTGCGATGGGGATTTCGGGTCTGTGGGGAGCCTACCTGACCGAATCGGCCGAGCGCAAGCGGGACCTGGCAGAACTAGAAAGCCATACCCTGACAGACCTGAGCCAGACGAAGATCGGTCAGGCCTCGCGGGCTGCCGTCGTCGTCGTCGCTCTGGTGGATGGCTTTGCTCCTTTCCTCGCCGCGCTGGTGGTGCTCTCGCCTTTCTTCTTCACCGCTTTGTGGACAGACATCACCATTAGCTATTACATTGCTCTGGGGCTGGCTCTGGTCTCCCTTTTTGCCCTGGGTGCTTTTCTGGGGAAGATTTCTCGCCAGAGTTTGATCGTCTCGGGGGTGAAGATGATCGGCGCCGGGCTTATGGCCATCCTGGCGAGTTACTTGCTGAGAGTGGCCGGCGTATAAGAGTAGAGTATTTCCCACTTGTTGCGGGCGCTAATTGATGGGACGCAGATTCACGCAGATTTCCGCGGATAGGGCTAAAAAATCAGCGTCTATCTGCGTTAATCCGCGTCCGACTTTGGGGCTTGTGCAGTTGCACCCATATCATGTGGAGAATACTCTAAAAGTAGGGCACACCCTTGCGGTTGTCCCTGAAAGGCATGGTGAGACATGAGAGATCGCGGAGGTTGTCTGGAAGGCATCTTCAAGTTGGCGCTGTTGACCGCCCTTTTCGACTGGCTGCAAGATCGGTTTGGCTTCGGGCGTGGGGTATCCTGCACCGGCTGTGGCTGCGGGCTGATCATTCTGCTCATCTTCCTGCTGCTGGCCTGCAACACGATTGTTGGCACAGACTGGCTGCGGGCTTTCTGATTTTCCCCTCTCCCTATCTCCTTGTCGCCCTGCCGGCTTGATGAAGCGGGATTTCGTCCTGCTTGGCCGCTCAACTGCAAGCCGAAAAGCTCGCATCACGCCACTTTCGTGGTCCGCTGGTACCCTCTCAATATCTTGGGGCGGTGCGTAGGACAAATTGGCAATTTGTCCTACATTGCCCGCGTTACCCCAATTTATTGAGAAGATACGTCCGCTGATTCTTGCTTGTTCCCTCAGACGGGAGTATAATCTGAAATACGGCAGGTGAATGAGGTGTCCAATGGACGTTTCTGTAACAAGGAGCACCATTATACTGGAGCTGCCACGGCAGGAGTTTGAAACGCTCGATCCCCAGGCCATCAGGCAGAGCGTGTTGGGCGAGCTGCGTCGCATGGCCGCCGTACAACGGTACGCACAAGGCAAGATATCGAAACGTGAATTGATGACAGCAGTAGGAGTAGAAGCGGCTCAGGAGATCATCGAAGCACGAGAGATCACCGCCACTAGCATCGAGAGGGCAATCGGTGACTACCAGGCTCGTCGTTGACACCAGTGCGCTGGTCTCCCTGGCGCTGGTTGACTGCCTGGACTTGCTCGATGCTTTGGGCTACGAACTCGCGGTAGCACCAGCGGTGATACAGGAGTTGCACCAGATGGCCAGCCGGAGTGACACTCTCTCCAGAGCAGCGGAAAGTGCCTTGCAAACCGTCGCTAAGTTCGAGACCGCTTTGGACGAGGCGGCACAGGATCTGGCAAGCCAGTTGGTCGTGTTGCCCAGGCTTGGTCAGGGGGAGGCAGAAACACTTGCCCTCGCTGCCCAGCTCAATTCTTTCGAGATGTTGGTGGACGACGTGAGGGCTATGGGCGGGCTGGCAGGCGTGGCCCGCACGTTGGAAGTCAACATTGCACCGTCTTCCTAATGTGTTCGTTAAAGCTTACCTGGATGAGATGCTGACCTACGGGCAGGTTGTTCAGTTGCTTGAGAGGCTGGCAGCCAGCCGTGGTTGGCAGCAGAGCGTGCTGTACTACACCGCACTGGTGATGATGGAACAAGCACGGATGGCCAAGGAAGAGTAAGACGAGAGGCCAGAGAAGTGCAACTGAGACACCTGCTTGAAGCCCTGCCCACTGTTCTGAGTTGGATCGGCGGTGACGTCGAGATTCATGGCGTCGCCGCCGATTCGCGCTGCGTGCACCCCGGCGACCTTTTCGTGGCCATCCCCGGTCTCAACGTGGACGGCCATCGCTTCATCGCCGAAGCTGTGAACGAGGGCGCGGTGGCCATCGTTGGCGAACGTCCCCCCCAGGAATTGCCCGGCTTGCCCTGGGGAGCCTTTACCTACGTGCGCGTCCCCGACGCACGGGAGGCCTGGGGCTGGCTGTGCGCTGCCTGGCATGACTTCCCCACCCGCCAGATGCGCGTCGTGGGCGTCACCGGCACCGACGGCAAGACGACCACCGTTAACCTGATTCACTCCATCCTGGCGGCAGCCGGCCACAAGACAGGGATGATCAGCACGGTCAACGCTCTGATTGGGGACGTGGCCTACGACACCGGCCTGCACACCACCACCCCCGACGCTCTGGAAGTGCAACGGTTCCTGGCGCAGATGGTGGACGCCGGCATGGAATACGCTGTGTTGGAGGTCACCTCCCACGGCCTGGCCCAGCACCGGGTAACGGCCTGCGATTTCGATGTGGCAGTAGTGACTAACGTCACTCACGAGCATCTGGACTACCACGGCACTTACCGCGCCTACCTGGAGGCCAAAGCCCGCCTGTTTCACGGCCTGGCGACAGCCCACCGCAAGCCAGACACCCCCAAAGTGGCCGTGCTCAACGCCGACGACAACTCCTTCGCCCACCTGCGCCCTATCCCCGCCGATGTGCATCTAATCTACGGGCTGGATGCCCCCGCCGACGTGACGGCCGGCGAAGTGTCTTGCACGCCTGAAGGTATCACCTTCGTAGCTCATACGCCACGCGGGGATTTCCCGGTGCGCACTCCGTTGCTTGGCCGTTTCAACGTGTACAACGTTCTGGCCGCCATCGCCGTGAGCGTCTCGCAGGACGTGCCTTTCCCGGCCATGCAACAGGGGATCGAGGCCGTGCACGGGGTGGTGGGCCGCATGGAGCGCATTGATCTGGGCCAGCCCTTCACCGTGATGGTAGACTTCGCCCACACGCCCAACTCTTTGCAGCGTGCCCTGGAGACGGTGCGCGCGCTCACGCAGGGACAGGTGATCGTGGTCTTCGGCTGCGCGGGGCTGCGGGACAGAACCAAGCGCCCGATCATGGGTGAGATCGCCGCGCGGCTGGCCGACCGGGTGGTGATCACCGCCGAGGATCCGCGCACCGAGGACTTAGACGACATCATGGCTCAAATTGCAGTTGGCTGTGAAAAGGCGGGGCGACGTGAGGGCGAGGGTTACTGGCGCATCGGCGACCGGGCGGAGGCGATAGCCTTTGCCGTGCTTATGGCCCGCCCCGGCGATTTGGTGATCGTCACCGGCAAGGGCCACGAGCAATCCATGTGCTTCGGCACCACGGAGTACCCGTGGAGTGACCACCAGGCGCTGCGCGATGCGCTGGCTCCTCTTGTAGCAGCGGGACTTGCTCCCGATGGGACATCGCCCGCGAGGGGCGACGCTACGACCTGACGCGGGCCGACTTCTACTTGACATCCTCGGCGAATTCCCTTACAGATTCGCTGTAGTGTTTGCGGGGACAACTACAACGAATGGAGAAACCAACGAATGGAGAAACCAACGAATGGAGAAATCAACGAATTGTGAGACCAGCGGATGAAGCGACGCAGAGCAAATTCGTTCCTTTCCCAATTCGCTGTAGTGTTCGTGGGAGCACTACAGCGAATGGAGAAACCAACGAATTGTGAGACCAACGGATGAAGCGACGCAGAGCAAATTC
>Ga0164318_10004100_pt1 | contig 13906 bp, 9 predicted proteins | sample GuaBasSedimGuay9_FD_113734 | JGI IMG/M metagenome (GOLD analysis project Ga0164318, IMG submission 113734) | Subseafloor sediment microbial communities from Guaymas Basin, Gulf of California, Mexico - Guay9, Core 4571-4, 0-3 cm | ecosystem: Environmental > Aquatic > Marine > Hydrothermal vents >...
ATCATGTTGTTGATATTATATTTTTTCGCCTGGGTCTTGATAATCTGCCGCACTTCCCTTTTCAGCCGGCCCGCCTCCAGGGCCAGCTTGATAATCAGCAGGATTTCCTTGGATTTGAATGGCTTGTTGATATAGTCATAGGCTCCGTGCCGCATGGCCTGCACGGCCGAATCCACGGAACCATAAGCGGTCATCATGATACACATGGGTCCCTGTTCCGGATCCGTCGTTTTAAAAATCTTCAGCAGTTCAATGCCGCTGCAGTCCGGCAGCCGGAGATCAATCAAGGCCAGGTCATAGGTATGATGCATAAAAAGCTGCTTGGCCTGATCTCCGTCGGCGGCCAGGTCCACCTGGTAGCCGGCCCCGGTTAATAAATGAGACAGAGATTCACGAATTAATTTTTCATCATCAATAATAAGTATTCGATTTGACATTGTCCTGACTCCGCTCATCTTTTCCAGTTTCAGCAACCGGGAGAAAAACCGCAAATCGGCTGCCCTTGCCCGGCTCGCTTTCTACATCAATCCAGCCTTCGTGCTCTTTAATGATATTGTGAACTATGGACAATCCCAGTCCGGTACCCTGATTTCTGGTGGTATAAAAGGGATCGAAAATCCGTTCCTTGATCTCTTCGTTCATACCAATCCCACTGTCAACGACGGCAATTTCCACCCAGTCTTTTTCCGCTCCGGCTGGATTCTGCCCCGACTGAAATTGAGACGCCACCTGACTGGAGCTTTTGGCCTTTACTTTAATGACAATGGTTCCCGCTCCGGGAATCGCTTCCAGGGCGTTTAAAGTCAGGTTGATCAACACCTGCCGGAGCTTCTCTCCATCCCCCCTGATTGGCGGCAGATCGTAGTCCATTTCCAGGGAGGCCATCACCTGGCTCCGTCTGCACTGTTCCTGAAACGGCGGAAACCACTGCTGCAGCAGGGGTTCAAGAGCAATTATTTTCATCTCAAACGTTCCGGTGCGGGAAAATTCCAGCAGGGAGGAAACAATCATTTCCAGGCGGTCAAGCTCCCGGGAAACACCGTCAACCAGGGAAACCGTCTGCTGATTGTCAGCCACCACTTCCTTGATGATGTCAAGGGAGATATTCATCCCGGTAAGAGGATTGCGGATCTCGTGGGCGATGCCGGCCGCCAGCTGGCCGATGGAAGCCAGACGCTTCATCCGTTCAACCTCCCGGTCCATCTTTTTCCTTTCCGTCTGATCCTGGATCATGATCAGAATTTCATGCTGCCTGGACCAGTCGCGATGAAGGGAGGTAATCGACACAAACAGGTTTTTTCCCCTGTTCATCGAGACATTGCGCACCACCTCCAGCTGAACCATGGAGCGCTGTCCCTTCACCACCGCCGTCAAACCCTGGCGAAAGGAAAAGTCGTCAATAATCTCACAAATTGGACGGTGGAGAAGATCACCATCGTCACTAAACAGCTTTCTTGCCTGGTGATTGCAGGACGTAATCATCATCGCACTGTCAACGGTAATAATACCATTGGGCGTGCTGCGCAGGATGCTCTCGCGAAAATCGCGCTCTTCCTGCAGATGCTGATAAAAAGTAATATTTTCAATTGCTTTGGTTGCCTGGGCGGCAAAGATATCAATAATGTCAACATTGACCCCGGCCAGGGAGGTGTTCACCTGGTACAATAACTTGAGCATGCCTTTGATCTCGCTGCCGCCGGCCAGCGGCACCGAAAGAACGCCCACCTGCCGGCCGTCGGACTTCCCCGGCATGGGCAGCAGCTTGTACGAGGTTCGACTGCCGTTTTCCACTTCTTCCCCTTGACCGGCAAGGTCAAGGGCGTCTGCTTCCTGCTTCTGGCAGCCGTCCACCGCCACGGTAACCAGGTCAACCTCGCCAAAATTCAGTTTGAGCCAGCACCCCTGGCTCTTCCCCAAAAGGTTTGCTTCCTTGACAATCAAATGGTACAGAGAATCCAGGTCCCGCGGCTCATTCATGGACCGGGAAATCTTCTGCAGCATGGTCAACTCGTTGATCTTCTGGCGATTGCTTTCCAGCAGCCGCAGGTTCTCCACCACGATGCCGATCTGGTTGCAAAAAATCTCCAGGATCTCGATGTCATCGCGGTCGATATCCCACTGCCGGTGGCTGCGATCAACCAGCATGGTCCCGATGACCCCCTGCTTGGTGATAATCGGCAGCAGCACGCAGCTGGTTCTTTTCAGGACTTTATTGCGCTTGTGATCAATGGGAGTATAGAAAGGGTGGTCACATCCTGATTTTATCGTGATAATTTCACCGGTTTTCACCACCCTGGTTTCTACACATTGATCAGCATACAGATCATATTTTATTCCTTTGATGTTGACCTGACAGCCAACGTTAATAACGCCTTCAAGTATTGACGTTCCAAATTTCAGCAAATACAAGGCAACCCGATCATACTGCAGGCCATTGATGATCGTTTCCAGCACCGTCCGGATCAAATCCTCACGGCCGTCGCTGACCGAGCTGAGCCGGCTGATCTGGTAGAGGGCGGCCAGGACTTCCTTGGTCTGGTAAATGGATGATTTTGGTGATTGAGAAAGTTGAGACATCTATCCCGGTAAAATAAGAGAGGGGGCATGGCAATGCCCCCTGATTAAAAGAATGAAAACTGTCGGAATATGAAACAGCCGATCAACCAGCTACCGCCTTTTTTCCCAACTCAAAAGCTTTCAGGTTCAAATCAACCAGCTTTGCCGGCAGAATTTCACGCAGCTGCGCAGCCCACAGGGCGTCGTCAAAAGGCAGGAAAGATGAAATCGCCCCTACCATAACCGTATTGGCCGATTTAACATTTCCAGCCTGTTTTGCCAATCCCAAACCATCAATGGCAATGACATCCCTGGCATAGTCCTTGATGGTTGTTTCAATCCCTTCAGGATAGGTCGCCACCCCGGAAGCAACCGTACTGGGGTTAATGCGCATGGTATTATAAAGTATTTTGCCGTCCGAGGCAACACAATGGGCGTTGCGCAGTGCTTCCAGGCGTTCAAAACCCAGCACAAAGTCAGCCGCACCGTCGTCGATAGTGGGGGAATAGACCTTGTCGCCAAACCGCACATGGCTGGTAACACTCCCGCCCCGCTGCGACATCCCGTGCACTTCACTCTGTTTAACATCCAGACCGGCCGCCATGGCCACCCTGGTTAAAATCTGGCTGGCCAGCAACACGCCCTGCCCGCCAACTCCCGCAAGTAAAATATTTATGGTTTTCATGTACTATCCTCCGTGGACTTCTAGGAAATGGCGTCAAATTTACAAACCTGGGCACAAACCGTACAACCGACACAAAGATTGGGATCAATCTCCACGTATGATTTTTCCTCGGTTTCAACCAAGCCAAGGGCATTGCAGCTTACCTGGAGACAGCGCTTGCAGCCGGTACATTTCTCCACATCAACTTTAAGCGCCGGCTTGCTGATCCGGTAGCGCAGGACGCAGGGAGCCTGCACCACAATGACCGAAAGTTCAGGCTTGGCCAGCTCGGCCCGCAGGGTATCTTCAATATCCTTCAAGTTGTAAGGATCAAGGGAAACCACCTCGGAGATACCGAATGACTTGGCCATGGCCGGGATGTCGGCCGCAATGGTGTCCTCCCCGGAGATGGTCTTGCCAGTCCCGGGATTTTCCTGGCCGCCGGTCATGCCGGTAGTCCGGTTGTCAAGAATCATTACCACCGAAACCCCTTTGTTGTACACGGAATTCAGCAGCCCGGTCATCCCCGAATGGAAAAAGGTGGAGTCGCCGATTACCGCCACCGTCTTCTGGGTTAAGTCATCCCCGGGGTCAATCACATGGGACATGCCGTGGGCCATGCCGATGCTGGCCCCCATGCAGACACAGGAATGCAGGGCCTGGATGGGCGGCAGGGCTCCCAGGGTGTAGCAACCGATGTCACCGGAAACAAAAACCTTCAGTTTCTTCAGGATGGTAAAGATTCCCCGATGGGAGCAGCCGGGACAAAATGCCGGCGGGCGGGCGGGCAGGCCTTCGGCGGCCGGCTGAAGAGACAGCCGGGATCCAGCAACCTTTTCCCGAATCAACTGGGGACTGAACTCACCGCAGATGGAGAACAAATCTTTGCCATGGGCAACGTCAACGCCCATCAAGCGAATTTGTTCCTCGAAAAACGGATCAAGCTCTTCAATCACGTATATCTGATCCACCCGGCTGGCAAAATCCTTAATCAATTGAGCCGGCAGCGGATAGGTCATCCCCAGCTTCAGCACCGAGGCCTCCGGCAAGGCTTCCTTCACATACTGGTAGGTGATGCCATTGGTAATTACCCCGATCTTGGTATCCGCCATTTCCACCCGGTTGAAAGGACAATCCTCGGCATAGGCAGCCAATTTCTTAATCCGCTCCTCAATCAGGGGATGCTTCTGGCGGGCAAATCCCGGCAGCATGGTATATTTGGGCACATTCTTTTCCAACTGCGGCTTGCGGTCCGATACCTTTCGCTCCGCCAGGCTTACCAAGCTCTTGGAATGGGAAACCCGGGTGGTGGTCCGGTACAGCACCGGGGTATCGAACTTTTCGCTGAGTTCAAGGGCCAGGGCCACAAAATCCTTGGCTTCCTGGCTGTCGCTGGGCTCAATAACCGGAATCTTGGCAAACTTGCCGTAATTCCGGTTGTCCTGCTCATTCTGGGAGCTGTGCATGGCCGGGTCGTCAGCGGTCACCAGAACCAAACCACCACCAACTCCGGTATAAGACAGAGTAAAAAGTGGATCCGCGGCTACATTGACCCCCACGTGCTTCATGGCCACCAGGGTGCGGGCCCCGGCTATTGAACTGCCGACCCCCACTTCCATGGCTACCTTCTCATTGGGAGCCCACTCGCTGTAAATATCCTCGTACTGCGAAACATTTTCCAGAATCTCCGTTGACGGGGTCCCCGGATAGGCGGATGCCAGCAGCACACCCGCTTCGTAAGCCCCCCTGGCAATGGCTTCATTACCTGATAAAATTACACGTTCCGGCATTTTGTACCTCGTATCCTCATTTCGGTTATCAATTTACCCGCCTGATGCTGTTTTCGCGGCGGGGCGGACTACCTATACTGCTGCGGCAAGCACATGGAACAAGATCAGTCTACCTTGAGCACCAACGCCGCCGCCGTGTCGCCAGCGGCGCAGCCGGCAAACAGGCCATAACCGCCGCCGTTCAACTTCAATTCTTCAATCATCTCAATAATGCAGCGCCCGGCGGTGGGACCCTGGGGATGGCCAAAAACCAGCGAACTGCCATAGTTGTTGAACTTGAGGGCATCGATGCCCAGCTGTTTGGCCAAATAGAGATCATTGACCGCAAACGGGTTGTGCGTTTTAAGTGCTTTCACGTCCTGGATGGTAATCCCAGCCTTGGCCAGCGCCCGCTCTGCCGCCGGTACGACCGCGGCAGCCATGTACCCTTTTTTCTCCCGGGAGAAGCCATAGGAAATCACCTGAATTTGAACGTTTTTGTCGCTGCTGAGTTCCCGGGCCGTTTCCTGGTCGGTAACCATCAGGCCGCAGTTGCCGTCGGCCGGATGAGTCTGGGCCCCGAAGGTATGCACTCCACCAGACAGCACCGGCTTCAGGGACGCCAGGCCGTCGGCCGTACTGGGCATGATGCCCTCATCCTCGGCAAACATAATGCTTTTCTTTTTACTGATCCGAACTTCCAGTGGAAACATGTAGCGCTGCTGGAAGGCCCGGTCATCGGCCAGGGCATCCGTATACTGCTCATAACGGCGCAGAGCCAGTTCGTCGCACTCCTCCCTGGTAACCCCGGCTTCCTTGGCAACATTCTCCGCCGTTTCAATCATGGCATTTTTCGCCCAGGGATCGTAGCCAAAGTTGTCCATCAGCCAGTTTTCCGACTCCACCTGCCCCCCCGGGCCATTGGGATTGGGCCAGACCAGGTGCGGGCCGTTGGAACAACGGTCGGCCATCAGGGTAAAGGCCTTCTGATATTCGCCCTGTTCAACACCCATGGCCGCCTGGTAGATGCAGGTGGTGGAAGTAGAACAGGCCTGGCTGATGATGCAGCCGGGAATTCGATCGGCACCCATCATCGCCGCCGCCCAGGGGCTGGCATAAAAGCCATAGTGCTGGGGAATGGTAAAACCAAAAAAGAGATACTCAAACATACCCGCATCCAGTTTTTTGTCCGCCAGCCATCTCTTGGCCGTTGTCGCCGCCAGCACAATAGCATTTTCATTGGCCAGGGTGCCCTGCCACCGGGCAAATGGGGAGGAAAAATAGCCGCCATCCGGAATAAAAGCCTTCGTAAACATAATCAAACCTCTTTTCAATAAAAATTATAAGTTATACATCTGCAAAAAAAACCTTTTGACAACAGCCAGAGTTCCTACTTCCCGGCTTCCATATCCCAGAGCATTTTCTGCTCCCGGGCTTTTACCAGGCTGGTCATGGCCCGGTTGTAAGGCGTTGGAATGCCGTGCTTTTCACCCAGCCGGACGATCTCGGCATTCAAGGTGTCAATTTCCGTCCTCCGGTTGGCCTCTACATCCTGGAGCATGGAAATTTTATTGTCCTTGACGCCCGGCAGGGTCACGTTGAGCACAAAACCGGCCGGATCGTTCAACTCTTCAAAATCCAGCCCTTCCGCCCTGGCCACCAGGGCCACTTCCTCGGCCAACCGAGCGATCAAGTCGCGGATCGGCTCGCAGGCCAGCATCTGGTTGCCAGTAAAACCGGTAATCGCTGCGACGCAGTTGTTGGATACATTGGCAATCAGCTTCCGCCAGATGGGCACCTGCACATTGCCGGTGATGATCTGGGCCTGAATGCCCGCCGATTCAAACATGGCGGCAATCTTTTCCAGGCCGGGATCCTGCTGGCCGTCATAGCGACCGAAGGAAACACCGCCGTGTCCACCGTTGAATTTGATCTTGTTGAGATCAAGGGGCATGGAGCTTAAAGCCGTTACCCCGCCGATAACCTGCGCGGCTGGAACATGCTCAGCTATGCGGCGCAGGTTCCCCAGGCCGTTCTGAACCGACAAAACATAGGTCTTGGGACCCACCAGGGGCACAATGCTTTTGGCTGCCGATTCCGTATGATAGCCCTTGACGGAGATTTGAATCAGGTCCAGGTCGCCGATGGTGCTGATGTCATCGGTAATCTTCAGCCGGAAATGCTTTTCACTGCCGTCGGGCATAATCATATGAAGGCCGTCGGCGGCGATCTTCTCCACCCGGCGGCGATCAATTTCAATCATCGTAACATCGACACCGGCAGCCGTCAAGAGGGCTCCGAAGGTGGCTCCCAGGCCACCGGCGCCAACAATGGCAACTTTCATTTTTCCTCCTTTAAGAGTTCCGAAACAGAAGCACTGTCCACAACGTTGAATATTACTCCTAAATCAAGCTGTCAGCCTTTAGCAGTTAGCTGTTAGTGCCTTACTCCTGAAAGGCTGTCACTCTTTTCAGTACCCCCTTGAGGGGTACAAAAAACAAGAAATTGTCGGGAATATTTAAGGATGTTCGGGCATGGCTCATAGCGGTATTGGCCGCCGAACGAATCACACGATGTGATTCGCGGCGGACGCCTCGGAGCCGGCCATGGACGGCCGGCGAGAATGAGCGAAAGCCATGCTGGAACATCCTTATCCCTAATTTGGGTTGCGGGCGTTAAGCCCGCCTTGGCTTAATGATTACATGTTATTAGCTATTGCAAGCTTTCACCCGTTGGGGCCTGGTTCCCATGAACATAAAGCCCTAGCTTTTCAAGGCTAAACGCTAACAGCCAACGGCTGATCGCTCAACTTGGTTTTTTGCCATAGCGGTCGCGCAGAATCCGGTGCAGGATTTTTCCCGTGCCGGTGCGCGGCATTTCATCCGCAGCGATAAAGATAATATCCTTCGGGCATTTATACGGCGCCAGCTGATCCCTGGCAAAGGCTTTCAAGTCTTCCGCCGTCGTCGTTTTGCCGTCTTTAAGGATGACCACCGCGGTTACCTGTTCACCCCACTTTTCATGGGGCAGGCCGATAACCGCCACGTCAAAAACCGCCTCGTGAGCTACCAGAACATTTTCCACCTCGGAGGGGTAGACATTCTCGCCGCCGGTAATAATCATGTTCTTCTTGCGGTCCACCAGGTAGTAATAGCCGTCCTCATCCTGGCGGGCCATGTCTCCGGCACTGAAATACTCCCCAACGAAGGCCTCGGCCGTCGCCTCGGGCAGCTTGTAATAGCCGTCAAACAGCATGGGGCCGCGGGAATACAACTCCCCAACTTCCCCCTGGGGAACCTCCTTCCCGTTCTCGTCAAGGATTTTCACCAGATCCGTACCCGCCGACTCCTTGCCGATGGACCCCGGCTTGCGCAGCTGGTCTTCCGGCATCAGGGTGGTGACAATGCCGGCCTCAGTTGAACCGTAGCCTTCAAAAAGCTTCACCCCGGGAATCAGCGACAGGATCGCCTTTTTATGCTCCACCCGGGCCGGGGCCGAGGAACAGAGCAGCTTGTTGATCGAGGAAAGATCGTAGCTTTTCAGTTCTTCCTCCGGCAGGCTGAAAATGAGGTTGTAATGGGTGGGAATCAGCGAGATGAAGGTAATCCCCTGCTCCTGCACTACCTTGAGGATTTCCGCCGGCCGGAAAGAGCGGGCCGGATGGATGTAGTTGCCGCCCCCCAGGTAGGTAACCGTAAAAGAAAAGAAGGTCGTATTGACATGGCAGAGAGGCATGCAGGTCAGCACCATGTCTTTGGGACCAAAGAAAAAATCGCAGCCGTTGATCAGGTAAAAGGCGATATACGATTCATGGGAACGGACCACGCCCTTGGGGCGGCCGGTGGTCCCGGACGTGTACAGCAGTATCCAGGGGTCAGCCGGCTTCACCGACGCCCGGGGCTCATCCTGCGACTGGGAGCCAAGCAGGTCTTCATATTCCCGGTAGCCGTCCCGGGGCGAGCCGACCACAATGAACTCTTTGACCTGGGTCAGTTTATCCCGGACCTGCTGGATAACCGGTACGAATTCATCGTGAACAAAGATGGCCTTGGCATCGGCGTTGTTGGCAATATATTCAACTTCTGGCGCCACCAGACGAAAATTGATCGGATTGATAACCACCCCGATTTTGGCACAGGCAATGTACAGCTCGCAAATTTCGATGCAGTTTTCCAGGAAGCAGGAAACCGTATCGCCCTTTTGCAGTCCCATGGCCAGCAGGGCGTGGGCCAGCTGATTGATCCTCTGGTTCGATTGGGGAAAAGTAAAACGCCTGTTTTGATCGCAAAAGGCGATATTCTGCGGATACTTGACTGCGTTGACGCGAAATATTTCCCCCAGATTCAGCCATAATGCCATAAGTAGCCTCCTATAATTTTACGCAACCAGCTTTCCAACTCAGGATAATTTAATTCTAACATCCACCAGGCCGGGTTCCTGACCCTGAGGATAGACAAAAACCGGGTTGAGATCCATTTCCTCGATCTCCGGGTGGTGGTCAAGCAAGATGGAGAGGCGCCCGATAAGCTCCTCTATCTTTTTCAGATCCACCCCTTCCTGGCCGCGAATGCCGGCCAGAATGGGATAGCCCTTGATGCCCCGGACCATGGCGGCAATATCCTCCATGGAAAGCGGATTGAGTTTGAAAACCACGTCTTTAAGAACTTCAACAAAGATGCCGCCCAGCCCAAAGGCCACCACATGCCCAAGTTCGGGGTTTTCCCGGTGGGCGCCAACCATGACTTCCACCCCGGGATTAAGGTACTTCTGCACAAACACCCGGCTACCGGGAAAAGAACGGCTTAAATCGGCAAAGGCTTTTTCCACCGCTTCATCGGTGCCAAGGTTGAGCACCACCCCGCCGGCATCCGATTTATGAACAACGTCCTCTGATTCCACCTTCAAGGTTACCGGAAAACCTATTTCCGCCGCCGCCGCCAAAGCACCGGCAACATCGCTTACCTCACTGTTGGCAATAACCGGCAGCCCGTAGGCGTTGAGAAGGCTGAAGGCATCGGACTGGGACATGAACTGCCGGCCGGCGTTGCGGGTTTTCTCGATCAAGCGGGCGGCGACGGACTGGTCAATATCATTGTAGCTCACCGGGGTGGAATCCTGCCGCTGCTTCAGGCGGGCATAACGGGCCATCGAGGCCGCCACCCGGCCGCCCACTTCGGGCAGGTCGAAGGTCGGAATGCCGGCATCGGCAAAAATCTTCAGGGTTGCCGCCCAGCCTTCCTTTTCAGTCATCGCCACCACAATCATCGGCTTGGACGCCTCCCGGGCCACTTCCACCAGGCCCCGGGCCACGCCTTCCGTATCAACAAAGAACGGGGTAATGAAGTTGACGAAAACGATGTCGACATTCGGGTCTTTCATCAAGGTTTCCGCCGCCAGCCGGTAATGTTCCGGCGTCGCCGTGGCCAGAACGTCCACGGGATTGGCAATGGAAGCCTCCGCATAGAGGTTCTCCCGCAGGATTTCCTGGCTCTCCTGGCTCAACTCGGCCATCTCGCAGCCGCGCTCGATAATTTCATCGGTAACGATGATTCCCGGGCCGCCGGTATTGGTAATGATCGCCACCCGGTTGCCGCCGGCCACCGGCAGGGCCGACAGCGCCCTGGCCGCCTGGCACAGCTCTTCCTCGTCGTTGAAGGTCAGGATGCCGCACTTTTCCAGCAGCAGGTTGGTGGAAGCATCCACCTCCATCATGCCGCCGGTATGGGACGATACGGCCTTGGCCCCCAGCTTGGTCCTCCCGGTTTTCATGGCCAGGATCGGCTTGTTTTTGGTAATTTCAGCCGCAGCTTTGGCAAAACCGGCGGCATCCGACAGGGTTTCAATATGGAGCAGAATAACCTTGGTACCCGGGTCTTTGCCCCAGTATTCCAGGATTTCCGTGGCATTGATGTCCGACTGGTTGCCGTAGGAGGCATACATGCGAAATCCCAGGCCCATCTCATACAGGCGGTTGTTGATCACTTCGCCGACGCCGCCGGACTGGGCCATCACCGAAATGGTTCCGGGAACCATTTTGGTAAAGGTGAAATTGCAATAGGCCCGCACTTCCGGATCCGAGTTCATCACTCCCTGGCAGTTGGGTCCAAAAACCCTGATTCCATACTTCTTGGCAATTGCCAGCATTTCCTTTTCCAGCTCAATGCCCTCGGCCCCGATTTCGCGGAAACCGGCGGTATTGACGATCACCACCTTGACCCCTTTTTCCCCGCACTTCTCAATTTCAGCCGGAACCCGGGTATTCTTGACGATGATGTGCGCCAGGTCGACATCAAGGGGAATGTCCCTGATATCCTTGTAGGCAACAAAGTTCTTGACAAAAGGAGCCTTGGGATTGACGGTAAAAATCGGTCCTTTATAGCCGCTGTCCACCAGGTTTTGAACAATGCGGTAGCCAATGGTCAGCTCCCGGTTGGAAGCGCCGATGACGGCTACTGATTGAGGTCTGAACAATGCATCCAACATATGCAACTCTCCCCTTATTCCAGATTTCAGGCGGCTTTTTTTAAACCAGCCTTTATTTTTGGTTTTTCTACCCTTACAAATTCCTGGCGGCCAACGCCGCTCCGTAGGCACCGATGGTCTGAGGATGCGGGGCCGTCACCACCTCGCTTTCAGTCATTTCAGCCACCATGTCGGCAATAATCGGATTGTGGGCCACCACACCGCCGGTCAGCACCACTTTACCGACAATGGCCCCCATTTCCACCACTCTCTTGACCACCGAACGAAACACCCCCTTGACGATGTCTTCAGGCTTTGCCCCCCGGCGCAGCAGGCCGAGAATTTCCGTGCAGCTGAAAACGGTGCAGAAAGAACCGATGCTGACTTCATGTTCACTTTTCTCCGCCATGCCGTTAAGGTCGCTCAACTCCAGCCCCAGACGATAGGAAATTTCTTCAATAAACGCCCCGGTTCCGGCGGCGCATTTGCGGTTCATGGCAAAGGTTTCCCGCTCACCGGCGGCGTTGACCCGAATAATTTTATTGTCCTGCCCACCGATGTCAATGATGGTCAGGGTTTCGGGAAAATAATGGTACGCTCCGGCAGCATGGCAGAAAATTTCGGTTCGCATCTCGTCGGCAAAAGCGACGTTGCGCCGGCCATAGCCGGTGGAAACCACCCTTTTCACCTGCTGGCGTTCAACCCCGGCGGATTTCAGCACCTGAGCAAAAACCTCCTCGGCCGCCCCGGCGAAATCGAAGCCGCTCTTGCCCACCGCATCGGCCAGCAAGGTCCCGGAATCATCAACAAGTGCCGCCTTGGTGGTCGTTGAACCCACGTCCACCCCGGCATAAAGCTCCTGCATCATTACTGACGTTCTCCCAGTTGTTCAATGAAAGCTTCAATCTTGGTAATGGCCTGTTCCTCGGAATAACAGCGCAGGTCATTGAGATCGCCGTCGATGGTCACGAAGGGGACCCCGGCCTTTTCCTGCAGCCGCTGGGGCAGACCGTAACGGCAGTTGGAGTTATTGGGACAGGTCTTGGCATCGTGAAAAATCACGCCGTCATAATCGAAGAGCTCTTTCATCTTGATGAAATACTCTTCCTTGTAGTCGTCATCGCGGACAATGAACAGCTCCGTATAGGCCCGGGCCATGGAATTCCAGGGATCATTGCCGTCCAGGGCGGTGAAAATCCAGCTGTTGCAATAGGTCGAAGCCACCACCGCGGTCTTCAGCCGCAGGAACAGCTCGGCGTTTTCCCTCAGCTTGCCCCAGATAGGCATCCCTTCCCAGTAAATCCGGAATTTCTCACCCGGCACGGCTGCCACGCCCTCGGCCACCCAGCCGCGCAGCTCTTCCAGCAAAGTTTCATAGTAGTCGATCGCCACCTGGGTACCGCGCATAACCACCGCCGGTCCCATGTGAATGGTGCCGTCAAAAAAGGTCAGGGGGCTGGGCTTGTGGGTCGCCATTTCCAATACCTCTTTCCAGAGGTCGGAACATTTGCGCGACAGCCACACGGTTTCCGCCAGCTTGTCCATGTCCAGCTTGTTGCCAGTCGCCGCGGTCAAATCGTCCGCCAGCTTTTTGAACTGGCCGGCAATTCCCTGCACATGGGTTTCCGTAACCTCGCCGACGTTGACGTAGCTTTCAATCCCCAGGCAGGGAACATTCCAGCGACGGGCGTACCATTCAAACCAGTCCTTGACGTCACGGCACTGGTTGGTGTTGTAAACCAGGACATCGGGCTTGGGAATGGTTTCAATTCCGTCGTAAATTTTGGCCAGCGGGGTAAAGCCTTTCAGGTACGCCCCGACATCCGCCGTCAGGTAGGAACAGATTTCTGGGGAATAGCCAATGGCATTGGCCACCGGGATGTAATCGGTCGCCGTCCGGGTCGCCCCGAGGATGGCGGCATGATTTTCCGGGAAATAAACCACAAACCCCATGGCCCGCAACAACTCCGCCGGCCCAACGCTGGTGCACCAGGCAACCTTGGGGTTGCCGGCCTTCATTGCCGCGTCTATTTCGTAAAAGTGATCAGCCATCACTTTTTTCATCAATTTCGCCGTTTTCAGTTTTCTGATTTCCACCATTGACAAACTCCTTTTTTCATTTCCACGCCCATTGTCGACATTATCAGTTAATTACCTGAATTATATCCGCTCTGGAAAAGCAATATATATACCATAGCGGATATTTTGCCGTTGTTCCTGAACCAGCCAAAAAACAATGGCCCATGACTTCTTACCTGAATGGATATTTCCCAAAAGAATAAAAACCTGAAATCATCCAAGGCGGGCTTGACGCCCGCAACCCAACAGGGTATCAGGATGTTCCGGCATGGCTCTCACTCATTCTCGCGGCACATCGTGTGATTCGTTCGGCGGCCAATACCGCTATGAGCCAAGCCCGAACATCCTTAAATGTATTTCCGACAATTTCTCAGTA